>Ga0163153_10000081_pt1 | contig 152112 bp, 116 predicted proteins | sample OliLakLV19MP6IB1_FD_148629 | JGI IMG/M metagenome (GOLD analysis project Ga0163153, IMG submission 148629) | Freshwater microbial mat bacterial communities from Lake Vanda, McMurdo Dry Valleys, Antarctica - Oligotrophic Lake LV.19.MP6.IB-1 | ecosystem: Environmental > Aquatic > Freshwater >... | reverse complement strand
TCATTCTTCTGGTTATTCTTCTGCTCTTCGGACCGAAGAAGATTCCAGAATTTGCCCAAATGGTCGGCAAGGGGCTTCGAAAATTCCGCATGGCACAAGAAGAACTCACGCAACAAATCCGTGACATCTCAGCCGAAGCTGCCATCCGCGACGAAGACTTCACCCGCAAGTCGGCTCCGCCTACACCACCAATCGACGTGAACGTCAACAGCGCCAACAACCCTGTTAACGCAACCAGCGCCGACTACGACCCATACGCGACGAATGCACAACCTCCCGTAGATATAACAACACCCATCGTTGTCCCGAAACCTGCAGACAACATTATCGCGCGCAACACTCCGCTGTTCGATCGCGACGAACCGCTCGACATCCCCGATGAACAAGTCGACAACATCCCCGATGAACAAGTCGACAACATCCCCGACAAACAAGTCGACGACATCCCCGACAAACAAGTCGACGACATCCCCGACAAACAAGTCGACGACATCCCCGACAAACAAGTCGATGTCACGCACACACCTCCGGACAACCGTGAAGGTTCGCCCTCATGACCGTTCGTGAACGCACGCAGAACTTTCTGCAGCGCATCGGTGATCGTAGCGAACTCAATGCCTTCCTTGCTACAAACGACCAAGGCGCATTGCGTGATGCAGACGCAAGTGATGAACGCATAGCTGCCGGACTGGCACGTCCGCTCGAAGGAAAAGTTATTGCCCTCAAGGACAACATCTCCTTCAAGAGCTTGCCCATGACGTGCGGATCGCACATCCTCGAAGGTTTTAAACCAGTTTACAATGCCACAGTAGTCGAACGTTTGCAGAATGCCGGTGCAGTTATCATTGGCAAGACCAACATGGACGAATTTGCGATGGGCTCCTCGAGCGAGACGTCGTACTACGGTCCGGTAAAACACCCGCTCGACCCCACGCTTGTGCCAGGGGGCTCCTCAGGGGGCTCTGCCGTTGCGGTAGCAGACAACATGTGCGACGTTGCACTCGGCTCAGACACAGGCGGATCGATACGTCAGCCCGCCGCCTTCTGCGGCGTATATGGCTTTAAGCCTACGTACGGACGTGTCTCACGGTACGGACTCGTTGCCTTTGCTTCTTCGCTCGATCAGATCGGCGTCTTCGCAAACAACATCGCCGATGTCGCCGACACGTTTGCTGTAATGAGCGGTCCAGACCCCATGGACAGCACCTCGGTGCCTCAGCCGACATCAGCCAACGAACCCCGACCGGCGTCAGCCAACGAACCCCGACCGGCGTCAGCCGACGAGTCACGTACTGCGGACCCTTCACATAACGGCGACCCATTTGCACGTGCAGCAAAACGCGTTGGCATTCTTAGTCGCAGTGCACTTGCAGGTTGCGATGAGCCGATTCTATCGGCATACGACGCATTTGTCGACAGGCTGCGCAGCACTGGTGCTATTATAATCGAAGTTAGCATCCCAAATAGCGAGATATGGATTCCCACGTACTTCATTCTTGCAACTGCCGAAGCATCGAGTAATCTTGCACGCTTCGATGGTGTACGTTATGGCCTGCGCGCTCAAGACGGCGTTGCAGACTTCATGACTGCATCGCGTACCGAGGGCTTTGGCACTGAAGTAAAGCGCCGCATCATGCTCGGCACATACGTGCTCTCAACGGGCTTTTACGATGCTTACTACAAAAAAGCACAGCAGGCGCGCAGACTTATCAGCAACGCGTACGCAGACATTTTCAAACGCGTTGACGTACTCGCATTGCCAACCACGCCATCGACGGCATTTGTGCGAGGCGAAAAATCGGAGCCAGTGCAGATGTGGCTTTCAGATTTCTTTACTGTGAGCGCAAACATTGCAGGCATTCCTGCAATAAGCATCCCTTCGGGCACCGATGATGCAGGCCTACCAATTGGCATGCAACTTCAGGGCGCCATGATGCAAGACGAAGCACTTCTAGCTGCAGCAGCAGCGGTGCCCGCCCCCTAGCGCGAAGCGCACCCCTTACCAGATAGCGCGAACCGCGCCCTTTACCAGATTGTTAGGCGGGCTGGTGAAATGTGACCGGTACGAGAATGTGGTCTGAGATCGACAGCTTTACTGGGCAGGTGGTAACGGCGTTGGTGAGGACCTTCATTTCTTTATCGTCATAAGCGACGTTCAGAAAAATGTCCACGACAAGGCGGCCGACGCGGCGCAACGGGTCTGCAATCATCTCTTTTTTGATGACGATGCGTGTGCCTTTTAGCTCCCACGAATTTTTTGCTGCAGCGATGCCCATGGTGGTGGCCATACAGGCTGCAAGCGAGGCTGCGAGTAGGTCGGTGGGAGAAAAGCTCTCGCCACGTCCCTGATTATCGAGAGGGGCATCGGTGGCGAGAACTACGCCCGAAGGACCGTGTTTTATGGCACAGTGTAAATCGCCTTCATATGTAATTGTCATCTCAACCATACCTCAAGATAACACGACCACCTGTAGCAATGTGACTGTTCGCTACGCATAGGTTTCGTAAATTTGCCTCCTTATATCAGACAGGAAGCGCTATGAGCGTACTCGTAAACAAGAAATCTAAAATCCTCGTTCAGGGCATCACTGGTAGCGAAGGGACATTCCATTCATCGCAGATGCTGCAATACGGCACCAAGGTCGTTGGCGGCGTAACCCCAGGCAAGGGTGGCACGATGTACAGCGGCAAGGGCGAAGACATCTTCACCAAGCCTGTACCAGTGTTCAACACGGTTGCCGAGGCTGTCAAGGAGACAGGTGCTGACGTATCGATCATCTTCGTGCCGGCGGCTATGGCTGCTGACGCAATTCACGAAGCCATCGATGCCAGCATTGCTGTAATTATCTGCATTACGGAGGGGATTCCCACCAGCGACATGATTCGGGTATACGCCGCACTCGAACATTCGAGCAGCCGCCTTATTGGTCCAAACTGTCCGGGCATCATTACACCTGGCGAATGCAAGGTTGGCATCATGCCTGGCAGCATCTTCAGTTCGGGTCCGATCGGACTCGTCTCTCGCTCTGGCACCCTTACCTACGAAGCTGTTAAGCAGCTCACCGACGTCGGATTGGGTCAATCGACGTGCATCGGCATCGGCGGCGACCCCATCATCGGCACTCGTTTCATCGACGCCATCAAGCTCTTTAACGAAGACCCCGCTACAGAAGCCATCGTCATGATTGGCGAAATTGGTGGTAGTGCCGAAGAAGAAGCGGCTGAATACATCAAGAACCATGTAAAGAAACCAGTCGTGGGCTTCATCGCGGGCCAGACAGCACCAGAGGGACGCCGCATGGGTCACGCTGGCGCCATCGTCTCGGGCGGCAAGGGCACAGCCAAAGACAAGATGGCATATATGAAGGCTTGTGGCATCCACGTAGTGGATTCGCCTGCAACGATTGGCATCACAATGAAGCAGGTCTTTGCAGGGGGCTCAACGAACGGGGCTCCGAAGAAGAGGGCCGCTGCGAAGAAAAAAACGACGAAGTAGGCGAGCCTAAAAAACCAGTCACAAAATTCCGGGGCTGACGCGATGCTCTGCGCATCGCTCCCGGAATAGATACGAGCGCTGCGAAAAGCAGCACAAACCACCAACGATTTGGCAAGAAAGAAACGAAAATGACAGAACGCACTCTAGCTATTCTAAAGCCCGACGCTGTACGCAAACAGGACATCGGCAACATTGTGGCAATGATTCAGAAGGCTGGCTTCAAGGTCTTGGGCGCTAAGCTCACGGCACTGGATACAGATCGTGCCGGCACCTTCTATGAAGTGCACAAGGAACGTCCGTTCTACGGCGAACTCGTGAAGTTTATGTCGAGCGGACCGATTTTTCCGATTGCCCTCGAAAAGGAAAATGCAGTTGCTGATTTCCGTGCCTTGATTGGTTCGACCGATCCGGCAGAAGCTGCAGAAGGCACGATTCGCAAAGCGTATGCGTCCAGCAAGGGTGAAAACGCCGTACACGGCTCCGATTCTGTCGAGAATGCGATCAGTGAGATCGCATTTTTCTTTCAGGATTCGGAACTGGTTGGCAAGGTATAATCATCAGTCTGGATTCCACAATGCAGCGCAATCTTCTTTTTCGCACTCTTCTTTTTGTGTCCCTTTGCGCCGCAGGCGCGACCCTTACCCAGGCACAGCGTACTGGAATTTCTGCTTCAGCCGCACCTCAGTACCGTCTGCAGGCAACCTATCGAGCGGGGATCGCGCAGAATTATTCGGTGGCTGAGACAACGCATACGGTACGGACACAAAGCGACGGTTCGAAAAAGATGTACGACCGTTTGGTTACGTACATGATGACGGTTCGCTGTGTTGAAAGTCTGAATAATATTTCGACGCTTGTGATTAATATCGACTCGCTGCAGTACTCGTTTATGGCTGATGGTGCGAAGCTCACATATGACTCGCAAAAAGACATTACGCCTAAAGACTTCGCAGACCTGAATAACTACATGGGTCCGATGAACCGCACGTTCGAAATAACGGTGGGTCCGTACGGCGAAATCACCAAGCTCGCAGGCGAGCAGGTCGACTACTGGCGCGACTATATCAAGGAAAATGCGTCTTCGATGGACTCTACGATCGTGATGATTTGGCTACAGTCGTTGGCACCCGAAAACCTGATGCAGTATGGCGATTTGCAGAAGCGTGTTATTCCCGGACTCCGCGTATATCTCGACTCGGCATGGACACATCAGTTTGCTGTGCGCACCGACGGTGTGGTGTACTCCGGACCTGCCAAGACGAAACTCACTGATTATTCCGCCGGATTCTTTACGATTGCAACAAAGGATACGCTGCTTGCAAGTACGCAGCCCATCCACGTCTACGGTGTTCCGTACATTTCACGGTTAACAGACGGTAAGGCAGTTGTCGATCACACAGTAACGCTTACCAGTCAGGGAACCATTAACGCCATTTCTTCAAAGGTAGATGCATGGTTCCGTGCTACAGCAGCAACAGAAGTATATACGCAAGCGGTTACTTCTTCAACGGAGTGGAAACTCGTCGGACAATATCAATGGTAATTCGACTGGCATGTTTATGCATGCTGGTTGTTGTTGTGTCTTGCACTTCCGACAAGACGACCCCCGAAGAAATCGCATCATCTGAAACGCACATCATTGCGTCGGATACTTCGAGCGCCGTAACAGTCGCGCCTGCTGATGCTCGCATCGATACACTAGTGTTGCATTACACTGCAGGCGAAGTCTACCACTACCGCGTTAGGCAAACATCAAGTGGAGGTCCGGACACCGCCAAGATGCTCTCCTTCTCGCAGCACGGATACACCAAACGCATTAAAAGCAAACGTGCTGACGGCAATTTCGAAATCGGAGTTACATTCGATTCGATTAGCGCAGGATTTTCTATTAAGAACATGATATCTGGCGAAGTACTGCGCGAGGACGGCTTCAAATCCTCCGATACTGCAGCTCTAAAAGACCCTCGCAACCTCTCCTATACGGCAGTGCTTGGTGTCGAAGTCACCATGATCGTAACACCCAAGGGTAAGGTTCAGGAGATTATTGGTGCGTCGACGATTGTGAATAGAATGATTCCAAAGGGACAAGAAATGCCTCCTGAACAAAAGGCACGCATGCAGGAACAAGTCGAGACTGCAATGTTTGGCGCCTTCTCTGAACAGGAATACCTGCGGTTCCCAGACAACGTCCTCGATACATCGGCTTCGTGGAGCACAAGCACTTCTACAGTTCTGGGCGACCTGTTTACTGTCGAGTCGACAAATACGTACAAAATCAACACTGTAAAAAAGGTTAAGGGGCTGCGTATTGCTGAGGTAGGAGCGACGGTTGTTGGTGCAATCAAGGCACGCATTATTCCGCCTGAATACCGCGTATCGGTAAAGGTTAAGAAATCGAGTATTACGGGTACTGGAAAAACCGTTATCGATCTCGACAAAGGCTACACCATAACGAAGTCGAATGAAGTTCACATGGATGTCGATGCTCTCATCACAAAATCTGATGGCAAGACTGAAAAGGGTGCTCAGCAGACGACCATCAAATACGACGTAGAACTGTTGCGCTAATATCATGGCCAAGCGCTCCGCCGACTTAAAGAAGATCTTTGCACCGAGCGACGCGGGGGCATTTTTCGTTATTGCCCTCGGCTTGTTCATTGCATTGTTCCTCGATGAGATGGCAGTCCGCCTTATTGGCGTGTGCATTGCAATTCTCGGTGGTGTTGCATTGTTTATGATGGTATCGCCGCGCCTCGCAGAACTCTCTATGCAGGGCAGACCACCACGTCCGTCCGACAGCCCCCTACTCACCTCCGAAACACGTCGCGACAGTCAGTCGAAGCGCCGCGTCTTCGAGCGCGAAGCCTTTGTCGAAGAATACGGCGTTGCCGAGCCCGAAGACGAAGATTTCAAAGACGACGATCAGATTGCACTTTTCCCAGATGGACGTCCCGACAGCGCAGGCAGCGTCAAGGCCATTCGCGAATACAGACGCACGGTTCCGCTCGACACTCCAATCGCCGATCGCAGCAATGAACCACGCGGTGATCGTGGCAATGATCCACGCGGTGACCGTGGCAATGATCCACGCGGTGATCGTGGTAATGAACCACGCGGTGATCGTGGCAATGATCCACGCGGTGACCGTGGCAATGATCCACGCGGTGATCGTGGCAATGAACGTGGCAATGATCGTAGTAATGAGCGACGTTATGAGCAGACCGAAGCAGAATCGATGCTCGGCAAAACATTTGGCGATGGCGATGAAAGCTCAGCGGTACGCGTTGTCGGCGTAAAGAAAAAAGGATCGTCCACAACTGCACGCGCCGAAGGCTCGAAGCCCGAAGGACTTCAGATTCACAACAGAGAACGTCAGCGCGCCGAAGAACTTCGTGCACGTATCGAACGCGAACGCACGCAATCGCAACACTCCGAAGAAGAGTCGGTGTCGGCACCATTTGCAAAACGGACACCGAGTCCTGCACAGCAACCTGCCCAAGCACCTACGCAGCCTCCTGCGACGACTGCGCCTGTACATTACACGCCGGGTCCGAGTGCGCCAAAGTCCGTGCCTTCGTCGTTCGCGCCCGATGCACCGACAACAATCGACACACCCGACGGCGACACGATTGTAATACGTCCGCGTGCACCACGCGCTCCTGAGCCTACGATCGAACTCGTCGAAGATCATTCGCAGAGTGTGGCCGCATCGGCAAGTGCGGACGAAGTTGCACCAACTCCACACGTTGAGCCTCCGGCACGCGACGAAGAATTACCAACGCGTTATGAAGAATTACCAACGCGTTATGAAGAATTTCCAACGCGTTATGAAGAATTGCCAACGCGTTATGATGAGCCTGCGATGCATCACGATGTATCGGGCACACGACCCGACGCGTCGACCACACGTCACGAAGAGCCAACAACGTTTATCGAAACTGCAAGTGCATCTGTCGAAGAGCCGATGGTTGCAACCGACGGACCTTCTCTTGCCGACACAGGTGTTGCACTTCCGCAGCAACCGCGCGAAACGCGCCGACGCAAACCGGATGTATCGTTAAACGAGTTTATAGACGAAGATCATCAGGTTCCGGGTGGACAACATGAGCCTCGCAAGGAATTCGATCAGTTGTTGAATCGTGTACTCATGGTGATTCGTTCTGCAACGAATGCACGCACTGCGGCTTTCTTTTGGGTGAATGCAGAGAAGCAACAACTCGTGGTCGAAGCGCGCATTACAGAAGCAACCGATGCATTTGTAGAGGCGCGCAAAATTCCTCTCGGACGTGATGCAGTCAGCCAGATCGCAATCGAGGGACGTCCAGAAATTCTTACCGAAATAAGTGCAGCCGCCGAGCTCGACCTCTTGCCCTACTACTCGAGTCCGGCAGGCACCGTCTCCTTCATTGGCGTGCCCGTCTACTACGGTGGCAAGGTCGTTGGCGTGTTATGCGCCGACTCGCTCGTCGAAGACGCATACTCCGACATCACCGTTGGCTTTTTCGGTCAGTTCACGAAGCTCATCTCCGGACTCGTTCAGTCCTACACCGGCAAATTCGACCTCCTGCAATCGTCGCTCACACTCAATGCTCTGCAACAGTTCAGAACGTTTGTAGGGGGCTCGCCGAGCTCTATCGAGCATCTGCTAAAGGCGCTCCTCAATGCAACTATTACGTGCCTTGATGTCCGCACCATTGGTGCAGTACTCTTCGATGCGTACTCGAATGCATGGACGATACAAGATCTACGTTCGCAGTTAGAAGACTTCGGCATTGCATTGGGTGATAGCGTCGACCTTGCTACATCTGTAACGGGTGCAGCCATCATGCAAGGCGAGACAGTCGTTATAAATGGTCCGTCGAACGAAATCTGTTTGCGTCCATCCGAACTCCCCCTCGACGAAGGTCAGTTCGTAGCAATCCCACTGCGCTCTACTACCATGACGTACGGCGCACTCTTCTTCGACAATCACCTAGGCACACTCACGCAGCAAGACATCAGCATTGCAGAGACACTAGGCGAACAGGCAGGGACACTCATCGAACAATTCCGCACATCAGAAATGATGCAGGGCGGTGTGTTACTCGACTACGCAACGGGCTCGATGAATCGCACAGGCTTCGACATGCGCATGCGCGAAGAATTCGCCCGTGCTGTAGACTATCAGGTGCCGCTCACAGTTTGCCTCGTGCGCATCGATACGTCCCGCGCCCTTTCCGATCTCTCGAACGAACAATCGCAACACATTCTATCACATGTCTTAAACTTAGTTAAAGCGCAACTTCGCGACTACGACGTTATCGCCCACCTCGGCGAAAACCTCCTTGCCATTGGCCTCATCGGCTACAACTCGCAGCAGGCGCAGATGTGGACAGAAAACATCCGCGGTAAAATTGCAAGCAGCATTATTGAAGTAGACGGACGCCGCTTCAGCGTAACCGTCTCCATCGGCGTTGCAGAAGCCACCCCACGCGACTCTTCCGAGACCCTCTTCGCAAATGCACTACAAGTGCTTGGTCGCAGCGAGAAGCTGACGAACAAGGTCACGGTGTTTGCTTAGGCGTTACGTACATGCCCGTCTTTCTAGCCCACTAACTAACTATAGACGGACTCTTAATTGATAGATTCGGATTATAAACGATAACCAAAAATGGAACGGTGGTCTTTGTATTTGTATGGAATTTTTGTTAGTCGAATCCTGCCAACGGGCAAATAAGTTGTGGTGCTTGTATCAGTGAAGGGTACTACTTTACAAACAAAATATTTCTCTCGACTGCGAATTTCATTAGTGCCAGAGTGTAGAGTATGCAATTGCGCACTAGTATTCATTCCAAGTGCTAGTCCAGCTGTTTCCACCAGAACCCATTTAATGATGTAAGAGCGTGCTTCGCCACCTTCGATTGCAATCCGAACCATGTATCGTGTAGTTCTACTAACAGTTGGGAAAAACAAGCCATCGTACACCCCTTCGAGTTCCGCCCAAGCACTCTCGAAGCGTACGTCTATCGAATCGGTTCCGGGAAAACGTTCGACCTTTACCGAATACTTCGCAACTAGCTGACCTAACGACTCGGCTTCTTCTAGCGTACTCCCGGACGTGGAAGCACCGCCGACGAACATGTGAAGTGGCGAAAAAGACAACTCGAATATGAGATGGAACACTGCCCAGATAGACAGCACCACCATGCCTACCATTCCCACTCGGTTCGCAATTGCGCCCATATATTCTACCCCTACAAACTGCTAAATAATTTTCTCTACTAATGACTCAGACTTAATTCAGCCTCAACCGCACGATCACCGGACAGTGATCGCTGACGCGTTCTGCGAGGTCAGGGGGCAGAAAGGCGCGAAAGTTTTCGGTGCGGTCGGATTCTTTGATGAAGCGCGATGCAACGTCCGAAGAAACCACGATATGATCGATGGTGGTGAGCGTTGGCATGCGACAGCTCTTTACTTGCGCAGTTAAGAACCGAAGATCGTTGTCGTCGGTGAGGGCCGTGAGCGTTGGGAGCTTGCGGTTGCCGGGGTAGTCGTTAAAGTCGCCCACGATCATGAAGTCTCGCTCGGTGCCGGCGAGAAGGACAGAATCAGACCACGTCTGAAGAAGCGAAGACTGTGTTGTGCGCATTACGCGTGCACGATCGCGCAGCTCTGCTGTTGAATCGTAACGTGACGAGCTCTTGAGATGGACGATCATCATGAGCCAGTCGAAGGTGCCTTTTTTGCAGCGGAGTACAAGGCCGGGACGTAATCGGCCACGTTCTTCGAGGACGAGAGGCCAATACAAACCTGCTTGTTCGACGTCTACATATTCTTTGTAAACAACTCCTACGTTTTGCTTTGTACCACCATCTGCTACGAAGCCTTTGTAGCCCTTGAGGTAGCGAAGGACTTTGTTTAACGCTGCGTCATTTTCGATTTCTTGCACGCCGATAACATCGGCTTCGGTCTTAACGATGATGTCCGCTATCGACAAGTAGTCTTTGTCCGTGCGCACCTTCTGGTCGGCGTCTCCATCGCCCAGCCACTCCATGTTGAACGTTCCAATGGTGAGCGTCGTATCGGTGTTGCCTTGCGATGTAGAACACCCAGGCAGTAGCGCGATGACGCTTGCAAAAACAATTGAAATGACTAGGAGTGTTTTCATACGCTTTATAAAAATCTTGCGCCGTGTTCTCTAACGTACGCACACTGCTATTTACCTTTGAGTAGTGCCTTCAGAACGTAGCCCGCTACTTGTGGATTCTCTTTAAGACGACGTGTCGAATAGCCATACCAGTCTTCACCAAAGGGCACGTAGATGCGTACAGTGTGACCCTTGCGGATGAGGTCGTCGCGACGGTCGTCGCGCACGCCAAGCAACATCTGAAATTCGTAGTTCGATTTGTCGAGATGTCGGTCGGCAACGAGTTGTTCTGCATCCTTGATTAACGCTTCGTCGTGTGTGGCGATGTGCGCTTTCGCACCGCCATCGACAAGAAGTCGTAGAAGTTTTTTGTAGTTATCGCGAATGCCGTCGGGGTCTTTGATGGCAAGGGCTTCGTCTTCGACGTAAATTCCTTTACAAAGACGGACGCTAGGCGCGTAGGGTAGCAAAGAACGAATGTCAGCTTCGGAGCGATGTAGGTACGCCTGGATTACAACGCCAATGTTGTCGAAGCCATCGGCACGCAGTCGGCGGTAGAAGTTGAGTGTGCGATCTGTGTAGGGCGTGTTCTCCATGTCCATGCGCACGAAAAGCCCCTTCTCGCGCCCCTTAGCAACAAGTCCCCAAATGTTTTGATACGCGAATTCTTCGTCTACATCGAGTCCGAGTGACGATGGTTTTACGCTTAAGTACGATGCAAGCGAATGCTCATGAATGGCATCGAGCACATGCGACGACGACTCTGTTTCGTAGACGGCACGGTCGCGCGACGTAACGAATTCACCGAGGACGTCGATGGTTGAAGTTGCGCCGCTGGACATCAGCTTTTTCGACACACGTACTGCATCATCGAGCAATGGCCCAGCGATGTATCGCTGAGCCACGGCTTTAATAATTCTTTTTGGTACGAGCGGGAGAGTCGCGACAATGAGTCGGTTTAGCAAGCTCATTTCGTTGACGTCGAGCGTGACACTTGCATGGGCAGTGACCTCATCGCGCTATGCGTAGTGGCACCGAAGCTGCAAATCCGCCCGAGCGCACTGACACCATGTAAGCGCCACTTGCAACTGACTGTACTGGCAGATTCAGATACTGCACGCCAGCGCCATCGATGCGCACGTTGCCAAGCAGCGTTGTTGTGTTGCCCTGCATATCTACGAGCACTATGTCGAGCGTCATTGGTTTGGATGTCGTGAGCGTTAGCACTGCATTCTGACTTGCCGGACTTGGTGTGACGCCAACAACCGACAAGTCGGATGCTGAGACAGCATCTTCGTCTACAGAATTAGGCTTGTCGCAGTCAGCAGCAACTAGACCCGTGACGACTAAGAGTGTAGAGTCGTCATCGTCGTTAATGATGTGAAGCTCAATGGCAGTGCCGCTTGGCTCGTTCTTAAGTTGCGAGCCAGCTGCCGAGATTAGAAAGCCTGGTCCAACGGGTACAGTGATAGAAGAGATTGCATTCTTAAGCGTGCTGCCTGTAACCATGTATCTGATCTTGATTCTTGAGATGAAATCGGCGGACCAGATAAACCCGTTATCGAACTTCGTGCAGATTGTGTCGCCTGTGCGAGGCTTTACAAGTTCAAACCTAGACGAACCAATTGTTATGTCGCCGCTAGTTGACGTAACGTTAGGGTTGGCCGAAGACCTAACTCGAATTTTAGCATTCGATGTCGTGATTTCTGGTACACGCCACGAATAACTTGTCGCATTTGTATCGACAACCAGCGAGCCAAACGTTACGCCATCTGGTGCGAAATCGACTGTGACAGTTGTAATGTCTGCCGTTCTATTCCACGTAATAGTATACACAGAGCCAGCACGAATGCGCTCACCACCAACAGGCTTAATTAACGTAACAGCCGGTAGAACAGGTGCCTTGATTGCATACTTTGCAAGTGATGTGTCGGCTACTGCAGCGTTGTCTTGATCGCTGAGGCGAATCAGGAGATTAGTTGTGCCAACAGCAGGTACTCTCCACGTATATTTTTTATCTGCAGCAGGAAGAAGACCAGCGATATCTGTCCATTGGCCACCGCCATCTGGCGAAAATTCGAGTTTGACCATCGCAACACCTTCACTTACCCAAAGGATGTCTACGTTATCTCCTGAATTCCATTCCTCTGACCCACGAGGATAGGTAATGCGCACCATTGGTGCACCCGGTGCTGTAATGCAGGAACTAGATGCAATCCATTCTGCCATTCGTTCGGCTGGGCGAGTTCCGAACGTAAGCGGAGTTGTTGAGCCGTTCACGAGGTGACAGTAGCTCATGATCGTACCGGCGCGTGGACGTCGCATACTTGGATTATTTACACAACCATCGGTGCCGTCGATGCTGGGTCCGAGTTGGCAGGTATCGACCGGCGGATTCCATGAGCAATTGTGCGTGTGGTTTGCACCAACGTTATGCCCCATCTCGTGTGCAATTACAAAAATGTCCCACACAAATCCGTTCGCACGCGTTGGCATACCAGGAACATCGGTTGCATTTGTGTAAACAGTACTAACGCTGTACGAGCCGTTCTGACTCGTTGGATTGCACAGGTTGGAGCTCATGTTTCCGCCGTAGGCGATGCCACCAACGTACGAGCCACCGATTGGACGTATGAGTGCCAATAGGTGTGCGAGTGTCCGTTGCGGCTGTGCACGCTGCCGCCATTCGGTTGAGAACTGACCGAGCAATTCGCTTGGGTTGAATCCATTCCCGGTATATGGGCTCGGATCGTCTGTTGAATACTTCATCACGTAGCTAAGCAACACTGTAGCATTAAGCTCTTGCTCATACACTTGCGACACAGCAGCCCAAACCTTGACGAAGTATTGCAATATCTGTTCGTCGTTCATGCCACGGCGCTTCATTACGCTGTCGATGTCTTCCTTTATTTCAAGTGCAATGCGCATCTGCTTTAAGTAGCCATTCTGAACGACTTCTACCTGGCCGTTTTTTGATGCGCGTTCGAGTGTTTCTATCGTAACCGGTGAATCTTCTACACCACACGTAAAATTCTTAAGAAGAGAGCCCCCTTCAACAGACCCTTCAACAGTAATTGCATGTGGTACTGCGCTTACGCTGGCATTGCCATCGCGGCCAATTACTAAACGTGAACCATCGGCCATGTCTATGATGCCTGTGAGGTCGTCTGTGCTGTAGTGCAGACTTACGCGTGTGTTGGCGTCGTCGTTAAGTGTGCCGATGTACGAGGTTACCGGACGTAGCGTGATGCGCTTGGGTCCGTTCTTCGTGCCAACGTAAATCTCTGAACTTGCATCAATTACGTCGCGTGTGCGACGCAGGTTGAGCGTTCCGTCCGGACGTCCCGGCAGTGGGAAGTTTGTGAACTGCAGCTCCGCTAGACGCTCCGCAAAAAGCTGTTCGGCAGCAACGCGTTGCAGGTTAAGGGGCTTCGAAAACGCTGTTGCCTGTACGCTCGCGTCTTTCGATGGCGATGCAGTTAAAATTTGGCGAGCGTCTATCGAGCGCTTGTTTTCGCCAGCATAAAGCGACGTCACAACAACCAACGCGGTCGTCAGTGTCAGCGTTACAAAACGTGTGGTGAGTTTCTGCATCAAATTCATTCCTGATTAAACGAAGACGTACGTATTAGAGGACTTCTTAGACAGACTAGGCTGCCGTGTTAGACGAAGGCTTCGAAAATACGTAGTATGTCGTTGTGGATTGTGTCTCTGTCTCGCATCCCATCAACTATCCTGAAACGCTCGGGCTCGAGACGAGCAATGGTGTGGTACCCCTCGCGGACCCGTTCGAAGAAGTCGCGTCCCGACCGCTCCATTCTGTCCGGCTCGCCATGCGTTGTCGTAAAGTGCATTCTCTGTTGCGCTTCGTCGTAAGCCACGTCTATGAAGAAGGTTAGCTTGGGCAAGACACCACGTGTTGCGAGGCTGTTACATACCCGAACCTGCTCCATATCGAGCATACGTCCATACCCCTGATACGCCGTCGTAGAGTCGACATAGCGGTCGCAAAGCACCACCTCGTCTTTGTCGAGAGCGGGCCTAATGACTTTTTCGACGAGTTGCGCCCGAGCGGCGCTAAAAAGCAGGAGTTCTGCTGTGGGTGTAACGCTCTGTTTATTCGACAACAGGATTTCGCGGATAGATTCGCTCAGCGCCGTTGCACCCGGTTCGCGCACTGTGATGCAGCGAATGCCGCGGTCTTCGATCCATGTGCGCAGGAGTGTGAGTTGCGTGGACTTGCCGCTTCCGTCTATGCCTTCGAACGATACGAACATCAAGCCTCCGAACCATCACGCGATTTGTAATCCATACCCGTACGTGTTGTGTAAGCCACATCTGCACCACCAACCATTACCACACACTCACCTTTTACACCGCCGCGCTTCGTTACAACCGCCAATACATCTGCTGCAGTGCCACGGATATATTCTTCATGGATTTTCGTCAGCTCGCGCGCAACAACGACCGGACGTGTCGCGCCACCGACATCGGCAATACTTTCGAGCAACGAGAGCAGGCGATGCGGCGACTCGTACAGAATAATCGTGGCTTGTTCGCGCAGAACGCGTTCAATCCATGCGGCGCGCCCTTTCTTCTGCGGAGGGAAGCCACCAAAATACAACGCGTCGGTCGGCAGACCACTTGCCACGACAGCTGTAATTCCGGCAGATGCACCGGGCAAGGACACAACACCAACTCCCGAGGAAATACATGCACTTACAGCACGATTCCCGGGATCATGTATTCCCGGAATGCCGGCATCAGACACAAGCACAACACGCTTGCCACCTTGTATGAGCTTCACGATTTCTTCGGCACGTTCTCGCTCGTTGTGTTCGTGGTTACTTATCAGTCGCGGCGCGTGAATTCCATATCGTTTTAGCAGCGACCCCGTGTGCCTCGTATCCTCACACACTATTACTTCTGCTTCCTTTAGCGCCTTGAGCCCCCTAACCGTAATGTCTTCGACATTGCCAATAGGCGTCGGCACGAGCATTAGCGGATGTATCGCTGTGGGTTTATGATAAGGGTCTTCCGAAGGGGGCTTTGCGTTTGAATCGCCAACAGATTTATCTACTTCAACAGATTTATCTACTTCAATCGCGCCTTGCTTCGTGCGCAGCGTGCCGAAAAATTTTGTTAACAGTTCTGATGACTCTTGTGCAAGCACGCCGGTGCGCACAACACAGCGGTGATTGAGTCGAGGATCGTCGAGAATTTCGAAGAGACTACGTGCAGCACCAGTTTTTTCGTCCGCAGCACCGTACACAACCGTTGGTATACGTGCGAGGACCATCGCACCTGCGCACATGGCACACGGTTCGAGCGTAACGTAGAGTGTGCAGTCGTTTAGGAATTTTTCGCCGACGGAGCGGACGGCTTCGATGATTGCAACGTGTTCTGCGTGACGTGTTGGGTCGCCACTGCGTTGGATGTCGTTGCCTGCACGAGCGATTACTTCGTCGCCTTTAACGATCACACATCCAACCGGAATGTCGCCGTCGTCAGCCGCCATGCGAGCCTCTTCGAGCGCCATGCGCATGAAGCGTTCGTGACGTAGTTCGACTTCCGTCATGTTATTTATTACCTAGCCGAGCCTGCTCGTACGCAGTTGTATTGCTTCCGTCAAGAAATCGTAAGTCGTTCCAGACTTCCGATTCACGCTGACCTCGAAAGATGGCGGCGATCTCGATGTTTTTTGCATCGAAGAATGCCTGAAGTAATACACTACGGTTGCTGAGTTTGGTGCGTTTGAAATTCGCTAGATCGCCGATGACCTGTGCTATTAGCACACGGCCTTTCGCTGCATCTTTTGCATACAGATCTATCGCATCGTGGTAGTCGAAGAATATCCGACGCAAACCCTCGTAACGCAAATCCGTCAACTCGTTTATTAACGCCATGCGCGTGAATTCACCAGGCTGAGAAAAAGTCTTGAACCCCTTCACACCCTGTGCATTACCCAGTTGTGCTATCTGCTTCGCAACACTGAACATGTTGCTGCCGCCAACATCGTCGTACGTGTCCATGTCGAGTCCGATGGCCACTATCATATAGAAGTCGAGCACACTTACGAATGACTCGTATCGCGTCGGCTGATAGGTAAGCGTCGGATTAAACGTCCATTTAAACTGCCAATCCGAATCGAGCACACGCAGCATTGCGCCGCCCGTTCCTGCCTGATTGTTCACGAGCCTCTTGCTAACGATTCCTAGACGTGCAGAAACATCGTTGCCGTTGCGACTCAGGATGTAGATCGTGATGTCGACGGGGATACGCAGACCCTCCCACTCCTGTCCGGAATAGCGCTCGTTGTTCAGGTAGTTTTTTACGTCCGAGGCCATGGACTGTAAGTCCTGACGCAGATCGGCCGGAATAGCATCCATTACAACAACAACATTCGCATCGAGCTCTTGCGCACGTGACGTCACGTTTGCAAGCGCGAGAGAAACGAGTACAGCGAGAATAAAAATGGGGCTACGAGGACACATGTGTTTTTCCTACAGACAATCTTGGCTACGAGTATACGGATGCTGGCCCTGACGATCCACGTCGGTATCGTCGTGTATGGTCTAACGGCTTACGCAAACGCCACAGATGACGTATTTCAGCGCGTTGGGGCGACGGGACGTACGGCGATATCGCTTCTGGACAGGATTTCGCTGCCCGCACTCACACAGTACGATACGGTGTGGGCTGCGGGTATAAAGCCTGCACCGTTCGGACTTCCTGCCCTCACCGAAGGGTTGTTTGTAGCACCTCTGCACTTGGCCACTCTCACGCTGCGCGGACATGCCTCTGCACAATGGGTCGACCTTCAGCCTCGTGCAATGCGCGCCTGGAATCTCACCCCATCCTTTCGTGTCGGCGCAGCAGGGTCTCTACGGTACACCCTTGCCCCCGGATTTTCTGCCCATTTCGAGTTCCTCGCCGACATCCATGCAATTGTCACACTCGATTCAGACTGGACAGCATCGTGCCTTGTCGAAAACGCGGTGCGGCTGGGCACTACAACAAACGCGCATTTAGGCACCGTCGGAAGCACGGTCGAAAGCGCCCTCGAGAGCCCCCTACACGGACCTCGCATTCACGTTGCAGTTGCGCGAACCATTGGCGTCTGGGTTGGCTCCATCGACATTGCATTGGCGAGCGGTCAAGACCTCGGCCTCACATGCGAGGCCGCACACGTTCTCGACAACACATTGCGATGGCGCGCTTCGTTTTGCACATCACCATTTGTGTTGTGCGCAGCCATTGCATTGCCTCTGCAAGACGACGGCATTGCCATTGTCATCGAAGCAGCACACATCGAACATCTCGGTTATCGCACAATGCTTGGCGTAGAGTTCGTGCCATGATGCTTGCGTTTGCACGATGCCTTCGATTTGCGCCATGCCTACTATCTGCACGATGGCTTTGTATTACATGCACTCTTTGTGTGGCATTCAACCTTCATGCGCAAGATTTTGATTTAGAGCCAAATGATGTTCCTGTCTGGGATGCGCTCGAGCGATTTAGAGACGACCAACTTTGTTTGCACTCTATACCCGCGCGGGAGCTAACGGTGCTCCCAGGCATTTCTCTACGCATTGCACATCGCATTCTTAACATCGTTGCATTGCGTCCGACCATGACATTCGAAGAGCTCGCCGACTCTGCATGCCTAAGCGTCGAGCAGATGATTGTCCTCGCCTCGTGCACAACGCTCGACTGCAGCAAACATCCGTTCGTGCGCAGCGCGTGGGCACGTATGCGCGACCGCGACGGACGTCGCTCTGTACGTTCAGACTTCATTAGCTCTATCGGACGCGTTGGAATGATCTACGATAATGACACACTCTCGGCGTGGCTTTCTGCAACGTTGCAATGGTCTTCGTCACATCTAACCGTTGTACAATCCTCTGAACAACCCTCGGCTCCGCAAACGACGTTGCACCTTGGCGCAATGCGTGCGGGTGCGGGTATGGGGCTCCTGTTAGGGGGCTCTGGACGGTTTGGTTCATCGATTTCCGCACGTGCAGGGTCTTCGTCTGATGCGCCTTTGATGCGTGCATTTACGTCGTCGTATCTCGATGGTTCACTTCGAGGTGTTGCACTCCATCACGCTGCAGATTCGTGGTCTGCACTAGCTGGCTACAGCAAACACACGTCAGAACGCGAAGAGCGTGCGTTGTATGTCGCATTGCAAAGTGCTGTAAATTTTTCTGGTCTTGGACTCACGATTCGTCGTTCTGATATCGGACTTGCACTACTCGCTCTCGACTATGCATCACCTTCCGATTCTCGAGCTGCAAGTGTTGTGAAATCTGCATCACTTGTGAGTGCCTCGTTGTTCTCTACACTTTCGTTCGATGGCTTCGATGTACGCACTGAACTTGCCATCGATAATTTTTTTGCGTCGGCGTTTACGCTTGTTGCACGAGGCATTGCACATCCACGACGTCCGCAGTGGTCGTTCGGACTCCGTAATTTTTCTGCAGATTATCATGCACCGTATGCAGCATCGATAAGCGACGCTTCATACATCAGCAACGAATACGGAGCATACGTTGCAACCGATTTGCGAATACAGAAATGGACGCTGAACGCAACGCTCGACATTCATGGTTCACGAGCACCACGGTTCGGTGCGCCACTGCCTACGCGGGGCTTCGACATGCAGGTAGCTGCACTAATTCGAACACCATTAGAAGCTGCATCGGCTCATGGTGAAACCCAGCAGTGCTCCCTCGACATTAGAGCACGCTACGAACGTGATACCGAAGGCTGGCGTCCACCCGATGACTCCTTCACGCACATGTACAAGGGCGCGGATACACGAGACGGCGACGCCGATACACGAGATGCAGGCACCACGCGCATGCACACACGTTCACGCCTTTCGCTGCGTTGCGAAACTGGCATGCAAGTATCGCGAGACGTAAAGGTGCGAGCACGCATAGACCTTCGTGCGGCCATGTACACTTCCGAACGCACAAGTGATGAAGGATGGGCAACGTTTATCGATGCACAGTGGCAAGCAACCTGGTGGATGGCAGCTCGCTGTCGAATAACGGTGTTTAATTCTGCGTCGATAGACGTTGCACCGTACTACGTCGAAACAGACGCATTAGGAGCAACACGCACTGTGGCGTGTTCTGGACAAGGTTCGCGTCAGCACGTCGCATTGCGTTTCACACCAGTAACCTTTGCAACTATTGCCTTGAGTGTCGCACGCGAAGACCGCAGCACAGATGTATCACGTCCGTTAAGTGCACTTGTGCAACTAGATATTCGGTTGCCGCGATAACCTTACGGACTATGTCTTCGGTTGTCGTGCAAGCCATGCACGCACTTCTTTGTCCATGCCCGGACGTGTGATTAACCGAGCACCTGGCTGGAACGATATGTAATACCACAACCACTCCACCATTACCTTAATGCGATTGCGGAATCCTATGAGGAACGTGATATGAATTACGGCCCACATCATCCACGCAATAAAGCCCCTTAGCTTTAGACCCTTAACCTCAGCAACTGCTTTCGCACGACCAATGGTGGCCATCGAGCCTTTGTCGTTATACATGAAGCGCGGCCGAACGGTTGTTGCGTGGTACTTGCCAAGCAGACGCGCAACAAACGAACCCTGTTGAATTGCGACTTGCGCTACTCCCGGGAGCAGCGAGCCATCTTCATTCACGAAGTGGGAAGCATCACCAATTACAAAAACATTGTCGCGTCCGGGTATGCTGCAGTCCGACTGCACAATTGCCCGACCCTGCTTATCACACACGATACCTGCCATTGCAATTATGGGCGATGCAGCATTACCAGCGGCCCAGATCACATTACGACTTCTAATTGCTGTGCGATCGGAAAGTGTTACGCCATTCTCGTCGACATGCGTAACGAGTGTATTAAGACGAACCGTCGCACCAAGTTTTTCGAGATCGAGTTTAGCACGATTCGAAAGTGTTGCATCGAACGAAGGAAGCAGACGCGATCCACCTTCGAGTAGAACGATCGTAATGTCTCTACGTCGCAGCTTCGGAAAGTCGGGCAACATTGTGCGCAACGCGATTTCAGAAATTGCTCCAGCAAGCTCGACGCCAGTCGGACCTCCACCTACCACAACAAAAGTTAAAAGCGGAGCAAGCAGAGGCGTACCAATAACGTTTTCCGCTTCTTCGAATGTTGCAAGCATACGTTCGCGAATACGCAACGCATCTTCGAGGTTCTTCAGTCCGGGTGCAATTGTTTCCCACTCGTCATGTCCGAAATACGCATGCCTTGTCCCTGGTGCAAGAATCAGAGCGTCGTACGAAAACTTTCCATCATCACACATCAATGTGCTGTTAACAAGATCGATGTCGGTAACGGTGCTCATTACAACATGTACGTTGCTCGCATTGCGCAATGTCGAGCGCACGGGTTGCGCAATATCGCCGGGCGACAACGCAGCAGTTGCTACCTGATAGAGAAGGGGCTGAAAAAGGTGATGGTTTGTTTTGTCAATGAGCGTTACATCGGCATCTGCCTTACGCAGAGCTTTTGCAGCGTTCAGTCCACCGAAGCCAGCACCTACAATGACGATATGTCTGCGTTTTCCAGAAGGCATTAATTCTAGTCCATCTTTTTTCTGAAATTATCTCTCGGAGTCCTACTCGCCCTTTATTTCGTGCCTTTGACAAGCGCGCCGAATGCATGTGCTTCGTTTACGAAGTGCACAGCAATGTTCATCGACAATGGGTTCTCCCATTCCATGCGTTCGGGGTGCCATTGCACGGCAAGGATGAACGGACGTCCCCCGAGCGTTGCATCTGCAGCTTCGAACGCTTCGATCGTTCCGTCGTCGGCCATTGCCGATGGCGCAAACACAGGCGCAAGGCGCTCTACAGCCTGATGATGCGCTGTGTTTACTTCACCCTCTATTACGCGACAGATGCGTTTGATTAACGAGCCCGGTTCGACCTCGATTGCATGATGACCATCGTGTCCGTCAACCGTACGGTGTTCTACTGCAAGCCCGATTGCCGTTGGTAGGTCCGCTACTAACGTCCCACCGTACGCCACATTCATGATCTGCGCTCCTCGGCAGATGCCGAGCACCGGCATGTTCATTTCAACAGCGGCTTTTACAAGTGCGATCTCGAGTACGTCGCGTGCGGGGTCGCAGTCGTGGCACAGCGGACGTTTCTCGGGCTGTCCATACCGCTCAGGCTCCACATCCGCTCCGCCACTCAACACAAGTCCGTCACATTCCTCTAGCGCAAGCACAGCCTGCTCTGGCGTCATTCCAATGCAATCGACAATTTCTATTTCCGGGTCGGCCGCACGAAGCCATGCACCATAGTTGCCATACTTCACACTACCAGACGCCTTCGAGACAGCAATCTTCATAGATCAGATTTCCTGTAATTATTTATGACCTTTTCAAGTATCAGCGCTTGCAAGATGTCACCACCCTCAAGTACATCTGCACGGATGGCAACGACAAACACATTCACGTTTGCACTGCAAAACTGCGAAGCATACTCCTGAAGTTTCACTGCGTCCTTCTCAGTCGTCATTATATCTGCGTCACACGCTTGTGCTTTTCCAATCATTGCTTTCACATCCGCAGTTGTATACCTCTTATGATCTGCAAACGTCATTGGCTCGCAGACTTTAACATTAGCCACATTGAAAGGTAGTTTGCCCGATGACATCGACTTTATCGTTTCGATAAAGCGTTGCGGATGAGCGATACCAGTTACAGGTAACAGGCATTTTGCTGACGGTGTGCGGGTTGAGAACGAGGCACTTTCCTTCAATTCATTCAGCGTACTGACTGTGTTCTCTGGCTCACCAAGCGGGTAAACACCAACCGAGCGCACATTTATGCGAACAACAACATCGGCGCGTCGAATGTTCTCTACCGGCTCGCGCAATATACCTTTGGGAAGGAGCTGCAGCTTCGCTGCAGGGGTCTCATCGGCGAGTACCACGTCGATGTCGCGATGTAACGAGCGGTGTTGAAAACCATCGTCAACCACAATTACATCGCATGGTAAAAAACCTGCGGCATATACTGCTGCGTCGACCTTCGATGCACACACAACAACAGGCACGTTAAGTGTTGTTGCATGCAGGAACGCTTCATCGCCTGCTTTGTGGACATCTGTAAGAAGTTTCTCTCCGTCGTGCACAACAAGAAGTCCGCGCGACGTACGCTTGTAACCGCGCAGTATAACGGCCGGACGACTTCCGTGCTCTTGCAGGTAGCGCACAATCCATTGCACCAATGGTGTCTTGCCTGTTCCACCAGTTGTAATGTTTCCGACGCTAATAACTGGCATGTCTACCTGAACGATTGGCACACTATGCGCATCAAAGCGTGCGTTGCGTCTGCGGACGAAATATCCATAGATCGTTGAGAGAAGACCTAGCATAGCAAGCAAACGCAATGGATTGGAGACAAGCGTTTCAATCTTAACATGTAATCGAACCGAGGTGGTTCAGACGGTGTGTGACAAATGCAATGGTTTCTTCAAGATCAACAATCTCCTGTGACACTGAAATCGGATGAGATACATGCAGTGTGATATGTGCAAATGGCAACGGAAGCATGAACGTATCCCAAGATCGTTTAAACACTCGTGCTCGCGATGCATACGCGCGTACAAGCGTTAGCGGTATTTGCGCTCGTTGGGCGACAACGACGCAGCCGGGTTTGCAAACGTGTGCCGGACCTCGAGGTCCGTCTGGCGTAACAAGAACCAGCCGTGTTGTTGCCATTACAATCATGTCATCGAGTGCTTCGCGTCCACCCTTGCTCGACGATCCCCTTATCGTCTTATATCCCCATGCACGCAGCAATGTGTTTAGCAATCCTCCATCCTTACTTGAACTTGCCATACCAATGTTGCCTTTGTTTGCAAACGCACACCATATCGGCAACATCTCGCCATGCCAGAATGCCACCACGCCCGGAGCAGTTGGCAATGTGCCCTCTACACGAATGGTCCATGTGCGCGCCAGCCCACGCACAAGCATCGATAGTAGTTGTGCTTTCATGCTAGTACTCGCAATTCAGTGTATTGGTGTGCTTTCAATGTGGGGTGTTGCACATTCATTCAATAGCCTCTGCGCTCAAGCATTGAAACTATGACATCTGCAGCGCGATTTGTTGCACCGGGTCCGCCCAGTAACGATCGCACTTCTTGCGATGCTGTAAAAAGTTCCGTTCGTCGTTCTGTGTTTGCAAGAAGCTCATGCACTTCACCCAGCAAGCGTGCAGGTGTAGCATCGTGTTGAATGTACTCGTGTACAACATTGCGATCGAGCAGCAGGTTCATCATTGTCACTGATGTGACGTTTACAAGTTTTTTCGCGAGCAGATAAGATGGCATAGATGTTTTGTAGAACGTGGCAAAGGGCAACCCAAGTAGTGCGGCCTCTAGTGTTGATGTTCCGGCCTTGATCATTCCAGCGGCCCCATTGCGCAGGGCGAGGCGTGAGTCCTCGACCAGCGCAGCCCCTTCCCCTACGAGTGGTGCGTAGAGCGATGTATCGAGGCGAGCAGGTTTTGGCACTTCGATGCTGATGCCTGACATTGTGGAGTTGATGCCGCGTGCGAGGTCGGCGAGCAGACGCACGTGACGTCGCACCTCTTGCGTGCGCGATCCGGGCATAAGGACGACCGTTTGCGAGTTCAGATTGGCGTCGTTCGTTGCATTTGTTTTTTGAACGAGACCATGTTCACCAATGGTGTCGAACACCGGATCGTCGAGCAGGGGATGTCCGACCAGCTCGGTGCGAATCCCAAAGTCTGAGAAGAATTTTTGCTCGAACGGAAAGACAACAAGCATGCGATCGACGACTTCGGCGAGTCTTTTAGCGCGGGATTTACCCCAGGCCCATAATTGAGGGGCGATGTACCAGGCAACCGGCACGTTGGCTTTGCGTGCATGGGCGGCAAGGCGAATGTTGAAGCCCGGGTAGTCTACGGGAATAAAAAGGGCAGGACGTTGCTCGTTCAGGAGGCGTCCGCAGCGCTCCAATAATGTCCGGAAATAGCCGTATCTGCGCGCGACTTCTGCGAAACCCGTTACGGCCAGGTCTTCGAGGCGTGCGACGGACTGAAGGCCCTGCATCTCCATGGCCGGACCCCCGAAACCCTGGAACACCACATGTGGGATGCGTGTACGTAGCGCCTGCATGAGCCTTGCGGCATGGGCATCGGCGGACGGATCGCCAGCGGTGATGAAGATTTTGACGGATTCTGACGAGGGGGATTCAAACATTGTTGGGACAGGGCTCGGTCGGGGAAGTAATCATTGGTACAAGAATGGTCGGTCGAGAAGGCAAACATTGGCACGCGAAGTGATGGCCACTAACTACTTGCTATATTACAGCACTGAAACACCAATACCGGAGATGAAAATGCGAAATACCCTTTACGCGATAGGATTAGCAGCTATGTTGTTGGCACCGGTCGCATCTGCCGTCGAAGTGCGCATTATGCCACGTAACATCACTGCAACCGTCGAAGAAGCGGCAGAGATGACAATTAAACGCATCCCAGTCGGACAAGAATTCTCGCTGACCGTAAACAAAGGTCAGGACATGAGCTTTTATACGCTCGTGTGGTTCAAAGACGGCGTTGTACTCGAAGGCGAAAGCGGACAATCGATCACACGTCCTATGGCATCGACCGACCTGAACGGCATCTACACCGTTAAAATGAGCAGTCCATGCGCAACCGCCATGAGCATGCCCATCCGCGTTATTGTTGGTCCAACAGCCTTCCCGATCAACACACGCATTCGTCAGAACGATGCCGTTGCCGGACGCCTTGGCGAAACAACAGACGAAGCAACAGGCTTACGCGAAGCACAACCAAACCCGGTTATGGATCGTACGATGATAAACTTCGTTACTAACGAAGCATCACCTGTAACACTAAAAGTTGTTGACATGAACGGCCGCGTAATTGCAACGCTTGTAGACGAAAATCTAACAGCTGGTTCGCACGAAGTTATTTTTAACACGCGCGAATACGACATGTCGAACTCTATGTACTACGTCGTACTAACAACACCTTCGATGACAGACACAAAAGCGTTGATGATTACGCGATAGAGTGACGATAAGTCACTCAAACCACACACGCTCTGGCAACGACTTAAAGCAGCGCATCGATCGTCTTTAGATCCTCAGCGAAAAAGCCTTTATCGTCTTCCTCGCTAATTAATTCGCCCGCATGTTCGGCTTTATCACGCCACATGCGGGCTTCTTTTTTGTTGCCAAGCATTGGGAACTCACCCCCTACCCCTCTCATTAGAATGAGAGGGGTGCCAGAGCAATAAGTGAGGGGTGCCAGAGCAATAAGTGAGGGGTGCCAGAGTGTTTGGTAATTTGATAATAATGGGTAGTTCGCAGGAATCATACGTTATAGAAGGGGGCACCGCTGGACGTGAGCGCCTACGTGTGTTGTCGGCGGCGATGAGGCCCCTAACCGAATCGTTTCTCGACCGATTGAACATAACTCCCGGTATGCGTTGTCTCGATGTGGGATGTGGTGGTGGCGATGTTACTCGCATGCTTGCGCGCAGATGTGGTACGTCAGGCGCAGTAGTCGGTATCGATATGGACGCTGCGGTTATTGCCATTGCACGCGAAGAATCGACAGCCCTTGAATCTGCGAATTCGGAAGACGGCAATGATGTCGCGAGCTCAGAAGCCGGTGATGATGTCGCGAATACCGGAGCCGGTAATGCAATAGCTATAATTGAATTCTCTGTAGCCGATGCAACGACGTTTCATTCGGCACAGCCTTTCGATCTCATTTATGCCCGATTCTTTTTGTCACATACGACCGATGCGCGAGCAGCTATACAGCACCTGAAAACGCTGTTGCGTCCGGGTGGAACCCTTGCAGTCGAAGACGTCTGGTTTCCCGGACACTTCGCATTTCCACAAAGCGAGGCATTCGACACGTACGTACGCTGGTATCGCGAAGCCGCCCAGCAGCATGGTGCTGACCCGGGCCTAGGAATTATGCTACCTACATTGTTCGAAGAGTTAGGACTTCAGAACATCCATCACGAGATGCACTCGCAAGCATTCGGAAGTGGACCCAATAAAGAAGTGTCGCTTATCACACTCGAGCGCATACGGCATGCTGTTGTACAAGCAGCCATATCATCCGAAGAAGAAGTTGCGAGAGTTATCGAAGAATTGCGGGCATTTACAATGCGGGCTGACACCGTTGTTAGTATGGCGCCAGTGGTGCAAATCAGCGCACGTGCTTAATAGGATTAGGTAGTACAAATCAGCGCACGTGCTCAATAGGATTAGATGGACTTCTTCGATTGCTCGGTAATGATTTTCTTGATCATGAAGAGCCCGCGGGTAATACGAGTGTCCTCTCTCTTGCCATCGTTAATGTAGTGAGCGTATGAACGCTGCGCACCTACTGTTATAGCGTTCCAAGCACGTTGTGCGTCTTCGTCCGTATCGAGCACAGCTTGAAATTCTTCGCAGATATCTACGTGATTGGGGTTTGGGTCGGGCTTTATAACTACGTTTACTGTCTCACCCCACTGCACACCTAGCTCGCGGAGCATGGGCAGGCTTATGAACACATGTCGTGTTCCATCCTTGCGTCCCTGCACGGCGCGTCTATAGTCGCGTCCGTTCAGCGTCACAATCAGTCTCTTAATTTTCGCCGCCTTCAGCATTTTAGCAGCCCTTACAGGTATTGCCACAAAGTGATGCACGATTCCACTATTGTACGAATCGATTTCTGCCTTGTATTTATAAACGTGGCCTGCCTTACGTGGTGCGGCTGGCTTGGGAGTCGTAATGGACTTGCGTGGCATATCCAAAACTACAGCATCACCGATATCTACGCCTACAGTTTTACAAAGCGCTTCGATGTTGTCGAGTGCGCGTTGTGTAGTCTCACGTAGTAGACGCCGCTTGCGAGGTTGCTCACAGAAAGACCCGTTGTGGTGCCAGTTGCAGTGGTGCTCAGCACAATGCGTCCGTGTGTATCAATGACTTCGATGAGGTAAGGGGCGCCGGTGCCAACGTGGTCTACATGAAGCACGTCTTCTACCGGCGAAGGATAGAGCCTGACGTTATTTTCAAGGTTGTCATCGTTAATGTTGTAATCGTTGATGTTGTAATCGAATACTGCAACAGTCTTGAGATCTAGTATCGTGAAACGCCCGCCAGAATCGATGCCAGTACGTTCTAGGCTGTAGGTACTGTCGCCGACTTTTGTTGCCGCGGTAATAGGACCGACATCGTATGATTTTCCCGTGTATCGTCCGATGTATGCTTGCGTGCGATCAAAGCCATTCACCTCTTCACCAACGGACCACTCAAGGTCAAGATCATACATCAGAGTTGATCTGGTGTCGAAGCCGATGTCCCAAGTTGAATGCACTGTAGGCGTTGTTTTTAGTTTGTGTGTACGATCAGTACCTCTAAAAGCATACGTTCCGCCCGAATAGTACAGAAAGTCGCTTAATACCGTTACATATCCATATCGGGCTTCTGCTCCTTCGTGAAGTGTTAGTGTAGTTGGAAGGGAAGTATACAAGTGACCCACTGGATACTTCTTTGGCACACCGGGTTCTACATACATGGCCAGTGCTCCAAGGTACGGTCGTATATACGAGCTATCAGCACTCTGTACAATAGAGCCATTACGACCAATCGTCATCGTATCGGTCAAAGCGATCATTCCACCTAACAGCCTTAGCATACCACTGATCTTCACATTCGTATTGACGTTGACGGTATATGTATTGCCAATAGCGATTGTTAGATTATTTATTGTATTCATGACTGAGTGCATACGTAGGGTTCTGGTCCAGCCTCCAGCTCCCGTAATGATAATATTAGACTTATCCGTCGAAGAGACAACGCCGCTACCACCGTACTGGATGTTTGCGTGCGTAATGAGATCGAAGCCGTTGAGGACTAAACTTCCGCGCTGCAATTCGAGCGCCTTGAGAACAGAGATGTTTGTTCCTAGCAAAACGGAGCTAGCACTATCAATATCAATGCGAAGAATTCGAATTCTCGTTCCGTGTAAAGGCAGCGGGAGATTTAGTCCAGCCTTCGTTTCAATTGTCAGTTCGGTGTTCTCATTGGTCGCTAGCCACCCACTGCCTGTTAGTGCACCCGTGATTGTAAATTGTGCATCACTGATATCGAGGCTACCGCTCACCAAGTTTAGATCTTGGACTGACAGCCTTTTCGACGCGTTCACGCTATAATATCGCGGAACATTGACGATTAGCGTTCCTAGAAACTCTATGTCCTTGAGAACCAGGTCTGCACCAATTGGAGAGTTCACGATTAGCGTAGTCGACCCATAGCCCTGTAAGGAGCCGGTCGCTACGTAAACATGATTGAGCGAAAGGATTGTTGTTCCTTTACATAGCAGCACACCACTACTCAAATACAGCGCACTAGTGATATTGATTCTATCTGAAATAAACACCTCGCCTGTATCACCAACATCGATTGTGAAGGTGCCGATATCATGTCCGTCTGGATGAAATGACAAGGCTCCTGCGCTAGACCCAATACCGTTGATTGTAATGTTGGAAAGTGACGTCGAGTGAATGCGTCCAGAATCGGAAGTGTTCTCACCGCTAACAATGAGATCGTGTCCGTCTAGCCATAACGAGCCGCTCAACAACGCGAGATTGAGCATTATTCTCAAGTCGTCGTCCAAAGCAATTGCGCTGTCGTTATGAAGATCTAGGGTTAAGCCGCCGATTGCAGTTCCGATGATTGGCAACACGCGTGGATATACATCGCGCGTACCCATAGTGAGTGATGTGCTGTCGTTGACGACGATTTTGCCAGCCCCTTTCAGCGAGCCCCTTAACGAGAGACTTACATTATGCGCTAGAAGATTGCCGGAGTTGAGCTCAGTTAATGTTGTAACGGCGAGATCGGAGACGAGGCGTGTATCGATACCTGGATTGGGGTTTAGGATTAGACTGCCCAAGAAGCCACCGTCTGGCGCGAAGCGCAAACCGTCTGGCGCGCCGTCCTTGCAATTAATAACAAGGTTTGCGTTGGTGTCACCGCTAAACGCACCAGTGCCAACGAGGGCTCCGTTTACTATATAGCTATACTTGCCAAGTTTATAAATACCAGAAACAAGACTCAGTGTATCGACAACAGTGAAATTGTTGTTAACCGACACTGTTTTGTCCATTCCAGGATTAACAGTAAAGTTGCGAACGGCATTGGCAGTCGACGAAAAGGTCAGATTCGCTGGACAATTAACTGTGATACTAGATGCAATGTTCGAGTATATATAGTTGTCGTATCCTGACTCTGAAAAGCCTGTCAATGTGAGGTCGTGTCCGTTCAGCTTTATCGACCCATACGACAGCACCAAAGAAGTCTTTAGATCTGATTCGAGTGTTAAAGTCGCATAGTCGAGTTTGACACTTATGAGTCCAGCACCTAGCACCTCTATTCCATGGAAGGCCTGATTACTATACTGCAAACGATACGGTTTAGACAGGTCTATCGTACCACCATTGGTTGCGAATCGACCTCCGCTTTTCAGTACGATGATAGGCGTATGTGTTAAAGTGATGCTGCTGCCGGCATTTAGCAAAAGGATGCTACTACTAATGGACAACTCTTGCCTCACTGTAAGCTGGGCTGCCAACTGACAGCCATTATTGTCTGCGGGATTGGCGCTGCACCTGAATTTGAATACGTCGATTTTGCCAGAAAACGAGAATATTCCTCCGAAATACCAATTAAGACCAGAGCTCGTAATCTCGCCCGTCCCGCTGAGTACTCCGTCGTATATGTATATCTCATCGATATAGTATCCAGACAACTTGCCGTTGACTGTGAGAGTATCGTCAGGCGAATCAAGGTGTACACGGGAGTCGCGCAGAACATCAATGCCTACTGGAATTAAAATCTGTTGACCCCCGTCGCCTGTAGGCACTTCCCCGCCCCAGGTGGCAGGATTGCTCCATTTGCCCGACTGAACAGCGGTATAGGTACGTGCTTGTGTGGCACTCACCAGCACTGTCAATGCGAGGAGAAGGCATGACAATGGCATAACGAGGTTCGTGCGGAGTTTCATAGGCCTATACAACCTGCGTTGGGCCAAACTGTTACCATCCGCGAGCGAATAGTTGCAACTTCACGATACGTTTGAGTTTACAGCTTCACAAAGCTCTTCGTTACGTACGTGCTTCCGCATTGAAGTTTGATGTAGTAGACACCGCAGTTGAGTGCGCTCAGCGAAATGCGTGTGCGTTGATCACTCGTGGTTACGGTGTTTGCAACAATGCGTCCCTGTACGTCGATGATGTCGATTGTCGATTGCACATTACTGCCTGCAAGATTCTCGATGACGATTACATCGGTTGCTGGAGATGGGTAGACATTGAATGCAAGTTCTTGCTCAGAAGCCACATCAGATGTTGTGCCATCGAAGATTGCGAACGGACTCAGCGATTGTATGTCGGTGCGTTGAATGCTGTACATGCCATCTGCACGTAGCGTAGCAGATGCTACTGCATTTGCATCCCAAGCACTGTTTGTGTAGTGTGAGATGTATGCTGCTGTTCGGTTAAAGCCATTTACTTCTGAAGCTGTCCGCCAGGTGAGCTCGAGGTTCATGTGCAGGTTTGATGTGATGTCAGATGTGATATTCCATGTGTTGTTTACTGCTGGTTCGGATTCTGAAATAAGTGCGCCTGTAGTGCCTTGCGCATATACACCCGCCATTGAACCTACGTTTACTACACCGCTTGCAGAACCAGACTGAAGTGAAATGCTGGCAGGAAAAAAGCCCCCTACAGCAGAACCAACAGGAAAAATTGAAGGTGCAGGTGCGCCTGCATCGAGCATCATCGACACAGCACCCGTTCCGCCTGTTTCGATGAATGATGTTAACGTACCACCGACGATAGAGCCGTCTGTACCAATAGACAACGTGTTATCGCCAATGTTCACACGTCCGCTCGTAAGCGTCAATGTGCCCTCAACAACGATGTCTGTACCAACTGACATCGACGCAGAATTAGCCGCTGCCACAGTAAGGTTATTGACCCTGTTCTGAAGCGCATCAAACAGGAGAGTGCCGGTCGTTGACGTCGCAGATGTAAACAAAAGATTCGAAGTGTTAGTTGAAGCGATCATACCTGTACCTGTCGCGTCTATCGTACCGCCGATAGTTAGGTCGTTGTCACTTAAAACTAGTGAACCGCTTTCAAGATCTAGTTTCTTTGCAACCACCAAGTCATCACCAAGTGATACAGAGCCGCCGCTACCAACGTTCACGTTAAAGCTGCCAATAGTTGTGCCTATCAATGGTAGTGGTGCCGCGATTCCTCCAATCGTGTTGATTGTTAAAGCGGAGTTACCGTTCACCCTTAGTCCGGCTCCAGGTTGGGTTCCACCTTCGAGCGCACCATTCAACGACAGATGTACATCGCTGATGTCAAACGCCCCAGATATGAGGTTGGTTATGCCTTTGACGACGAGATCCGATGCAAGAACAACGCTGTTGGTTGTGCTTACGTTGATTGTAAGATCATGAAGCACTTGACCGGCGGTCGCAAAGCGAATTACCGATGCAGGACCTGTTAACGAAGTTATAGTAAGGTCTGACGCATCATTACCACTGAGCATACCCGCGCCAGATATGTAACCTCTGACAACGACCGAAGCGTTATCGAAACTCAGTATGCCGCTCACTAAATCTACCTGGCTACTAATGTCCCAAGCACCTGCTATGCGCGCCGTGTTGCCGACACCCTTGCTTACCGTCAGTTTGCCAACAACATTGCCCGTGGGTTCTAATGCCAAGAATCCTGTTGTGTTCGTTGAACCAGTGAAGCTGATATTCGACGCAGCCGTTGAACGAACTACGCCCGATACACTACTAATGACATTTCCATCGAGGGTTAGGTCGTTTCCGTTGAGAACTAACGTCCCGGCAGTTAGTGAAAGGGTCTTCTTAACAATAACATCACTTCCAAGCGCAACAGTATTTGTAGCACCGACGTTAATGGTCAGGTCGCCAACAATTCCGCTCGTGAATGCGATCGGTAGTATAAGACCACCAGGCGTGTTGATGATAAGGGCAGATACGCCATTCGAATTAATCTGAACATTACTACCGATAAGTGCACCGCCAAGGGTAAGCTTGATACCTGTGATATCGAGACTACCGCTTGCAAACGTTGCGGTACCAGCTATGGTTAGATCAGAGGCTAGTTTTACAACGTTGCCTGCGGGTACGTTGACAGTAATGTTATTTAGTGTTTGTCCGTTCGCTGCAAACTTTAGTCCCGAGACAATTCCACCAGCAGAATTAACGACAAGATTCGACGTTGCATCACTGCTAAGAAAACCTGAACCAAGCAATGTGCCGTCGAGAGTGAGCGTACCCATCGTAAAGCGTAACGTACCAGAAGCGAGGTCCAGAGCATTCGTAATGTTTAGCGAACCACTAATGGCTGCAGATTTCGTAGCCCCAACGTTAACAATCAGGTTGCGCACCCCATTCGTCGATCCACTGAAATTAAGCGCGCCTGTTGTACCTGCTGCTGATGTGAGGCTTATGTTCGATATAGACGTCGACCGAATGAAGCCGTTGACTGTAGACTGAACATCGCCTGTCACTGTGAGATTATTTCCGTTCAGAATGAGTGTCCCGCTCTGAAGATTCAGGATCTGAGATACTGCGAGGTCCGAGGCAAGAGTAACAGTCTTGTCGGCACTCGTATTTATCGTTAGTGTGCCAATTGGACCGCCTGCAATCGACATTGGCGCGACAATTCCATCGGGTGAATTTATCGTAAGCCCGGCATTGGCATTACCAGCAATCGAACCTGCACCCGTTACCGCTCCGTTGAGCGTGAGCTTGAAATCAGCAATTCCAATGCTTCCAGATGCAAAGTATGTCGTGCCGGCTACTGTAAGGTTTGAACCGAGACGAATTGAATAAAGCAAGCCAACATCAATCGTCAAATTGTTTACGATTTGTCCACCCGCTGCAAACCGAAGGAGATTGAAAATCCCGCCGCTGGTATTCACTGTAAGATTAGTAGTAGCATCTCCACTAAACATACCTGCACCCGTTACATCACCGCTAATAGTAAGGTTGGCACCGTTAATACGCAATGTGCCGGTTGTAAGTTGAAGTGTGTTTGCAACGTAGACAGTTCCTGTGATTGACGCAGTATTGTTTGCGCCAACATTTATCGTCAGAGTTTTTACGCCGTTATCTGTACCGCTGAAGTTTAGGACACCAGTTGTACCCGTAGCGGATTTAATTGAAATATCAGACGCCTCCGTTGAGCTGATTGCAGTACCTGCAGCAGCGGTTAGTGGGCCATTAATAGTCAAGTCTTTACCGTTGAGTTTTAATGTTCCGCTTGTTAGAGTAAGCACACCAGCTGTCGTCAGATTCGATCCGAGTGATATCTCGGCGCCGGCAGGGATATCGATGGTAACATTGCGTAGTCCGGCGCCACCAAGTTCTAGACCAGTTGTTGTTGCTACATTTAGATACTGAACATTGTACTGATTTGTAAGTGTAAGCGTGCCACCGCTCAGCACGATCTGTCCACCCGACATCGTAATTGTCGAACCGGTTGCAACGCTTAGGGTAGCACCGCTAGCCAACGTGAATACGCCCCCTGTGAGGTTAAGCCCCTTGCTTACCACAAATTTTGCAACTGCTTGAAGGCCAGCTGATGTAGAGTTGAGGTATTCGGCGTTGATCGTACCCGTGAAGGCTAAAACACCTGCCGCATTCAGCACTAGGGTGCCGATATTTAAGGCGCCAGCACCTTTCAGTGCGCCCTGATTGATAGTCAGTGTCGTCACAGCGTTAGAGATCAGCCCGCCAGTTACTTGTATCGAGGCTAGCGGTCCGTTCACCACAGCGTTATTATCCATCGTAACGTTTATTCCAGCAGGAATAACAATCTGATCGACCGTGTTGTTGAAGTTGGGTGCTACTCCGCCCCATGTCGCACCAGCACTCCAATTGCCCGACGCAACGGCGGTGAACACTGCACTTGATGCAATCGACGTTAGAGCAATACAAGCCACGACGAGGCACGATACAGCGCGGATTGCGTGTAATAGATGTTTCATTTGTAGACTCCTAGTGTTATGACTTGGTAATATAAGGCATGGTGAATTGTGGTATTAAAAAAAGGCACCTCCGTTGCCGGAAGTGCCTCAGTTCTTAACCCACAAAGACTAGAGGTACATTCTAGCCTGTCAGTTATTTAGATTTTGATGAAGCTCTTTGTTGTCACAGAACTTGCGTTGTGCAGCTTGATGAAGTACACGCCAGTGCTTAGCGCATTTACCGAGATGATGTGGCTTCCACCTGGCATCATAACCGAGCTAGCTACGATACGACCCTGAGCATCTACGATGTCGATTGTCGTCGGAGCCGAAGCGTTAACAAGGCTTTCGATGACAACTACATCTGTAGCTGGTGATGGATACACATTGTAGTTGCTGGCGACTTCTGAAGCAACGTCTGACGTTGTGCCGTCGAAGATTGCGAACGGACTCAGGCTTTGAACATCAGAGCGTTGAAGGCTGTACATGCCATCTGCACGTACAGAGGCTGCACCTGTTGCGTTAGCATCCCATGCGCTATTTGTGTAGTGCGAGATGTATGCTTGTGTTCTGTTAAAGCCGTTTACTTCTGCAGCTGCCTGCCATGCCAGTTCCATATTCATGCGAAGGTTCGATGCAATGTTTGAGCTGATATTCCAGGTGTTGTTAACCGAAGCTTCAGTATCGGAGATTAGAGAGCCAGTCGTTCCTTGAGCAAATACACCTGTAATTGCACCAACGTTTACTGTACCACTACCTGAACCTGGTTGAAGCGAGATGTTCGCTGGGAAGAAGCCTGTTGCAGTTCCAACTGGAAATACCGTTGCAGCCGATGCGCCAGCATTAACAACCATCGATACGGCACCAGCAACTCCGGTTTGAATGAATGATGTTGCGTTGCCACCGACGATTGTGCCTGTTGAAGCAATTGCAAGAATGTTGTTAGCAATGTCCAAACGACCGCTTGTAAGTGTAAGGTCACCAACAATGTTTGCAGCTGAAGTTAGATTCACAACGTTGCCGCTGCCAACTGCAATTGTAAGATCGTTAACAGTATTTGCTGCGGCGTCGAACGCTAGACGTCCGGCAGTAACAGCACCACTAAGAATGTTGATGCTAGATGTTGCTGTAGACGAAATTGTGCCGACACCTTCAGATGCTAAACCGCCGACGATTGTAAGGTCGTTGCCGTTCAGAATTAGTGTGCCGCTATTTAAGTCGAGCATGTTAGCAACTATGAGGTCGCTACCAAGTGTGATCGAACCTGCTTGACCGATGTTCGTTGTTAGATCGCCGATTGTGCCACCAGTAAACTGGAGTGGAGTCGACAAGCCACCGATTGTGTTGATCGTAAGACCCGACGTTGCATTTGTAGCAATTTGACCAGCGCCTGTAAGTGCGCCACCGATTGTAAGATCTACATTGCTGATGTCAAGTGTACCACTCGTAAGAGTAGTCGTACCTTCTACGACTAGGTCGGATGCAAGGCGTACAGCGTTCGCAGCTCCAACGGCAACGGTAAGGTTGCGAAGGGTCTGTCCTGTTTGTGCAAAGGTTAAGCCCGAAGTCAAGCCACCTAACGAACGCTGTACTGATTGATTAGCGAGAGCGTACCGCCGTTTAACGCCATCATTCCACCGGAGAACGTAATCGTCGAACCATTGGCTACGCTAAGCGAACCGCCGTTTGCAAGAGTAAACGTGCCCCCTGTGAGGTTAAGCGCCTTAGAAACAACAAATGTTGCTGCACCTTGGATACCTGTAGAAGCGCTATTCACATATTCAGCAGTAACCGTGCCTGTGAATGCGAGCATAGAAGCAGCGTTCAGGGCGAGTGTGCCGACGTTTATAGCGCCATTACCCGTTACAGATCCCTGACCAATTGTCAGTGTTGATGCTGCATTCGAAGTAAGCGTACCATTCACTGTCAACGACGCAGGCGCACCATTAATAGACGCGTTGTTGTCCATCGTGACGGTTATTCCTGCTGGAATAATAATCTGGTCGAGGGTGTTGTTAAATGCTGGTGCTGCTACACCCCATGTCGTTGCAGCACTCCAAATTTCCCGATGCGATAGCTGTATAGACAGCACTTGATGCAACCGACGTAAGCGCAATGAAGGCTACGACGATGCAGGACATAGCTCGAGCTGACCGTAATAAACGTGCCATAAGTAGACTCCTAAGTTATTTGAGTTTTTTGGTGGTGACCAAAAATTGCCGTGCGCGTTGCGCGCCCACGGCCAAGAGACAGACTATACGATTTTAAGTTCCGCTTAAAACGGATCTCATCTGTAAGTCTATACCGGCAAGGGGCCTACGAGGGGTCTTGCCCAATTTCTAACACTGTCTTCACCTTCTCGTCCTTTAGTGTTTCACGTCCAGCCTCGACTTCCACGGTTTTAAGAGAAACGGCGTAATCGTTTGGATGGATGTCTGCACCGAATCTAATGGCATACGATGCAGTGAATTCGGCTCCGAAATACAGAATCACCGATGTGTAGTAGGTCCATACAAGCAACACCACCAACGACCCCGCAGCTCCGAACGTACTGCCTACACTGCTCGCGCTTATGTAGTAGCCAATTGCATACTTACCGAGCATGAAAAGTATTGCTGTGCCAATAGCACCAACGACGACGTCCTTCCATTGTATAAGAGCATCCGGTAACACTTTAAAGATTACTGCAAATATGCCCAGGGCCACTAATGCCATTACAAGCTGATTCAATGTATAGAGTATCGATAATGCCACACCAGGATACATGTCTACCATACTCTTATGTAACGCATCGACAGCAGCCGATGCTGCAAGAGACACAAGTAATAGAAAACCAAGAGTTACAATGACTGAGAACGATAGTAAACGATTTTGTATAAATTTCAACCATCCTTTACGCGGCTTTGACTGAATTCCCCATATCGTATTCACTGCTTCCTGTATTTCTGCAAACACCCCTGTTGCGCCTACGAACAACACTACACCTCCAATAATCGTTGCCATCACACTATCGCCACTGAGTGCAGCGTTTTTAATGATGTCCTGCAGCCCGAGTGCCGTGTTATGTCCCATGAACCCTTCGAGCTGCAAGTAAATGCTTCCCTCGACGGCAGCTCTATCAAACACTAAACTGCACAGTGCAATTATGACAATAAGCAGAGGGGCCATCGAGAACACCGTGTAGTATGCAAGCGCCGCCGCTAGCGTCAGCACCTTGTCTTCAGAGAAGCCCGTAAAAGCCCCCTTCAGCACCTTCCACAATCCGCCTAACGAGAATTTCTCTTTAGCCATAATGTGTCTCCAGAATCTTGATGGACAAGATAAGTGCGTATGGAGGAAAAGCCTACTCTTTCACTGGCGTTTCTATTACAACCGTCACGGTCCGAGTATAGAGACGTCCTTCTGGTAGCGAGTTGTCGTACAGATCGGCTTGGCCGATGCCTTTTACGGTGGCGTTCTTAACCCTCAGTGCTGCTGCAACTGCTTCTGCGCGAGCGGTTGCGAGCTGTTGGTTAAAGCGGGCGTCGCCTAGCCTGTCTGTGTAGCCAGTTATAGTAATCGTCGATGTTGGCTGTATGTGACTGCGGATGATTGCAAGCGCATCATTGTGTTCTGCTGTAATCTCGGCTGAACGCACATCGAAGACAATGAGACTGAAGTGGTCTATTGCTTTATCGCCTCTGCCTTCGGCTTTCTTCCGCTTTATCGTGACCTGTTCGACTGCAATTGTTGCATCGACAGAAGCATTGCTACCATTGTTATCTGTTGCAGTGAAGGTTGCGGCGGTTTGTGCTTCGGTACGCGGGAGAGAAGACTTTTCGGAATCGAGGTTCCAGTCGATGAATTCTGGTATAACACCAGTCCCTTCAAATATCCTTAATACATTGTTGCTATGTTTAACAGTTAGTTTCCACGAGGCGATGTCGGTGGGACGGTTTGCTGTCGGACGAAATCTGATTGTCGGTGGGTTGGGCGTATGTAGCGTGTCGCGTGTTGTGATGGGCGCCATTAGCCGTGCATCGTTACCATAGATTTCTACACGCCTGTTTTCGGCAGCACCGTCGTTTGCTTGCGACGAAGCAGATTTCGCTGGGAGCAATCTGCCTTGTGTGCTAATTCTATCGGGAGATATTCCCCACGACTCGACGAGGTAACGCTTTACCGATTCTGCACGACGCGTAGACAGGTCTACGTCAGCCTTTTCTTCATTACCGTCTTGACTGTGCCCAGTTACTGTAATCGAAGTTCCGGTTACTTGGCGCATTCGACTTCCGATAACGTTCAGCAGTTGATGATACGTCTTGAGTTTGTCTGCATCGTTCGCGCGGTCTGCAGAGAACGAGGGGGTTGCATCGGGCTTCAAGAGATTGTATCGCTCAGGTATTCTATCTGAGTTTTCGTCGAAGAAGATATACGGCAGTAACGGTGTCATTAATGTCGATGCATAGTCTTCGACTGAAAACTTCACTGTCTGTTCTTCGCTGCCGCCTTTGTCGAAACTCGACACACCAAGTGATACGACGAGTGGCGGAATTACTGGCGGAATAACTGGCGGTATAACGGGTGGAACTGTCTCTTTAGGCGGTGTCGCATCTGCAATTGGTGGTTCGGGCTGCGTGGCAGGCTCATCGAGTTGCGATTGTTTGCGTGATACTGGAGACCACTTGAATGCAATCCCCGCACGCAACGAACTCGCCTTCCATGTCGAGTCCGAGTAGACATTCATTACACCCATATGATAAAACGCTTCGGGCACTAGCAACAACGTTCCTTCTGCGTTTAATGGCAATTCGTAACTGATGCCAATCATTGGCGATATCTGCAACCCAGTCTCGGGTATCGTTCCCGCGAATTCGTTGCGCGTCCGTTTGCGCGAGTCGCTGCCATCGGTGTTCACGAACGTACCTGTTCGCTCTGGCAGAGTAAGCACGTCGCTTTGCTCATAGCTGCTGCTCAATACAAACGCAATACGTCCGCCGGCATGCACATAGAACGAGTTAAACACACGTACACCGATAAGGGGCTCGATGCCAAGGGTCATCATCGACCCAGTTAGGCGATGTTCAAACGCGCCGTTCTGCTCTTCACCTGCAACAAGAACAAGTGTTGGCTCTGTCGAAATCATGTTAAACGGTTGTGTAAGTACTGCGAGACGCGCACCAACACTTACAGCCTGCGCGAGCGGGAACTCTGCGAGCGCGCCCCCTGCCAAACCAATACCAGAGCCGCTTGTGAAGCCCGCGCAGCAGCTTTGCGTCCCAGGCATGCGAGAGAAGTCGGCGTTGTGTATTGCAACTGCGGCGTGACCGAACAGACCATAACGTGCTCGAATAGTGTCCTGCGCAAAGGCAGTACATACAACACAAAGGATGAGGGCGCATACGAGCGCTGCGCGACTCAAGGCGCTACTTCTAGGCGAATGGTAACGACTTCGGTAGGCGTGCGCAGGCACAACAAATATGCACCTGCCGCAAGGGCGCTGACGTCGAGAGCATAGGTGCGTCGGCCAATGCCGAGGTTGCCATCGAGGAATGTCTTCACTGCGCGTCCCTGAAGATCGCTCAACGAAAGCGTGGTGTGTCCGGTCTCTGAGAGTTCTATGGTGACGTCTGTAAACCCGTTTAGTATCGGGTTCGGACTCACACTTGTTAAGTCGATTAGTCCGTTAGGGTTCAATAGTCTGGCTCCGCCTTCGCGACATATTTCGTCGAGTGTAAATAGACCATCCTCTGTCATAAAAGCAACGTTGCCCCCTACCGCTTGCATGTTTTCGAGCGCAAGAACACATACGCTGTCGTTGCCTAGCGCAATTCTGAACTGCAATGTCGTTAGCACACCATTCGCATTGGGTATTGCGGGCATGCTGACATCGACGACTGCATCGATGCCTGTAAAGGGGCCCGGGACGAGGGGGCTAAGCGGACGAAGCATTGTGGCGTTGTATCGAAGCCGTCCCGTAAAGCTTGTTGCACGTGTGTCTATAAGGTTGCTGTCTGAAATGAGCGTAATAGGGATGCTCACGATGTCGCCAGTCTTACCTGTGTCTGAACCTACTGCTAACAGTACCCTACCGAATTCTTGAGGTACAGTGTCGGGTGGCACCGTATCGCCAGGCAGCAACGTGTAGAGTCCGGTATGTGTTGTGATATTCACAGTACCACCAACTGCTTCTACATTCTCAAGCGACAATACTGTTACCGTGTCTGTGGCGACTGTTGCGCGAAAATGTAGCGTTGTAAGCACACGGTCGACATCGGGAACAACTGGAAATGAGAAGTCGATAATACGTTCTCTGCCAACTACTATTCCGGCAGGGGTCGGACTCTGCGGTAGAAGCAGTGAATCTTCGAATCTGAACTTTCCGGTAAAACTTGTTGCACCAGAGTTCACGAGATTGCTATCGGTTAGCAACACAATAATAATGGTTACTAACTGACCTCGCTGTGCAACTGCAGAGCTAACAAGCAATTCTACTTTAGCGTTTTCTTGGGGACCATCTGCAACACCCTCACCATGCATTGCAATTGTTGCAGGCGATCCGACTCCATTATAATCGAACAGCAGCCGACTGCTGGTGCGTCCATCCGCCCTTGCATTAAACTGCATATCCGTCAGCTTGACTATTCCGCCAACTTCGAGTGTAAATGGTTGTCCAGTAATTGTTGCAGTGAAATCTGTTGTGTTCGGACCACCAATTCTAACACCAGTAATTGCAATCGGAGCCGTACCTGTGTTCTTTATCGTAGCAACCTGCGTGAGGGTTTTCGACGAACCAACCGCAACCTTGCCAAAGTCTACGTCCTGGCCCACGATCTCGAGCACGGGCTGTATTCCAACACCTTTCAGCGAAACAGTAAAGCTACCCGCTGACGTGTGCACAGTTAGGGACGCTGTTCTTGCGCCAGGAGATAGGGGTGCAAAGCGTAGTTCGAGAGCGTGGTTCGAACTTCCGTTAATGACATAGGGTCCGGCACCCGATACCACACTAAACATCGAAGCACTCGTACCCTCAATCTTAACTGAGTCCACGGTAAATGGGACTTGTCCGGCATTCATTACGAACCCCGTAATCACAGAATCTTTAACTGTGTTTACAAGTACGCTCTTCATGTCGATGTCGAATACTCTAGGAGATGGACGCACTATTGAGAACGTGGCGTCGGATGTATCAACTAGCAATGGCGCTTCGACTACCATGCTCCAAATAGCCGTGTATGACCCAGTCGATGTGCTTAACAGTTGGCCATCGGGACTGAATTCGATATCGGTAGCTCCAGCAGTCGCACTTCCGAATTGTTGTAACTGTGTTCCTGTATTCGCATCCCAAACAAACGAGACTCCACCTGCGGTTCCAATTTTTTGCCCGTCCTCACTCCAGCATACACCGCTGACGTAGTTCGTATGTCCGGTCATGACGAATTCTTCTGTCCCTGTCGAAGCAATCCACGTACTCGCCGTTTTATAGCTGCCGGTAAGCAGGCGCTTGCTATCGGGGCTAAACCGAACAGCACTTACAGCACCGTTGGGGTTTAGTGTATGCAGCAATGCACGAGTTTCTGCATCCCAGATTACAACTGTGCCATCGTCCGAACCTGTAGCAATGAGCTTTCCGTCTGGACTCCACGCCACTACCTTTACAGATGCGCTGTGTTCGGCAAGAAACGGGCTGAGGAATACACCCGTGTTCGCATTCCACACTATTCCCGATGCGTCCATGCTTACAGTTACTACCCTGTTCCCTTGCGGATTCCACGTTACGTCATACGTTGCTTGTCTGTGCGATCGCAGCGAGTGTTGCAGCACTCCATCAGATGTATAAATGCGTCCTGCGCCATCGAGCGACACCGTTGCCAACCGAGTGCCGTCGTTACTCCATCGCACTCTGTACACAGGTCTATCGTGTTGCACAAGATTCAGCAGTTCACCCGTGCGTGTGTTCCATATCGAGGCGTGATCTGGTAATCCACATACGGCAACGTGAATTCCGTCAGAATTCCAATCAAGATGCGATAACAAACTTGAATTAGTTACGATCGTATGAACAATCTGGCCGGTGTATGGGTTTGATACAACAATGCTGGATCCTGATACCGATGCAACCCGAAGGCCATCCGCGCTCCACTTACCACGTCCACCTTTGAGTGAGAACAGTGCTCCCGCCCCAGTACTCGTTCCACGAGGCACGCGCGATATACGCACCAGACATCTAATGCTCCCTTCATTAGGGATCAGCCAATCGTAGCTAAGGCCGCTCGCAGCAGATGTGATTACGACCCATGTATTCCCTCTATCAAGACTGTATTCGAGTTTACAATTTTCTGTCGCAGGTATACCGGTCCATGTAACAAGTGCATGCGAGCCCCCTACCAGCAATTCACCACCATTGGGCGTAAGAAGTTTTAGGGTTTGAATTGTAGGTGGCTTCCCGGGATAGCCACCGCTTGCGTAGTAGTGTTCGGTGCACAGGTTCGAGATAAACGTAAACTCTGTGAATGTGTAGCCACTATCCGGAGGTACGTAGGTAACGGTTAGAGACACTTTTTGTCCAGCCGCCAACGAAAACGTCCGCGGCGAAATCGTATACGCCGGATTACTACTCGTAATGTCCGTAACCGTCACTGCACTGTTTTGCGCCGTTACTGTTATGACCGTGTCGAATGGTGGCGAACCAAGATTCGGACGAAAGAAAACTTCATACGGAGCGTACAGCAGTTTAGCAGTTCGTGCACTAGACACAGCGTACGATGTTGAGTCGGTCGACGACGCATCCGAGAATTCAACAAGACGTTCTTCTTCAGGACAGTTCACGCTCTGCCAGCTTATCGTACAGGGCGGTCCGCTCTGAATTTCGCCCAGTATTTGCATGTACACGGCTTCGGCTTCTGCAACGGTTGTGATGTTCTCAAACCACTTGCCACCGGTGATGCTAGTAACACTCTTTAGCGAAGCGGGACACGCAATGCCGAGTGTTACCACGTACACAATGCACGCTTGCTTTTGAGCTTCTGTAATTATCGCTAGACCATCTTCCTGTCGAATGGGCATTCCGTCTGTCAGAAACACAACCACCTTCCGAAACCTTCCATCCTTACTCACCTGCAATGCACCGGCAGGAGGATTAAGAAGTCCCTTATCGTAATCTGTCCCACCACCCGGCGTCAGCGCATTCACCGCAGCAAGCAGCAAGCTCCTGTTCGACGTGAAGTCCTGCAGAAAATAATTCTTGTCATCAAATGCAGTTATAGCGCACTCACTAACCGCAAGTGGCATCTTGTTAATTGCTTTGCGTGCACCAGCACGTGCAATGTCGATGTTCGTTGTGCTGCCATCCCCTTCGGCCATCGACCCCGACACATCCATCGTCAGCACAAGCGATACCGGCCGAGGATTCGACGCGGGTGGACAGGTCACCTTCGAGATTGTCCGTACCGTTCCATTCTCCTTCAACGTCAGCTCGCCCACGCTCCTCTGCAGCTGCCTTCCATCCGCATCAAACGCATAGAACTTCGCACTCATCTGCGGAAACGCGGTAGAGTCCATCTCGAACATCGTCAGCGTCTGCGCCACGAACACTGCAGGCATTAGCAGAGAAAAAACTGCAACAACCACAACTACTTTTAACGTCTTTAATAACTGCATTGCTGTATCGGGTAAGGGGCTAGGAAGGGGTCAAGGGCTACGAGCTACGTAAGAGTCACAGTAAACATCAACGAATATACGTGCCACAAATGCCGGGGGTCAACAACCACATAGTATTATTTGAGGGTCATGAGAAATCACATTTTTATCTATACGCATACTGCGTATATTTGCACGTGAAAGCGGTCTTCATTGAACTTCCGGCTTTCGCAAAGCATCGACAGATGTACTTGTCCGACAACGAGTTTCGTGTTCTACAACAACTGTTGCTGGTAAAGCCAGAAGCCGGTGTCGTAATTCAAGAAACCGGAGGGTTGCGAAAACTAAGGTTTGCAGACAACCAACGAGGCAAGGGTAAACGTGGTGGCCTTCGCATCATCTATCACAGGTGGGAAAAGGGTAAACAGGTTTGGCTATTTACAGTTTACTCTAAAGGCGAAATGGAAGATCTTACGTCCCGAGAACGTACTCTACTCAAACTATTACTAACACAAGAAATGGAGAAACGACAATGAAACGAAATCTATTCAAAGAACTTAAGGAAGGCTTCGACGCACTCGCAGGAGAGCACGAAGGAAAGCTCACGTTACGTACACATGTTATCGATGCAAAAACTGTTCCCGTAGTGGGTCCCTCTGAGCTTATCTCACTACGCGAACGCCTTAACATTTCGAGGGCTGTTTTTGCATCGTATCTGCGTACGAACATTCGAACCGTTGAGAATTGGGAGCAGGGCCGTGCGAGTCCAAACGCTCAAGCAACCTTACTTATTCGTCTCGTTCAGAAGTATCCCGACATGTGGCAGAGGCTGCAGGGAATCTGACCCAAAACGAAAAAACCCCACACATCATAGACGTGTAGGGCATTTGTGCTCCGCAGCAGGGATTTGAACCCCGGACCCTCTGATTAACAGTCAGATGCTCTAACCAGCTGAGCTACTGCGGAATGAGCCACGAAAATACGACTAAGGCGGTATTTTCCCCAATGATTGTGACGACAGATGCAATTGTGCTGCATTCGAGGCGGTTTGGCGACACTAGCCGAATCGTGGTGGTGTATGCCGAGTTGCTCGGAAAGATCTCTGTGGTGGCCAAGGGTGTGAGGAAGCCGACGAGCCCCTTGGGCAGCGCGCTGGAGCCCCTTTCCCATTCGCGGATAACGGTGTATCACAACAAGAATCGAGAGCTGCATGTGGTGTCGGCGGCCGAGCAGCTGGTGCGCCGGCATAGGTTGCTGACGTCGTACGAGCACATGAGCGCGGCGATGCTGGTAACCGAGTGTGTGATGCGCACGCAGGCCGATAACCAGCCCGACGCAAATGTTTTTGAAATGCTGAGTAAGGGGCTCGCGGCTCTCGAAGCCGCGAAAGGCGCCGATGGTGCGTATGGCGAGGCTGTGGGTGTGCGGCTGATGCTGGCGGAACTTATGGGCTTCGGACTCCCCTATGCCGAAGCAAGTGTCGAGGGTGCACCCGTGAGTGTGAGTCCGGAGGACGGAATTCCACGCAACGGCAACGCCCCTGGCATTCGGATGTCGGGCGGGGCGTATGCGATGATACATGCGCACGGACTTCGTCTTGAACATCGCATTGTGGCTACCGAGGCTTTGCGTGCAGAAATCGAGAGTTTTATTACGCTGTACTTTTCACATCATCTCGATAGACGCATTGTCTCTAGATCGTTCGACGTGCTTAGATGAAGGTGGAACAATCGTTCTGCTAAGAAGAAGGTGCCTTAACCATACTGTCGTTTGTTGTGCTGCGTTAACTTGCGCCTATGCTCGGTAATATTTCGCTGACATTGTTTTTTGTGTTCCTGAACGGCTTCTTCGTTGCCGCTGAGTTTGCTATTGTAAAAGTGCGCGCTTCGCAGATTGAACTGAAGGCACGCCAAGGCAACATGTTTGCAGGCGTTGCGAAACACTTACTCGACCACCTCGATGCATATCTGTCGGCGTCGCAGTTGGGAATTACGCTCGCGTCGCTCGGACTCGGCTGGATTGGTGAGAGTGTGGTTTCGGTGATTATTTCGGACCTCATAAGCCTCGTTGGCATTTCTCTCGCTCCCGATATACTACATAAGGTTAGCTTCTGGATCGCGTTTGCAACCATTACGGTGTTGCATATCGTGCTCGGCGAAATGGCGCCCAAGTCGTTTGCCATCCGTCGTCCTGAAGCCGTTACACTTGCCGTTGCATTGCCCATGCGCGGCTTCTACATTGTGTTCAAGCCAATTATTATGGCGCTGAATAACATGGCCAATGCTATTCTGCGCATGATGGGTGTAGAGCCTGCTCCAGAACATGAAGTGCACTCGCCCGAAGAGATACGATACCTGATTAAGGAGAGCTCGGATAAAGGCGCCCTTGAGTTGAGCGAACGAGAGCTGATTGAGAACGTGTTTGAGTTTACGGAGACGACGGCTGGACAGATCATGATTCCGCGGTCGAATATTGTCGGACTCGATGTGTCGCACACAATGGACGAACTGCTAGACCGAGTGATGGAAGAAGGATACTCGCGCCTTCCCGTGTTTAACCAGACTGTAGACGACATCGTGGGCATTGTGTATGCGAAAGACTTGCTGACGCTGATGCATCACAAAGACCTGATTATTCTTCAGGACATTTTACGTCCGGCGTACTTCGTTTCAGAGGACGTAAAACTCAAGAAACTTCTTCGCGAAATGCAGCACCGCAAGGTGCTTTTGGCAATTGTGCTGGATGAGTTTGGTGGAACTGCCGGACTTATCACGCTTGAGAACGTTATCGAAGAGCTGGTCGGAAGTATTCAGGACGAATACGATGACGACCGTCCGCAAGTCGTTCGCAAAACACGCAATCAGTTTGAATTGCCTGCCGCAATGCGCATAGACGAGGCAAACGAGACGCTCCCATATCCGTTGCCTGAGAGCGATGACTACGAGACACTAGGTGGGCTCATCAATTCGGTAGCAGGAAGAATTCCTGCAAAGGGCGACGTCGTAGATCTGCAGAACTATCGCTGCACGATTCTAGAAAGCTCGCCGCGTCGCGTAGAACGTGTTGTACTACGCGTGCATTCAAGCGATAACGATTGATATTTTCGACGCATTTGTTTTCTCAGTTAATAACATTTCTATAGTAGCTTACAATAGCATTATTGACTACTTGCAACCACTTTCACACAACACGATCCGAGCGCCTGGGTCGGGGATGAGTCCACGGACCATTTCTTTTTCGGAGAGCGGCACTGATATGCGGATTTCGACGGACCGTCGTTGACTGTTGTCGATGTTGTCTTGCGAAACAGCACGGCCGATTGCGCGCACCTTTAACAGCCCCTTAGCCTTGAGCTCTTTGTACTCGGGCACACTTGCTTCCCATGTTTTGTCGAGCATTTCTGCGGCGTAGAAGGCTCGGAGCTGACTTAGCAAGTAGTTGCCGCCAGCTTTCGATGCAGAGAATTTTACAGAGCCATCGCCCGGGATGGTGGTGCCATTGATGTACGGACTGTCCTTGGTTTCGAGCTCGACGAAATGATCAGCAAGGTTAATATCGGGTCCGGTGTAGGTGCACTTTGTGTCGAGCGGACGCGGATCGGTCCAACCCGTTATTTCTACCGTTACAGGTTTGCCCTTCGCCACTTCGCGCAACACGCACGGAATGCGCAGTGCCGATGTCATGCTTTCTGCAATGCGGTCGATTGCTTTGTCGACTTCGGTTGCATACGTCGGACCCTTTGAGCGTGCTTCGCCAACGTCTATGCAAGCCGAGCCCGGACGTCTCGATGCAATGGCCTTCGGCGCTTCGAACTTCATTGCGTACGTGAACAGTTCATTCTTCTCGCATTCAAGCACTGGCTCTTCGAACTTTACTGCAAGACATTGCTCGGTTTCGAATATCGATGTGCACGTTAAGTACTGCTGATATTTTTCTGTGGTCGGACACCAATAGCCCGTGACAAAGAAGCGAACATTCTTTACGGGAAATTCCTGCACACACTCGGGGATGTGCCACACCGCAGTGTCGTAGATAACAAGTCGGTGCTGCAGCGTGTTGCCGCAATGTGCATCGAACACAAGTGTGTCTGTAGCAGCAAGCAGGCGCCTGTCGTTTACCTCTGCAGTGATGCGCACACTGCGCTGACGTGTGTCGTTGTAGATGCCTGACGTTAGCGCTTCGTCGAACACAAGGCGCGCAACACCTTCTTTGTTTGTTGTGAGCGTTGTATTAAAGACGTGACTCTGACCCTTGATGGTAAGGGGCTTCAGAGCCCAAGGAGAAGTCTCGTCCTCTGTCATGCGCGTCGATTCGTTGAACGAACGCCCACGCAGAATTGTCGTAACCTCTACAGTGTCGGGCTTAACGTTCAGCTTGTAGCTGTATAAGTCATAGCTGTTCGACGCTTTTGCTGGTTGTCTGCTGCGCATCGTTTCGTCGTCGACGGCACGATCTGAACAGAACACAAACCAAGAGCCCCCTGCCGAAAAACTTGGATGTCCTTCGCGCGAGCCCTCCATGTTAATGCCAGGAATTGCAAGAGCATACGGCTCGCCTGTAGTGTTGCCTGTCGAAGCATCGATGTCGGCGACCCAGATGTCGTAGTCACCTGCAAGAGTTTTGTCGGTTGCGTAATACAGCTTTCCGTCCGGACCTATACATGGCGTCTGCTCGCTGCGGTTGTCGCTACAGATACTCAAGAGGCGAGGCTCAGACCAACGCCCAGCCACTCGCTCAGAAACAAATATGTCGGACGTCGACGTGTTCGCCGCTCTTCTGTCCGATGCGAAATACAAGTAACGTCCATCTGCCGAAAGCGCTGGCGTATCGTCCCATGCCGTCGACGACAGTTCGTTCATGCGTCGAACCGACCATACATTATTAGCAAACGTGCATTCGTAAAGATCGTTACCATAGGAACGTCCGTTCACCATGCGGTTCGACACAAACACGCCGTAGTTCGGGTCGCAACGCGAGAACGCTACGCAACCGTCTAACGACACATCAGCATCAGATGTCGCAAATACCGGGTCGAACGTGCCTTGAAGCAAGTCGCCATCGGTATCACGCACGTACTTGATAAGCTTGCGCGATCGATCGTCCTTGAGTCCGGCATTTGTTGTAACCCACACCTCGAGTGTATTCCCAACGCAGCGGAACGACGCAGCATACTCTTGCGCGCCGGTGTTCAGCTTTGCAAGCGGCACAACTTGTGCGAACACTTGTGTGTACGTAAATGCAAGTATGCATGCACATGCAAGCGCGCACATCAATTGTTTGGTCTGCATCATAGCGTTCACTGCGAGTCCGATCAATTGAATGGATAACAAACGACTGCTTCGACCTGTGGCAATGCCTGTGTGCTTGTGTTCGCCCAGTCGAGTTTTTGAATCCACATAATGCCGTAGTATGAGCCACGCTGAAAGATGAGGATGTCACCCGTATTGATGTTTGCAGTACAAGAGAAGGCGGGCAACGGACCGCATCCATACTGTTGGAACAGATCGCAGATGTCTTGAGGAAGGAAGAGCACACCTGTTGCGACCTTGGCGTATTGCACCCAACATCCACCGGTCGGGCCGGGTCCGGAGCTAAGCGTCGCGCTATTCACTGTGCCGCCAGGAGATATACCTGACACCGTTAGGCTTTGTACAAAGACTGCCACTGAGTCTAAGGTTGTTCGCTTGTTATCGGTTATTACAACACGGTTGTCTGCAAGAATGTCAATCACTGTACGCCAGCGTGACCCTGCAACATCTGTCGTGTCGTACTTGAAGGCAACAAACGGTTGTTTGTTCGCACATTCTTGCTCTGTCGAGGCGCGTCCCACTAGATCGATACCGGTTATTGAGCACCCTACAATGTCGAGTCGCGTGTTCTGCACGTATTGCGGTTGTGTACACCTGCCACCCGGGTACACATCGGCTTGCGTTGGTTTGAAACGCAAATTCATGGTCCTGCGTTCGCCACCTTTTAAGACAATAGAGCCCGGACTAACTGTGAACTGACTGTTGTTCGATGTCAGGTCGACCGTTAGTTCGCATTCACCGTCGTTTCGGATGACTAGTGTCTTTGTTGCGAGCGAGTCTACAATACCAAGACAGTTACGCAGGGTGTCGATGCGGAAATTTGCACCGACGCGACGGAAAATCGTCGACGCAGCACTATCAATTACGCAGATCGGCAAACCACCCTGTCCTCGATAGTAAACTATTAGAGGATCGGCGCATGGCACAATGCCAGTTGGCGTGTTGCGGCTGACGCGGAAGTAGAAGCGTTGTAGGTATGGACGTCTTGCAAGGGGCTCGAAGCGAATGGAGATGTCGCTAAGAACACCCGACGGTGGAATCGAAACCGACGTGCCACCCGAATTGCCTAGGCCAGTTAGACGTACTTCTGCAAAAGGCTCGGTAAGACTGTCTGTGTCCAATTCATAAATAAGGTCGCAATCCTGATTCGGATTCGAGATGTTCAACGCAAACGTCGAGTCCTTCCGATCTCCTACACACACAGTATCGGGTGTGCGCGGCACTGTGTCTCTGCGAATCGGAGGACAGTCGCATGGCGTTGTTGGAATTACTCGGTACCGAAGATTGAAGCCACAGTTCCAGCATGGCGTACCGTTTGTGTTTTCGACGACGAGGTTTACGTTGTACGAGTCGTCGATCTGACGTGCAGTTGTTGCCGGACCTCCGATGAATCGGATTTTGAACCGCGTATTTGCAGGAACGTTGGCTGGCATTGCCACAACGACATTATTTACGAGTACTTCAAAGCGAATCTCGGTCGGCAGTGCGGGTGTGAACGTCAGACTGCGCACGACAACTGCGTTCGCAGGGACAACAAAATCTCCCTGCTCTGCTGTGTCAAGGGTCGTTAGAGGGGGCTCGATAAATAGGTCAATGTCGGAACAGGCTGGTGCTGAACCGCACGAGACTGACACTTCTTTGCGAAGCTCAAAGCGCAACACAGTTGTATCACATACAACCGCTGTGTCTACAAGAAAATCTCCGAACTGCTGGCGTCCAGCGAAGTCGGGGTTGCCTGCCGGTGCCGTGACTTTAAACAGTACTTGTGTGCCTTCTTTTGCAATGGGCACAGGAATTACAAACGTGACTTGTCCGTTCGCTGATGTGAACTGATTACGCGCCGCCTCTGTCGTAAACGACGAAAGCATGACAGCCTCTGCAGTGCCTCGTTGCACAAAGGTCCATTGCACGCGAGCATTCGCCACACCACGTCCGCCCTGGTCGGTCACAAATGCTTCGACTGGAAAGCCATCACCAATGACAATGTCATCGGGTTGCGTTGGTGTCTGACACGACAGCACAAGCAATGCAAGTACGACAATAGCTAGCGCCGACCGCACTTGACCTAGAGTAGACCGACAAAGGGCGCTTGTCGATTGCAATTGTGTTTTAACCGCACGTAGTTGTGTTACCATGGTAAGTGCACTCCTAACTTCAGCAGAATGCTATGCACAGTGTTTGTGTTCACGACAAAGAAGTTGTCTTCTTCGCCAGTTGTGCTTGGTGGACACACCGGACAGGGTGTGCGCAGGTTGAGACGCATAAATCGATAGCCGAGCGAGACGTTTATTAAATCGGTAATCGGAAGCCCCACTCCGCCCCCTAACAGAAACTGTGCATAGTCTTCTGAGTTGGCTGAAGGTGTTGGGCCGGCGCCGTCGAAGCCGGCGTCGAAAATCCATCCGCCTTCAGCGTAGATGTAGGGTTTGAACGAATCGTAAACTCGTATATCTTCTTGGATGACATAGGCCGATGAATCGCGTTCACCGTAGTTGTCGCGTGATGTTAGCGAGCCTTGTGTTGCGGTGGGAACGGGACGTCCCGTGGCGTTGAACTGACATGTGTCGGGCACATATCGCAGCGACGAGACTGTATGGCTACCACCAAAAGGTGAGTAACGTAGCTGACCCATTGCAGGAATGCGAAGGCGTCCACCTTCGGATAACACACCAACTCCGAGGGCTAGTTGCAGACGTTCTCCGAGCATTGTTCCGAATGGTGCCACCCATGCTTCGGCACCAAAGTATAAGCTGGCAAAGCCAACCTGACGGGTTGATGTGTCGGTGCCACCGTAGCCAAGCATGCCATCGATCTCGATGAAGTTCATATCCGTCGAGCGAACACCTTCTGTAGACTGATACTCCAAGAGTGGCCGAATCGGCACAGCGCAAGGTTGACCTCCGATGCCGATGCCATACACGGTTATCGATGCAACGCGCGATGCGGGTACAATCGAGTCTCTGCATGATGTGTTTGTTGTTCTAATCTTGAATCTGACAGCTTGCGTTGCAACGGTGCCTTGTCGGCCTTCGATCATGGTTCTAACCATGCCGATGCAATTGCCAATTGTCGTACTGTCCGTTAGAACAGCAGTAAACGTTCCGTCCTGCGACACGCACGGCAGACCCCCCTTGCAAGGGGCACAGTTGCCTGAAGGACTTTGTCCGAACATCGACGTCAAAGACAGCGCACACACTGCTAAAACGTACATGACCTGTTTGGTCACAATAACCCCATGTATATCTCAGGGAGCAAAGGTAGGTGAAACTCCCATTTCATTCCACATAAAGGAATAGATATCGGTGGTTTGGTCCATGGAGACGTCTGCATTTACCGCCCCATGACCAGAACGCGCCTGAACTCTCAAGAGTTGAGGACGCTCACCAGTGTATACGTTTTGCAGTGCGGCTGCGAACTTATAAGAATGTGCGGGCACGACTCGGTCATCGTGATCGGCGGTCATAATAAGGGTGCTAGGGTACTTTTCATTAGGCTTCAGGTTGTGAAGAGGTGAGTAGCCTTGCATCACTCCAAAGGCTTCGGCATCTTTAATGTTGCCATATTCTCCCTGCCATCCCCAACCGTAAGTAAACAAATGAAATCGGAGGATGTCGTGCACGCCCACTTGCGGAACTGCAACGCGAAATAGTTCTGGTTCCATTGTCAGTACAGCACTGGTTAGCAAGCCACCGTTTGATGCTCCGGTAATTGCAAGTCTGTTAGACGTTGTGATGTCGTGCTTAATCAGCCACTTCGCGCATGAGATTGCATCGTAGAATGAATTCTTCTTATAAAGCCCTGAACCAAAGTAGTGCCATGCGCCGCCGAACTCTCCACCGCCTCGAATGTTTGCTACAACGTACACACCTCCCTGATCGAGCCATGCAATTCTGAGAGGGTCGAAATCCGGATTCAATGAAACGCCGAATCCACCATAACCATAGAGTATTGTCGGTGCAGTCCCATCGAATTTCAATCCCTTCTTATAGATAAGCGTCATCGGAATCGTGATGCCATCTCTACTAGGCGCGAGTACACGTTTCACTTCGTAGTTATCCGGGTTGAAATTGAATGGCACTTCTTGCCACATGCGCGTGACTTTTTCACGTATGTTATAAAGACAAATGCGATTCGGTCGTGTATATGATTCATGATTGAAATACATCAGAGAATCATCGCGACCCGCCCTGAAGCCAGAACTGTGGCCATCGCCCTCAAGAGCAATCACAGCTTCTTTGTCGCCTTCGAGGGTATACACATCTACCTGATGCGCTTGTCCGAGCTGGTTCTCGTAGGCAGAGCTGTTAATGAAGATGCGTCGACCTGCAATCCATGCATACTGAAACGACCTGCCCTTAAATGTTAACAACACATCGTCTTCGGTTTCGCCTAGCAAATCTGTCAGTCGAATTATTCTTACTCCCAGTAATCCTTCGAAGGCAACCAAATAGGCAGTGTCTTTATAGGCGTCCAGAAGAATCATACCATTCTTGCTTGCATATATTTCGTGCTCTGGCGTTTCGGGGTCGAGTTCTTTTACATAGAGTTTAGACGAACCCATGCTGTTCTGTTCTATTCTACACATAGAATTCGATCCGACAGGAACTGTAAACGAACTTGTAATCTTCGCGCCACTATCTTCAGAATAGATGATCTTGTCAGAACTCTGCGGTAAGCCAATTTTGTGATAGTGCACGCTTTGCGTTCGCGTAACCATCGTCATTTCGGTCTGCGTAGAATCGGGCGCCGGGAAACGGGAATAATAGAATCCATCGCGCCACCACCTGATATCTGGTGATTTAGTCCAGCGTATCGTGTCCTTTAGAATTTGTTTTGATGCAAGGTCCATAATTAACACTTGCTTCCAGTCAGAACCCGCATCTGAGCGCATGAACGCCATCCATTTGCCATCGTGACTGAACTCGTATCCTGCAAATCGTATCGTGCCATCCTTCGACCACGAATCTGGATCTAACAACAGCTCTGGATTTTGTCCGGTGCGTTGCCTGTACAACGCATCGTTGTTACTGCGTCCGTTGTTATGGATGTAATACGTAGCGCCAGGCGTCGTACCAGCCATGTAATACCGCTCGTAGTTGTTCAACTTCTCAAGTTCTTTGCGAAGGCGCGGACGATATGGGATGGCACTCAGATATTTCTTTGTCACGTCGTTCTGCGCTGTTGCCCATCGCACAACACTAGTATCACCGTCTTTCTCCATCCAGCGATATGGATCGGGAATGATATCCCCATGTATAGTGTCGACCACGTTACCACGCGGAGATTGTGGATATACCAATGGCTGCGCTTCGCTAGCAATGCCTGCGAAGCACATGCAAATACAAAACAGAACTAAGCGCACAAAAGACCTTACTGTAATATTTGTTATGAAGTACAACCGACCAATTACTTAACCAGTACTGGCGAAACGCCCATTTCATTCCACATAAAGGAAAACTTATCTGCAACACCATCTAGCATCACAGCAGTGTTCACAGCACCGTGTCCAGAACGTGTTTCTACACGCATGAGCATGGGCCGCGCTCCGGTGTAGGCATGCTGCAATGCAGCAGCGAACTTGAACGAATGTGCAGGAACAACTCTGTCGTCGTGGTCTGCTGTCATAACCATGGTGCTGGGGTACTCGACGTTTGCACGGACGTTATGAACTGGCGAATACGCAAGCAAGGCTTTGAACTCCGACTCCTCAGCCGCTGTGCCGTAGTCTGCTGCCCAGTTCCATCCAATGGTAAACATGTGATAGCGAAGCATGTCCATAACACCGACTTCTGGAACTGCAACGCGAAAGAGGTCCGGACGTTGCGTCATCACAGCACCAACAAGTAGTCCACCGTTCGATCTACCGTTCATAGCAAGTCGCGAGGCGGACGTTACGTTTCTCTTTATGAGCCACTCCGCGCAGGCAATGTAATCGTCGAATACATTCTGCTTCTTTGTCTTTGTACCTGCTTCGTGCCACGTCTCTCCGTACTCACCACCGCCTCGCAGATTCGCCACAACAAACACTCCACCCTGTTCAAGCCATGCTATGCGCAGAGGATTGAATGACGGCGATTCCGAAACATTAAATCCACCATAACCATAGAGAATCGTTGGTGCTGTGCCGTCGTATTTCAAACCCTTCCTATGCATCACGAACATTGGCACACGTGTGCCATCCTTGCTCGCAACGAATACCTGTTTTGCAACGAAGTCTTCGGGACGGAACTGAGCTTTTACTGTGCGCCAGACCTTCGATTCGCCGGTGGCAACATGGTATGTAAAGATGGTCGTCGGATAGGTGTACGATGTGAAAGTGTAATACACGAGCGTGTCGGTGCGACGGCCTCCGAAGCCCCCTACCGAGCCCGGACCCGGCATTGGTATCGAGCGTACATGCTCGAGTGTATTGCGAGGGTCTCTGGTAATGCGGTATACATCTACCTCGTCTTTTACGTCGACAGATTTCGTCACATGTATGTAATCACCAAGAATAGAGACGCCTTGTATTACGTACTTCGATTCAGGAAGAATTGTCTCGAAGCTACTAGAATGCAACAGATGCGGCATACGCACAATGCGTCCGTTTGGCGCATTAAGGTTCGTCAGCGCATACAGAGTATCGTTGCGAACATTGATAATGTCGAACGATGCGGTATTCGACTGAAAGACTTCTTTCCATGGGGCTGCGGCGTCATCAGCTGGACGAAACCAGATGCGTGAGCCCCTGTCTGCCCCTTTGCTAGCGGCGCGAAACAAGAGGTTGCTGCCTTCGGGTACCCAACAAAAGTTAAACTGCTCGGGCTCGGAAGGTTCTTCGTAAACTAGTTTATCGACGGTTTGTGATGTACCAATTTTGTGATAGTACACCATGTGTCCTTTGTTAACAGACGACAACTCAGATTTACCACCCTCAGGCGCAGCGTAACGTCCGTAGAAAATTCCGTCCTGCCACCACGACGTTCCCGATACCTTAACCCAGTTTAATGTATCGCGCAACACCTGGCGTGTAGCGAGGTCCATTATCATAACTTGTTGCCAGTCCGACCCGCCACTCGACCGCGAAAACGCAAGCCAGCGTCCGTTTTCTTCTACGTCCCAATCCGACAATCGCACAGTGCCATCGTTCGACCATGTCTCCGGATCGAGCAGCACCTGACGTTCTTCTTTGCTGCGCTGCCTGTAGAGAATTGCATGTTTCTCTTCACCAGTCTGTCGCATAAAATACGTCGTGCCTTTAACGTTGCGCGGCGACCATACCTTCTCGTAGTTGTTTAGTTCTTCGAGTCGAGTGCGAACAGCACGTCGAAACGGAATTGCATCGAGGTATTGTTGAGCTGTTGCCGCCTGTGCTGCCACCCACGCCTCTACTTCGGGGGCACGATCGTTTTCAAGCCAGCGGTATGGGTCGGCGACAGAAATGCCATGCTGCTTCTCTACAACTTCACCAAGTTTTGTCGGCGGATAGACTAGCGCGTTTGCACGCGAATTGCCAGGTCTGTTAGCAGGGGGCTGCGCTTGCGCGCCAAAGGCAGATAGAATGCAGAGTACACCAACTACTAGCAGGACTATACATAAACGTGCCGAAGCGATGTTTACAAAAAGGCGTCTAAGCATCGAATTACTTCAGGAATGCATAATAATTCTTGGAGCCGCAACATAGGGCTATTTGTGCTCTACTTGTGCTCTTTGCTATGCTCTATTTGTGCTCTTTGCTATGCTTTACCTTCGTAATGACAATAACGTCATTATGAATGATGCTGTAGTAAATGAGAAGAGCCCCTGCACCATGTCTCGCTGTCCACAATCTGCTTTTTCCGTCAAGTTGCATTTTGCCTATACGTGAGAATTCAGACTGCAGGCGCACGTTGTCCCAGATAACAGCTTTGATCTTATTAGAGGCTGGAATGGAATGCGCTGCAACTAGATCGGTGATACGATCTACATCCGCTATAGCTTTTTCGAGCCAGATGGTTTTGGCTTTTCCGCCGGTATCCCCTGCGACCCCTTTAGTAGCCATTCCATAACCTCCTCATTAGGCACCGATTCCTGCGTTATTAAATATTCTTGCCAACGCTCCTCTATTTCCGCCAACGTATCCAAGTCTTGCTCTACAGTATCTAGATACTGATCCATGGCAGTGCGAATAACCCATTGCTCTGTGCGATTCATACGGTCTGCTACCTTTCGCAGGCGTTCTTGAAGATCGGCATCGATACGGATGCCTCTGACAGTAGACATGTGCTGCGACCTCTGTTTGGTGTGACAGTAGTAAGGCAATTATTTATGCTCAACAAACTACCACTTTAGACAACATTGTGCAACAGCGATAACCCTGTGTGCTATAAAAAAAGGGACCCCTTTCGGAGCCCCTTATTTTTCGATTGATACTGTCGATCCATCCCGGCACCCCTCTCTGAAAATGAGAGGGGTTGGGGGTGAGTTCTTACGTTAGGATTGTTCGCCGCCGCCGTCACGTGGGCCGCCTTCGCGTGGACGGTCGTCACGTGGACGATCGTCTGGACGTGGACCACGATCGTCTGGACGTGGACCACGATCGTCTGGACGTGGACCACGATCGTCTGGACGTGGACCACGGTCGTCGCGGCGTGGACCCCGATCGTCGCGTCCGCCGCCGCCGCGGTCGTCGCGGCGTGGGCCACGGTCGTCGCGTCCGCCACCGTCACGGCGTGGACCGCCTCGGTCGTAGCCGCCACCACCTGGTGGGCGTGAGCGTGGTGGTTCTTCTGTCCATCCTTCTGGCGGAGGCATTGTAGCGCGGCGTGATAGACGGACCTTGCCGTCGGGCTGTACTTCGATGACCTTTACGTCGAGAACTTCGCCAACTTTGAGTACGTCGCTTACATTCTCAACTCGTTTATAATCGAGTTGTGAGACATGCAACAGACCTTGCTTCTTTGGAAGGAATTCTACGAATGCACCAAGGCCTTCGCGAATTTCTTTTACGGTGCCTTGGTACACCATACCGAGTTCAACAGGACGTGTAAGTGCTTTAATGCGATCTACAGCGGCCTGTGCGTTCTCTGAATTCACAGCTGCGATCGTAACCTTGCCATCGTCGTCGATGTTGATTTCGGCACCAGTTTCTTTAACGATGCTGCGGATGGTTTCGCCGCCTGGTCCGATAACAAGACCAATCATTTCAACTGGCACGTAGATCATGGTGAGCTTTGGAGCGAACGGCGAGATATCCTCGTTTGGTTTGCCCATTGCTTCGTTCATAATGCCAAGGATGTGCATGCGACCTGTGTGTGCTTGTGCGAGAGCTTTGCGCATGATGTCTACGCTAAGGCCTTCGACCTTAATGTCCATCTGGCAAGCAGTTATGCCTTCGCTGGTGCCAGTAACTTTAAAGTCCATGTCGCCAAGGAAGTCTTCGTCGCCAAGGATGTCGCTAAGTACTGCTACGCGGTTTCCTTCGAGAATAAGACCCATTGCGATACCAGCAACTGCCTTCTTCATTGGCACGCCAGCCTGAAAGAGTGCAAGAGAGCCGGCACACACAGTAGCCATCGAAGAAGAGCCGTTCGACTCGAGGATGTCACTCACAACACGAATCGTGTAAGGGAAATCTTCGTCAGATGGAATGAAGTGTTCGAGCGAGCGTTCTGCAAGATCGCCGTGACCGATTTCGCGACGGCTAGTAAAGCCAAAACGTCCGGCTTCGCCTGTCGAGAACGGCGGGAAGTTGTAGTGCAGCATGTAGCGAATCTCATACGTTGGCATAAGGCCATCGATAAGCTGCTGATCGCGCTTTGTACCAAGTGTTACGGTTGTAAGAGACTGGGTTTCGCCGCGCGTAAAGAGTGCCGAACCGTGTGCGCGTGGCAGCACGTTTGTTTCTACCGTGATGTTGCGAATCTCGTCTGTCTTACGTCCATCGAGACGACGTCCTTCGGTAAGAATCATCTCGCGCATTTCACGCGCTTCGATCTTCTTTACGAGACCATCAACTATTTTATCAAACTTCATTGCAGCGAACAGTTCGTTCGATGCAATGAGTGGTGCAATGGCTTCCATAGCAACAACACGAATGTGTTTGCGGAACGCGCTGCGTGCATCCTTGGCAGATTCTTTGCGAATCTGCTCATTGATAAGAGGAGTAACCGCTGCATCGATCGTAGACTTAATCTCTTCTGGAATTTCGGCCTTTACAATTTCGCGCTTCGTCTTGCCACATAGTGCAGCGAGTTCGAGTTGAAGTCCGTTCAGCGTCTTGATGCCTTCATGGGCGAATTCCATTGCCGTAACGAAATCTTCTTCAGAGATTTCTTTCGAAGCCCCTTCAACCATTACGATTGATGTGTCGGAGCCGGCAACGAGCATGTCGATGTCGGACTCTTTGATTTCGGTGAGCGTTGGGTTGATTATTAGTTGACCATTGATACGACCAACACGTACAACCGTAATCGGACCGTTAAAAGGGATGTTGCTAATCGTCAGCGCAGCCGATGCACCGAGCGTTGCGAGCACATCCGATTCGTTTTCTCTGTCATACGAATACACCGTAGCAATCAACTGCGTCTCGTGACGCCAGTCTTTTGGCATAAGGGGGCGAATGGGTCTATCGATAAGGCGCGAAGCGAGCACTTCTTTTGTTGTCGGACGTGCTTCGCGACGGAAGAATCCTCCAGGGATCTTACCAGCCGATGCGGCCTTTTCGCGATAATCGCAAGTGAGTGGAAGGAAGTCTAAGTCCTTCGGTTCTGTGTTAGCAACAACTGTCACTAACACCATTGTGTCGCCATACCGTACCATGACGGCGGCGTCGGCAAGTTTAGCGAAGCGTCCTGTTTCCAGTGACAGTTCCTTGCCATTGAGCATTCGTTTTACTGTATGCATCCTACGTCCAATTATTTATGAGCACATTCGATTGGCACCATGCCAAGCGCGCGGCAAGCTGAAGAGGGGTAGGAGAACGAATATCGAGTTGGTGAAGGGGGCTGCACTGTGCGTTCATCCGCTCCTTCGATTACCAATCCGATATCCGTCCTCCCCCGGCATGATGTTGTTGCTTGCCGATCGAAGAAAGACCAACGGCGCCACACGGACGCCGTTGATCAACGATTACTTACGTAGGCCTAATGCTGCCACGATGTCGCGGTAGCGCTGAATGTTGTTCTTAGCAAGGTATGCAAGCAATGTTTTGCGCTTGCTTACCAGCATGATAAGACCACGACGGCTGTGATGGTCCTTCTTGTTTTGCTCACAATGCTGTGAAAGCATTGCAATGTGTTCGGTAAGCAGTGCTACTTGCACTTCAGACTTACCTGTGTTTGTTGATTCGCCGCCATGTTTAGCGATGAGCTCGGCTTTTCTGCTCTTAGAAACCATGGGTTCTCCGATAAATGAGTTAGAGTATTAGTTCTGTTGCTTGTTCTTTGTCGCTGTTGATCTGCGCTATGAGCGCTTTTTTGTTTTCGAATTTTTTTTCATCACGAACGCGTGTGTGAAAACGAATTGTCAGCACATCGTCGTATAGGTCTTCGTCGTAATCGAGAAAATGGACTTCGATTGTCGCTTCGGTGTCATCCGTAAAGGTGGGTCGGCGTCCGATGTTCGCCAGCCCCTTTTCGACCCTACCATCAATCACACTCGTCACGACATACACGCCGTTCGCGGGCACCAACTGATTCTCGTCTAGCGGTACAATATTGGCAGTAGGAAAACCAAGTGTCTTACCACGTCCATCACCTTTAACCACCGACCCAACCAATGCATATGGCCTGCCAAGCATTTCATTTGCTTCGGCAACATTTCCTGTGGACAATGCTGCGCGAATCTTCGAGCTGCTAACAACTACACTATTACAGCTAAGCGGTTCGACAGTATGAACCTCGAAACCAAGCTCTGTGCTCAGTCGTTGCAACAACTCTTCGTTACCGCCACGATCTTTTCCAAACATGTGATCGTGACCTACGAAGAACTGTTGTACGCCAATCTTTCCTGCGACATCGCGAACGAATTGCTCTGCAGATGTTGATGCGAATTCACGCGTGAACGTTATGACGACAGCGACATCCACACCGAGCTCTTCGAACATGTTGCAACGTTCGTCGATGGTTGTCAGAAGACGAACCGGCTCGCGTCCGTCGCGCTTCAACACGATCTGCGGATGCGGATCGAACGTCATTACAACAACTCTACTTCCGTTTTCATCTGCCAACTCACGCATCTTCTTTAGAATGCCTTGATGTCCACGATGCACACCGTCGTACGTTCCAACCGTAAGCACTGTGTTCTTGTCGAACAGGTTGAATGCGTTCTTTTCGAACACATCATCGCTAGAGTTTCCGTACCGCACGATTCTCATGCACTCACCATCAATGTGCTCACCGATACATTTTTCATGATGCACTCACCATCAACGCATCTTGTATATCACGAACCGTAACAGCGCGAGTAACATTCAAAGCGCCAATCGCTGTGCGCCTGAGCGTCCATACATATCCGCCAACACCAAGTACAGCACCCAGATCGCGAGCAATAGAGCGTATGTATGTGCCCTTCGTACACGTGATACTCATGTGCACAAACGGCCATTCGTATTTGAAACCGTCGATGGCATGTACAGTTATCGTGCGCTTGCGTTCCTCGAATGCGATGCCTTCGCGTGCAAGGTCGTACTGACGTCGTCCTTGATGCCTGATGGCTGCAAAGGCTGGAGGTGTTTGTTCAATCGTTCCAACAAACTGAAGCAAAGCCTCTTTTATACGATCTTCCGAAACAGGTTCGCATTCGATAATCGTTTCTTCGCTGCCTCTGTCGTCGGTCGATGTTGTGGCACCAAGCTTTACAACTACATCGTAGGCTTTATCGGCGTCTTGTATGAGGCTTATCTGTTTGGTGGCCGGACCGAAACACAACACGAGTAAACCGGTTGCGAGTGGGTCGAGCGTTCCTGCGTGACCAACACGACGGACTTTGAACAGGTGACGAAGTTTTGCAACAACATCAAACGACGTCCACGTTTCTTCTTTGTCAATGAGCGCTGCAGCTCCTGTTGTCCGTGCTGCCTCTATCCACGTTGGCATTACATCGGTTAGGGGGCTCTGCAAAAGGGGCATGTCAGGGAGCATCGTCGTCTTTATCTTCAGAGCGTTTTAGGGTGGCTTCGTCCAACCCTTCTGGTTTGGTCGCCTCGTCGGCGACCTCGTCGGGGACTCGCACGCTATCGAGCAGTGCGTTGATGCGAAGAGCATGATCGAGCGAATCGTCCATGAAGAACTTCAACTGCGGCACATAGCGCAAACGAACTGTCTTTGCAATGTGATGCCGAAGGCGTCCGGCTTCTTCGTCCTCGATGTACTGCAACACATCGCCTGGTGTGGCTTTACCGCCGAACACGCTCAGATAAATACGTGCTATCTGAAGGTCCGGAGAAAGCCGTACTTCGGTAACCGTAATAAAACCTGCAGAGGTTTCTCCGGCAATGCGTTGTAAAGGACCGGCAAGTGCCTTTTGGATTTCGCCGGCCACACGTTCGGTGCGAATTGACACGGCTTATGCAAGCTTACGTTTTATTTCAACTGTCTTGTAGGCTTCTACGATGTCACCCTCTTGGATGTCATTAAAGCCATTGATTCCGATACCACACTCGTACCCTGCATCAACTTCACGCACATCATCCTTGATGCGCTTGAGCGAATTAAGAGTGCCCTTGTAGATTTCGAAGCCTTCACGCAGTACACGTACGCGATCGTTACGTGTAATCTTGCCGGACTGTACATAGCAACCTGCAATCGTGCCGAGGCGGCTGATCTTAAATGTTGCACGTACTTCGACAACGGCTGTGATTTCTTCCTTGATATCGGGCGTGAGCATACCTTCGAGTGCTAGTTGCACTTCGTTGATACAGTCGTAGATAATCGAGTACAACCTCACGTCGACTTCTTCGGTCTCGGCTACCTTGCGGGCTTGTGTTGGAATTGTTACCTGGAAGCCCACCACAATTGCATCTGATGCAGATGCAAGCATGATGTCGCTTTCGGTAATCGTACCAACGGCCTTGTAAAGAATGCGAACCTTAACCTCTTGTGTCGAGAGTTTCTGAAGTGAATCGGAAAGAGCTTCGACAGAACCGCTCACATCGCCCTTGACAACAAGACGCAATTCTTTAACACCACCCTGTTGGATTTGTGCTGAGATATCGTCGAGCGTAAGGTGACGCATACCGCGGAACTGCTGCTCGCGTCGGAGCTGCTGACGTCGTGTTGCAACGTCGCGTGCTTCTGCGTCTGTCTCCATCTCAATAAGAATATCGCCAGCATTAGGAAGTCCGTCGAAGCCTGTAACCTGTGCTGGTTCTGCCGGACCCGCCGAATCGATGCGATCACCGCGTTCATCGAACATAGCGCGAACACGACCCGAGTGCTGGCCTACAACAAAAATGTCGCCAACATTCAGCGTTCCCTTTTGAACGATAACCGTTACAACATTTCCACGACCCTTGTCGACGTGCGCTTCGATAACTGTACCACGCGCAGTGCGATCTGGATTTGCCATAAGGTTTAGAATGTCTGCTTCGAGAAGAATCTTCTCTAGAAGTGTTTCGACATTAAGACCAGACTTTGCCGAGATTTCTGCTGATTGATACTTACCGCCCCATTCTTCAACAAGCACGCCATGATCGGCAAGCTGCTGACGAATACGGTCGGGATTTGCATCTGCACGATCGATTTTGTTCATAGCAACAACGATTGGAACGTTTGCAGCCTGAGCGTGCGAGATAGCTTCGATCGTTTGTGGCATCACCGAGTCGTCGGCAGCAACAACAAGCACAACAATGTCTGTTACCTGAGCACCGCGAGCACGCATAGCGGTAAACGCTTCGTGACCCGGTGTGTCGAGGAACGTAATGGAACGTCCGTCTGGACGCTTCACACTGTATGCACCAATGTGTTGTGTAATTCCGCCTGCTTCACCCGACACAACATTTGCGTTACGGATGTAATCGAGCAGCGACGTCTTGCCGTGATCGACGTGACCCATGATGGTCACGATTGGCGGACGTGATCTGAGCGTTTCTTCGGCGTCTTCGATTTCCTCTACGTCTTGCGAACTCTGATCGTCTACGAAGTCGACTTCGAAATCGTAGTCACTCGCAATAAGTGTAATCGTGTCTTTGTCGAGTCGCTGGTTTATAGAAACCATCAAGCCAAGCGCCATACATTTCATGATGATATCCGCCGCTGTAACGCGCATCATGTTTGCAAGGTCGGCAGTTGTCACGAATTCCGACAGGCGAAGCACGCTCGACTCGCGTGCGAGGTCTTCCTGACGTTGTGCTTCTTTTTCTTCACGCACCATACGGCGCATCTTCTTCGACTTGTTGCGGCTTCCTGCTGCAACTTCAAGTCCGGATAGCGTAGCCCGTATTGCGCGGTCGACATCCGTAGACGAAACCGTCTCGCGCATGCCCTTCGTGTTTTTGCGTTTTTTCTTGTCGGCTAGGGCCTTGGCTGCTGCGGATGCGGGCTTCTTGTTCGGACCCATTCCGCCGCCAGTGCTGCCCGGACCTGCGCCTGTCGATGGACTTCCAGTGGTCTGCGGACGAGGTCCGCGTGCCGCCATGGCATCGCCAATCGTTCCTTTGTTTGCACCATGTGGCGGACGTGCTCCACCACCACTGCGTGGACCTCTGTCGTCGCGTGTCTGACGCGGACGTGGTTCGACTTTTGGTGCAAGATCGATTTTACCAAGTACAGTAAGTCCCTTGAGCTGATGGCCTCCTGGACCTTGCTGTAGCTGTACTTCGATTACGTTTTTACGTGGACGTTTTTTCTTTTCAGTCTCTGCATGTGCCTCTGCAGCAGCCTTTGCAGCATCTGCCGTTGAGGGATTTGCCTGTGGTGCTGGTGCAGCAGGTGGCGTTGGAGTTGCCGGAGGTGTTGGGGCACCCTTCCCTTGGGTAAGGGGCTGCGCCTTCGGCGACTGGGGCTTTGCGGGTTCTCTGAAGGTCGTCTGTGTGCTGGCCTTGAGTTCTTTTTCGTTCCATCCACCTGGGGGTTGCTTAGCCTTGGCGCGCACAGCTTTTAGGTCAATCTTTGCGCCTACTGCATGTCCCGTGTCCGGTTTTTCCTCTTGCTTCTCAGAAGCAACAGCTTCTGAGACATCAGTGGCTTGCGGTGGCGAGGCGACATGTTCTTTAGACTCGGCAACATCTGGCGTTGGTACGACGGCCTCAACAGGTACACTTTCTGTAGCCACTGAATGCGATACTTCTTCTACCGGTGGTGCAACCGTTGGTTGAACCTCAGGTGCCTGTGGTGCGGGCGTTGGGTCGCCATGCTCCAGACGGTCTTCGATCTCCAGCTGGCGCTCATGTTGCTGCGCCATGGAGTCGATGGATACGGCGTTGCCTTTCTCCTGAAGGGTCTTGCGGACTTCTTGCTGGCGATGCATTTTCTCGCGCTGCTTTTCCGCTACCTTCAGTTCTTTAGCAAACTTTTCAATAATAAGATCGACCTGTTCATCGGTCAATACGGTAGTAGCCTTGTTCTCGACTTTGAAGCCTTTCGAGGACAAATACTCTACAATCGCATCACGGCCGATGTTAATCTGGCTCGCGATCTTGAACAATTTGGCTTGGGTTGTCGCCATAAACTCCGTTATTCAGCAGCCTTCTCTTTATCGGCCGAAACTTGGGCATCGTCATCAGAAACTTGGGCATCGTCGTCGGATACTTCATCGCCGTCTGGTTCATCTGCAATTATGTCTTCGTTAGACACGACTTCTTGCGTGTCTTCTGCATACGAGTCGCTGAGCTCTGAGTCACTAGCATCATCATCGGTCGCATCGTCTGCCGGTGCAGGTTCAGAACCCACTTCTTCGAGCGTCTGCAGATACCGCGAGTCTTCGCGTTCTTCGAATTCGTCGAGCATCACACTGCGAATAACAACAATCTTGTCTTTACCCATCAGCTCTACGAGCATCGTAGGGTCGGCTTCGAGGAATTCTCGCGCTGTGTCGACACCAAGCTTGATAAGCGTATCGTAAAGTTCTTTACCAAGTTCATCGCGGAACTCAATAAGTTCGATGTCTTCGGCACCTTCTTTCACAAGCGATAGCGAGAAGCCTGTGAGTTTCGACGCAAGACGCACGTTTTGTCCGTTCTTTCCAATCGCAAGCGACACCTGATCATCGGGCACGATAATCGTAGCCTGACGTGTTTCAGCATTCACTTGTACGTCGCGAACCTTTGCTGGTGAGAGCGCTCTAGCGATAAACAACCGCTGCTCATCCGTCCATTCAATAATGTCGATGTTTTCGTTATTCAATTCACGCACGATTGCATGAATACGAATGCCTTTCATTCCCACGCAAGCGCCAACGGGGTCTACGCGTTCGTCGTACGAGGTAACGCCTACCTTGGCGCGTTCACCAGGCTCACGTGCAATTGCACGGATCTCGATAATGCCGTCGTAGATCTCTGGAATTTCCTGTTCGAACAACCTGCTCATGAAAGAATCATCGGCGCGGCTCAGAATAATATCAGGCAGCCCCGTTGCGCCCCCTGACCTACGAACCTCTTTGATGATTGCTTTTACCTGCTGGTTTTTCTTTAGACGTTCGGTCGGAATCTGTTCTTCGCGAGGTAAACGCATTTCGATTTTGTTATGCATTACCAGCACGTTGTTCGGACGCACCTGATAAATCTCGCCTATGATTACTTCGCCAACGCGCTTTGCATACTCTTCGTAGATGTTGTCTTTCTCTACGTCGCGAATGCGTTGGTTCAGTGTCTGAATAGCTTGCGCAACAAGACGACGTCCGAAGCTCTCGGCAATGTTTTCAAGCGTGATTTCCTCTAGGTACTCTTCGCCTATCACACCTACTTCGCCGTTAAGCTCCAGCAGTTGTTGCGGAGTTATCTGCTGATCGGCGATTTCGACTTCTTCGACAATCTCCTTCATCAGGTAGATTTCGATGTCGCCCTTTTCCATGTTCACAATGATGTCGAAGTTGGCTTCTAGGCCATACTTCTTCTTCACCATGAGCGACAGCGTTTCTTCCACGATGCCTTGTAGTAGGTCGCGGTCGATACTCTTCTCGCGAGCCATCTCATTGAAGGCTTCGATGATGAGTTTTTTGTTGTCGACCTTCGGTTTGACTTTACGTCGTGCCATAGTTGTAGTCAGCGGTCAAAACTTGAGAATGTCAGCGTCAAAACTTTGTTAGCGTCAAAACTTGAGAATCACATTTGCTTCATGAATCGCATCAGAGGTAATCGTCACTTGTTGCGAACCGGGCTTTGTTACGAGCACAAGGCCTGCATCATCGGCAGAGGCAAGAGCCCCTTCCACAATCGATCCGTCCTTCTTCACACATCGAACATCACGTCCGACGTGCTTTTTTAACTGCCACAGATACTTCACCGGAGCGTCGGCACCTGGTGAAGACACGTCGACCGCCCTAAGGCGGCCGTACCATTCATCATCTACGAGTCTGCTCTCAATCGCTTTACTTACTGCCTTGCAATGCTCGTGTCGAATACCCTCTACAGAGTCTATCGCCACTTCGAGTAACAGTTGTTTAAGCTGTCCGCGCACTTCTAATGCAATCAGTTCGGCCCCCGCCTCTCGGCAGGCGTCCTCGATAGCAGCCTGCACATGATCGGGTAAGAGATTACTCACTCGTCGCACCATCTAGTACCAATAAAAAATGGGCATTCAGCCCATCCTCACTTCGTCTTCAGCATAGCAAATATAGGCATTTTTCCACATGAACCCATGTCTGGCACCCCATGAACCCATGTCTGGCACCCCATGAACCCATGTCTAGCACCCTTTGAAGTACCGAGTCTTCGAGCATCGCGCCTCGACCCGCGCGTCGTACTTTTGCCTTCCATCTGCCCTCACACTCCATAAATCGGCCACCATGCTTGACTTCCTGAACCTTGATGAACTCCTGACCGACGAAGAGAAACTCGTACGCCAGACGGTGCGCGACTTCGTAGACCATGAGGTGCTGCCCATTATTGAAAAAGCCGCCCGCGACGGCGTTTTTCCTATGCACCTGGTGAAGAAGATGGCCGAGATCGGACTCTTCGGCATAACGCTCCCGCAGGAGTATGGGGGCGCTGGGATGAACAACGTGTGTTACGGACTGGCCATGCAGGAGCTCGAACGGGGCGACTCTGGCATTCGCTCGTTTGCCTCGGTACAGAGCTCGCTCGTGATGTACCCCATCTTCGCCTTCGGCTCCGAAGAGCAGAAGCGCAAGTGGCTCCCCCGCCTCGCTTCGGGTGATGCTATAGGGTGCTTCGGCCTTACCGAACCCGATGCTGGCTCGAACCCCTCAGGCATGATTACCAACGCCAAAAAGACAGCCAACGGCTTTGTTCTTAACGGCGCCAAGATGTGGATTACCAACGGCACCCTTGCCGATGTTGCAGTCGTCTGGGCAAAACTCGATGGTGTGGTAAGGGGCTTTCTCGTAGAGAAAGGGATGAAGGGTTTTACTGCTCCTGAAATGAGGGGCAAACATTCACTCCGTGCCTCGGTAACGTCAGAACTGGTGTTTCAGGATGTAGAGCTTCCGGAAGAAAACATACTTCCGGGGGTGGAAGGACTCAAAGGCCCCCTCTCTTGCCTTACCCAAGCACGTTATGGAATCTCTTGGGGTGTTGTTGGTTCTGCGATGGCGTGTTACGACTCGTCGCTCGAATACGCAAAGAGTCGCATCCAATTCGACAGACCAATTGCTGGCTTTCAGCTAACGCAAGACAAACTTGTGTGGATGTTAAACGAGATTACTAAAGCACAGCTTATCTGTATGCGTGTTGCCCAGCTAAAGGACGCTGGCACATTACGTCCACAACACGTCTCACTCGCAAAGCGCAACAACTGCGAAATGGCCCTTACCATCGCGCGCATGAGTCGCGAGATTCACGGCGCAAATGGCATCCTCGACGAATACCCCGTGATGCGTCACGCTGCGAACTTGGAGTCCGTAAAAACATACGAGGGTACACATGAAATGCATACCCTCATTTTAGGTCAAGATATTACTGGTCTAGCGGCATTTGCGGGCTAACTGAACCCTCCGGTCTGTCGACCGAAATGGGACCTATTCCCAGGAAGTTTCGAATGTGCCATCGGTAACAGTTACAGTTGCACCGTCCGATTTTTTTAGCGTACCGCTGAAACGGCCCTCTATTCTCTTTAACCCGCGATCAATCCTGTCGACTATTAGAGTACCCGGGGCTTCGTCTGTTGAACCATAATATGGGATTGGTGGCTGAAAACTGGAATAGCTCATAGTTGCAATAGCAGTAGAACCGTAGGCTGTTACACCATACGTTCCCGCTGAAGGAACCTCTGCATTCAGGTTAAGAGAGAAGAAACCTGTATTCGTCCCATCAACTTCGAAATCTATATCGCCATCTTCCGCGACTTTACATAGACCGCTTGTAGCAAATGCCGAGAAGGCAACGCCGTCGATTGTTGCCCTTATGAACTTCTTGTTCTCGAAGGCAACTTCCTCATTGGGGGTTGTACTTTAGTCTGCACACGAGATAATGATCAGGGCTATGCCCACAAACCAAAGGAGTCGATTAATTATAATAGTTTAGAATGTTAATAAAACAAAGCCGATTAAACTCATGATGAAATTACCATTTCGCTTCGAATGTTCCATCTACAAGTTCTTTTGTAGCGCCGTCAGAGGCTTTAACTGTACCGCTGAATTTGCCTTTGACGCGCATTAGTGCCACGTCGATTTTTTCGATCGTTATAGATCCAGTCGCACCATTCGTTGTTGAATAGGTTACGAGTGTGCTCGCAGGTCCCGGAATTGTAACAGACAAGATTCCGATGCCAGGTGGGGGTCCGAGTGTATAGGTGCCAGTGCCGCTGTTCGGGACGGTGGCGGACAGCTTGGTAATTCCAGGTGATCCCGTTGCAGTGAGATCGAAGAACACATAACCAGTGGTTTCGTTGCCACTAGATGCTATCGTGAGTTGCGATATCGTACCACCGTCAAAAGTCCCACTAATAAACTCCGTGTTGGAGAATGTTACTTCGACAGGTGCTGTAGTTTTATCTGCGCATGACATAACAACGAGGGCTATGATCACGAGAGCTGAGAGGCGATGTAACATGATGATTCTTAATTGTGAGTAAAACGATTGGTCAAATCGCGATTTGATATCTGTCTCTTAACATCTGTAGATGATGAACTGTATGGCCGGCAACGACCCACATAATTGCACGTGGTGTGATTGGTCTTCCATTCGAAACACCAAATCGCGAGACAGCATCGTAGTCTAGAGTCTCGAACAATTTAATGTTTGAATCGCGTACGCTTACCCATTCACTGAGAATCGAATCGAACGGACGCTCATCAAATCGTGCCTGTTCGACGTAGTTGTCTTCATCAAATCCGGGCAAGGGTTGGGTTTCACCTCTTGCTATGCAGAGAGCACGAGTACCGAAAATCCTCTCTGCGTCTGTAAGGTGTCCCACTAATTCTTTTACGCTCCACTTGTTTTCGGCATACCTCTGAAGAGACTGTTCATTGCTGATTGTAGACAGCCGTTCAACCACGTCCTGACGTTGTGTTTGCAGGATACCAATGACATCGCCTTCATCGACCTGACTAATATACTGGTCGAAATACGCTGGGTATTCGTGGGCGGCCGGTTTCATTACTCCAATATACATGACTACGTAATTGTTGCAACACCGTAGATTCGCAGCGTAGTATCACCGCTGCGATATTAATGGACCACCCCAAGCCCGAACCTCCTAGCCGATCCAGACTTATTCGTCTTACAATAGGCGCTATAGGTGTTGTATACGGCGATATTGGGACCAGCCCGCTGTATGCAATCAAAGAATGCTTTTCTGTTGACTCCCATGCCAACATTTCGGCGGGTAATACAGAGGTACTTGGCGTTCTGTCGCTCATATTTTGGGCACTAACCATTATCATTAGCATTAAGTACCTTGGTGTGATAATGCGTTTTGACAACAAGGGTGAGGGCGGCATCCTGGCGTTAATGGAGCTGATTAGTACGAGGACGCATGGCGTAGCCAAGATGACGTTCATCTTTGCCATCGGATTATTCGGGGCAGCATTGCTTTATGGAGATGGAATTATTGCTCCGGCAATTTCTGTCCTTTCGGCTACAGAAGGCCTTTTGGTAGCTGCACCGAGCTTTGAACCCATGGTCCTGCCGGTAACTGTGGCCATACTCTTTGGTTTGTTCTTCGCACAGCGGAATGGGACCGGCAAAATGGGTAGAATCTTTGGGCCGTTCATGCTATTCTGGTTCGGACTAATGTCTGTTCTTGGCATAGTCAGCATCATTCAATCGCCGTACGTACTAGCTGCCGTTAACCCGTGGCATGCTTTCTACTTCCTGACTCATCACGATTTAAGTGCATTCCTTGTTCTGGGTTCTGTATTTCTTGTCGTAACTGGCGGCGAGACGGTTTACGCCGATATGGGTCACTTCGGTAAAACCGCAATCCGTCGGGGCTGGTTTTCACTAGTGTATCCTGCTCTCTTACTAAACTATTTTGGTCAAGGGGCTTTACTTCTTCGAGAAGGTACAATTCCTTCAACGGTATCGAATCCCTTTTTTCATCTCGTTCCGTCTTGGGGTGTAATTCCCCTTGTGGTTTGTGCCACTCTAGCTACGATTATCGCTTCGCAGGCCGTAATCGCTGGTGCCTTCTCTTTAACATGGCAGGCATTGCAATTAGGATATCTGCCAAGAATGAAGGTCACCCATACTTCTGGTGACGAGCGTGGACAGATATACATTCCCTTTATAAACTGGACGCTTTTTGCGGGCACCGTCCTAGTCGTGTTGCAGTTCAGAAGTTCGGGAAATCTAGCTTCGGCATACGGCATCGCGGTTACAACTACCATGGTGATAACAACCGTCCTCGGATGGTTTGCTATGCGCAGACTATTTCGGTGGAACATATGGATTGCCAGCGCTATTTCGGTGGTCTTTGTCTCGATAGACCTTGCCTTCTTTTCCGCAAATATCACCAAGGTTTTAGACGGTGGGTGGCTACCGCTGCTTGTTGGCGGTATCGTATATCTTGTGATGGTTACGTGGCATAGAGGTAGAGAGTTACTCCGATTGGCAATCGAGAAGCGTAATCAGACGCTAGGGTCAATTATAAAGGATGATATCGATAGGTTCGAAATTGTCCCTGGCACCGCTATGTACATGAGTGGGTATGTTGGCGCTGCACCACCTGCGCTTGTATCAAATCTTAAATTCAATCGGTGTCGGCACGAGACCATGATTCTGTTAACCGTTAACATCTCAACATCGGCACACGTTGATAGTAAAGGCCGCCTTAACGTCATGACGCTCGAAAAGAACTTCTATCAGGTAACCCTTTCGTACGGCTTCATGGATGAACTCGACATCATGAAGGACCTTCTGTTCCTAGCAGAGCATGGTGTGCCTGTAGATATCACGGACGTAATCTTTGTGCTCGGACACGAGACAGTTACAGTCAAACATGGCACCCACATGGCAAGGTGGCGCAAAGAGTTGTTTGTGTTTATGCACCGTAATTCGCGAACACCATCGCGCTACTTCGCAATACCTGTTAAGTGCACGCTCGAAGTTGGGTCGCACATAGAGATGTAAGAATTGTCATACTAAGAAAGTATAGTTTGTTACTAACACAATCTGAATTTTTAGCAGAGCAAACTTCATAGGCCGAAATCGTAGTGAACACCTATCCGCAGACTACGTCCGTTCAGCCATTCAATGTTCTGCCCGCTTATTTCGGATGGCAAACGCAGTGCATACAGAATGTCGAATGCAAGTCGTGAGCCTCCCAAAGGCAACGTCAGACTTGCACCGAACAAGCCCCCTCCCCCAAACTGCCCTGCATATTCATAGTTGCGTTGTATAGGATCTGTCGGCCCACGATCGGCAAACGTGTAATCGTCGGTCTGACTGCCGCTTAGAACTCTATCGCCAAATGCGCCTATACCAACGAACACGCTTGTTCCCATGTTGTCTACATGCGCCACGCGAAACCAGAACGTGGCGCCCAGTTCTATTGCAGACAATTTGAGATTTGAACTCACATACGGCTTCGCCCCAGGCTCTACAACGTGCAGACGATTCGATCTTGGCTCTGCAATTTGATGATCGGACGAATTCAGCTCAGCAGTCGGCGTGGACGTCTGAAACGTTGTAAACGAACCCGACTCCGAACGAAATATGCTGTGCAGGCGAATCTCATTCGTCTTTGCTATTGGCAACGTGTACACCACGCCAACACCGAATGCAGTAACACCCTCACCCGTTACGTTTTCAGGCGACGATAGCGGGATGTGGTACGATGCTAGGGGGCCAAGAAAGGGGCCTCTTAAAGCAGCACTTATTGTTGATGATGCCGAGTCGTTCTGTGCAACGACAGTGGTCGCAACTGTTAAGGCAGTAGCAAGAAGTGAGAGCGTTTGTTTGATCATGACAACAAACTTAAGAGTTGTCTTCTGGAACCTCGATGGTGATTGCTTGCTTGGTACCGTCTTTGTCTTTTACTACAAGTAGCACTCCGTCGCCAGAGCGTTTGCTACGAAGGATTTGGCGTATTTGCTCTGGTGTTGTAACAGATTTTCTGTCGACGCTAAGAATCACAGTATTTGATCTCAGACCCCTGCGCGCAGCGCTGCCCCTTCCCTCAACCTTTGTTATGAGTACGCCTGTTTGTGTACCGAAGTCCGTTTTTGCATTGGTATTGAGCGGCGTGGCTGTAAAGCCGAGTCCCTTAAACGTTACAGGCTCTGCGTTCTCGGGTGAAGAATCTGTTGCACCAGCACGTCCGTTTGCAGCAACGTTGTCGTTACCATCGAGCGATTTGAGCGTGACGGTCTTTGTCATTTCGCGGCGATCGCGCCAGATTTTTAGATTGACTTTATCGCCTGCGCGACGGACAACGATTTGATTCTGAAGTTCGTTCGACGATTTGATAGGTGTGCCGTCGACCTCGAGAATTACATCGCCCGGCTCGAGTCCGGCAGCTTCGGCCGCACCTTTAGGAACGACCTTAGCTATAACTACACCCGAGATGTTCGTTAGGCCCGATGCTTTTGCCGAGGTTTCATCTACCGATGTAATTTCGACACCGATGTATCCACGCTGAATTTTACCATCGTCGATTAGGTCGAGCGCGACGCTTCGAACCATGTCGATAGGAATTGCAAAACCGTAACCTTCGTTACGGCCTGTAGCAGAAGCAATTGCAGTGTTGATACCAATGAGCGATCCGTTCAGGTTGAAAAGTCCACCACCAGAGTTTCCCGGATTAATTGCAGCATCAGTCTGAATGAAGTTCTCTACAGCAAGGCGATTACGCTGAGAAGATTGTTCGCTGCTGCCTACGATGCCAATGCCACGGCCAAGAGCCGATACAATACCAGTGGTGACGGTAGACTTTAATCCGAGCGGACTTCCTACGGCAATAACCCACTCGCCGATGCGAATGTCGCGTTTCTCTGCTAGGTGTGCAGGGTAGAGCGTAGCGTCATCAACTTTTAGAACTGCGAGATCGGTTAGCGGATCGCGTCCGATTAATCGTGCTTTGTATTCGCGCTGATCCGAAGTCGTCACACGAATTCCGTTTTCTGCTGCGTTTTCGACCACGTGATTATTTGTCACGATGTATCCATCGGACGTTACTACAACACCCGAGCCACCCGCCTCTGGCGAATATGGTTCTTCATCTTCTGGCTGACCGTCACGCGGGAAGTAGCGAAAGAATTCTTCGGGAAACTGGTTGTTCCTTCGTGATGATGCTGACTGCTTTACGCTTATACTCACAACAGACTTTGTAACGGCTGCAGAGACTGTAACGAATTGCTCGTTAAGGGCCTGGATGGCGGCTGGTGCTGCAGCTGGTGGTTGTTTTGCCCCCAGATCGCCTGTCGATGCAAAAACGTTTTGAATGGCATTTCCGCCAAACGTTGTCATTAACACAACGCCAAAAACTATGCCCACGCCAATTAGGCTAGTTGCAACGAACAGGACACGCTTATTCATCTTCTACTCCGAGTAATGTGATTTTCTAAGGGATACGAGACGGTGCTAAAACGAAGGGGAAGGGCCAATTATTTTGATGGTTGCAATAATATGTGTTTAAACACATATATTTGTGTGTTCAAACACTATCCAATTCTCCAACGGGGTTCAACATGGTTACATGGATTGCAGACAAAACGCACTCAAACGTAGGCTTCAAGGTAAAACACCTGATGATTACGACGGTCACAGGTGAGTTTGCGGACTATAACATCGAGATCGAGAGTGACCGCGAAGACTTTACCGACGCTACGATCAAGTTCGACGCTGACATTAATTCAATCGACACAAAGGTCGAGCAACGCAATGCTCACTTAAAGAGCGATGACTTTTTTAATGCCGAAGCATTTCCGAAGCTGACGTTCGAGTCGACATCGTTTAAACACAAGTCCGGTTCAGACTACGTGCTCGAAGGCAACCTCACAATCCGCGACAACACACATCCAGTTACACTTGCAGTTGAATACGGCGGCACGATGACAGATTTCTACGGCAACACAAAAGCGGGCTTCGAACTAAGCGGGACGATTAACCGCAAAGAGTTTGGTCTAAAGTGGGACGCTGTTACCGAAGCTGGTGGAATTGTTGTCGCAGAATCGGTGAAGCTCGTGCTGAACGTTCAGCTCTTGAAAGTCGTAGTCGAAGAAGCCGTCCTCGCTAGCTGATAGTAAGGGTCTTGAAGAAGGGGCTATTCTGCCATCCTTCAAACATCGGCAACGTCTAGTCTGCAAGCTTAAGCACGACTTCTCGGCCGAAGACTTCTTCGAGGAGCCCCTTGCGGCGCTCCGCGCCCCATACCTCGATGTCGGGGACTTCAGCCGTGGTGTGCAGAGTAATGTCGATGGTCGATGTCGTTACATCGGCCTGGATGGTTCGAACAACCTGCTGCTGACGGCGGTCTAGGCCCTCGCAAACCCTGAGTATGCTCGCTAACACACGCACTACCTCTTGCTCGTCGGGAGGTAGCCGCAAGAAGTTCTCGTGCTTTTTCTTCGGGTGACTCTTGCGGTGATATCGTGCTACGTTGGCAATGAGGTCGGCTTCGTCGTTTGTAAAGCCCGGCATTGAACTGTTGCGAATTATATATTCGCTGTGTTTATGATGTTGATCGGCACTTATGTGATAACCGACATCATGCAGTAAGGCTGCAGCCTCTAAAATCTCTCGTTCTCTATCACCTAGACGGTGTTCGGTTATCAGGTCGTCGAATAGTTTTAGGCTAAGGTCTTTTACGTGTTCGGCGTGCTGACGTCGTACGCGATACACTTCGCACAGATGATCGACGCTCTGGTATCGTAGATGAGACAGGTGATGATACTGATTGATGTCGCGCTGCTTCTGCACAGTGTCGAACACAACCCCCTCGCGCAGTGAGTATCCGGAGATCACCAACTCTTGAATGTTCAAGCAGAGTATAGCCTGTTCGAGAATTAGCGCACCACCAAGTACAACGTCTGCTCGGCGCGCGTCCATACCAGGCAGTGCCTGCCTTGCACGCACAGAGCGTGCACCTACAATGGCGTCGATTGCAGCGAGCAGATCAGAACGTGAAATGCGAACACCATTCAGCGATTCGGGTACGCGCTTGTCGTGCATCACAAGCGCCATAGACGCAATGGTCATGATCGTGCCAGAGCTACCAGTGGCTGTCTCGAAACCATACTCAAGCAACGACTGAAACACTGGTGTCCAGTCACCACGAATTGCCTGCCTGCATTCCTCTATAGCTTCTGTAGAAGCATCTCCTTTCGGGAAAAACCGCGCAGACATTCTGATGTGTCCGAGCTTCGCTGAGTGCACATACAACACTTCACCCTTGTACCCGATTACAGTTTCGGTACTTCCACCACCGATATCAATTACAAGTGTTCGCTTCGAGTGAATAGGTAGTGCATGCAAGGCGCCGACATAAATAAGACGTCCCTCTTCGACCCCACTTACAACCTCGATATCAATGCCCGTTTCCCTTAGTGCGCGATCGAGAAATTCATCCTTGTTCAGCGCCTCGCGAACGGCGCTTGTTGCAACCGCTCGAATGAATGCCTGATGTTGTTTTGCTTCCTGCGTGAAACGTTTTAGTGTGGCTAGTCCGCGAGCCATGGCATCAGCCGACAGCTTCTTCATATCACCACCTGCCGAGCCAAGGCGGACTGTCTCTTTACTACGAGCATGAATGCGTAGAACGCCACGCGTCGTAACGCTTGCCACAACCATGTGGAACGAGTTGGTGCCAACGTCGATTGCTGCGATGAGCTGGGTGTTCTGCTTGACGGACTGATCGGTCATGTGACGAAAATACGAGGTGTGAAGTCGCCGACCTCAGTATGTTTGAGCAATGCAACGATACTTCATCCTCTTCATGCTTGTGGTTGTTGGCCTCATCTTCGCTTCTTTCATCGTGAAGGGCTTCCTGCGACGCATGTCCGGCCGCAATCCTGGGGACAAATGACGCAGCAGCGCTTCATTTTTCTGGATGTGTTGCGAGGCATAGCTGTGCTATGGATGATTGAGACCCACGTAACGAATCAGATCCTTCACCCAGTGCTCAGGAACACAGAATGGTTTCAATTCCTGAACATTTCAAACGGCTTTGTTGCGCCGAGTTTCATTTTCTGTGCTGGTGCCGGACTCTGGATTGCTTTGTCGCGCAAAGGCACGGCATACCTTGGTATGGGGCGTGAATTAGGGGTCTACCTTCGGCGACTCTCGTACATTCTGTTCTGGGCATACATGATGCATGTCCCCTTCTTTTCGATGGAATGGTTACTGAGTGCGTCTTCAGAGCAGCTTGTGCCTTGGTTGATGATCGATGTTTTACAGACAATTGTGTATTCGTCGCTGTTTACTCTAGCCGTGTTCCTAATTGTACGAAGGCTGCATGCAACCGTCTGGTTCTTGGGCTCACTGTCTGTAATCATCATGTGCTGTACGCTTTTTGTGTGGCAGACGCAGCCCCTTGCCTATATGCCGATACCCGTTGCAGTTGCAATTACACCGGATATTTCGCCATTCCCGTTGCTGCCATGGTCGTGTTATTTCTTTGCGGGATTTTTTATCACACATGTATTCATGTTGGCACGCAATCATCAGCGGCTTGCTACATGGTTTTTATGCGGTGGCGTTGTACTCCCATGTATTCTGTTTTTACTGAAGGCGTTTGTAGAAACGCCGTGGGACGCAACATGGTGGAGTACATCACCGCAGCTTGCGTTGTTTAGGATAAGTGGCATTGTTGCCGTTTGGGGACTGCTTTATCTCGTGGAGTCGAGGCTGCAAAGTAGTACAGTGGGCAAACTCATGCAGACGATAGGAACCGAGTCGCTCTTTTTATACCTGTCACACGTAATTATTGTCTACGGTTCGCTACATGAGCTGACACGTGCTGTCACTGGCTCTTATACGGTTGGCTATGCTGGAGTCGCTACAGCATTTGTTATGGTTACAGCCCCACTCGTTTTAATTGCGTTATGGTGGCACGGAATAAAAAAGAGTAAACCTGTACTTGCACGACGGTTTCTGGCGGTACAGATAGCGTGGATGATAATCTCGCTTATGATTACGCCAGCGACATTCTCGATGATTGAAGTACTCTCGAAATAGCATTGTTGTATGCGTCGCTTTTCGCGAACCACTAAAAACCAACAAGGGTAGGGCCTTTTGGACCCCACCCTTGTGGTCGTTCTGGATCAATCTGCTTCGCTTAGCTTTTCGCTAAGCTAGCGCGTAACTGTTACCGGAATGGTAATGGTTCCACGTGTTCCGCTGATCGCCATATAGTATACACCGCTGGCGAGGTCGCTTGTGATGAGTCTGAACTCGTAGAAGCCCTTGCCAAGGCGTTCGTTTGCGATGAAGGTCGATGTTAGACCACCTGTTACGTCCATGACGCGGATGGTGATGATGTCGTCGTTCTTCAGCTCATAACGAATTGTCGTTGCATCGGATGTTGGGTTCGGTGATGCCGAACCGTTGATGCCAGCCGTTACTGTTACTTCTTCTTCTTCGACGCTTACAATCGGTTGTGCTTTGTATTCTGCATTCACCGGATCGTATTGTGCCCAAAGTGCATCCCAACGTTGCATACCGAATGCACCACGGAACGCAACACGTTCGAAGTACGGATCGTTTGCAGTGCCTTCGAAAGCTGCGCCTGTATTTAGAGGCGAACCTGACTTAAGTGCAGGATTGAATTCGACACCAATTGTGAAGGCGTTTTCGAGTTGCGCACCATCTGGTGATGATTTGTCGAGTGTGTTGTTGAACGCTGCAGTAGCGAGCCAGTTAGCATCGAGTCCTGCAGGTGGTGTACCACCAGCAAGCGTTAGCCATGCGCCCTTAACACCATACCAAGCGTTGTTGCGAATCTGTAGAGAATCTGCAAGTGCGGCAGCCATAGTTGGAACCTGAGCGATTTCAAAACCGCGAGGCCAGCCTAGGAATACAGAGTTGTGAATCGATTGACGTGAGTTGCGGCGAATCTGCGCACCTGCACCGAAGCGCGAGCTGTATTGATTTGCGCCGGCGCCAACGGTCCAAGAGGTGTCCATCAACGGACCCACTGCTGTTACGTTTGAAAACACAGCCGAAGTGTACGGCTTGTTGAACGAGCCTTGTGCGTCGTTGTCAGACTCGAACGCTTGTGATGTCGAAACATCAGCAACCGTGCGTAGACGCTGTACAACTGCAAACTGGACACGTCCACGGAAGCCGTTGTCTGTATCGAAGTCGTCGTCGAGTGTACCAGTAGCGATAAGGTGACGTGCGTTTACTGTACCACCAAACCACTCAAATGCATCATCGTTACCGAATGATACTTGAACGTGTTCGATGCGCGTACCACGTCCAACGCCACCCATGGTAAGACCATTAAGTTCTGAGTTTGGTTGTGTTGCGATACCTGCGAACTCGATGCGCACGTAGTTCAAGACACCGCTATTGTCGTCGTCATTTGTACCGCCATACCAACCCTTACCCGATGTCGGCGAAGAAACTCCACCTTCAAGCGATGCTTCGCCTGCTGGTTGGTTGATGGTTGCTTTACCACAGATAAGAATACCACCCCAGTCGCCACGAGCACGCTGACCAAGTGTTGCGCGACTTGTGAAGACGATAGGAAGTGCTGCTGTTCCTTCTGCCATGATTTTGCCACCACGATTAACAATCAGCGCAGAGTTTTCGCCTGGCGTATCGCCAAGTATGATTGTACCTGGCTCTATTGTTAGCGTTGCGCCGTCGTTTACGTAGACGTAACCATCGAGGCAGTACACCTTGGTGTTGTGCAAGACAACATTTGATGTGATTTCGCCGCTAAGTATAGAATCACATGTTGCTGCAGATGGTGCAGTGATTGTGAATGGCTGGTCGTTAACGTCGGTCTTTGTTGTGTCGGAGAGCAACGTCATGCGGACGTAGCCCGTTGTTGTGACTTGGTCTGGACGGAATACGATACCAGCAAGGAACTGACCGCGACGTGCTGCCGAGTCGAGAACGTTGCTAAGGCCAGGAAGTATTGTCCATGGACCCGTTGGCGACATACCGAATTCGAAACGGAAGCGCTTGCGGAATGTGTTTGTGGTATCCCAGCGAACATCAACCGATTGGCCAACGCGGAACGTGCGGTTGTTTCCACCTGGCTCGATAAGGCGAACAACAGGAGTCGTATCGACTTGTGCTCTAATCGAGAACGGGAATTCTGAGATATCGAAGTTCGATGGGTCGCTCACAAGCGACATACGAATGTAGCCTGTGGTTGTAGGCGTGTTTGGTACAGTAAAGCCTTCGGTCAGTTTGCCACGAGTTGTACCAGCATCTGTTACATCAGCAGCACCTGCAATTGCAACCCAAGGTCCGGCTACAGATGTTGCAAACTCAAACTTGTAGCGGTTGCCAGCGGCGCTCGACGTGTCCCATGTAAGCGTTACTTTCTGTCCAATCGTAAACGACTCTGCAAGAATGCCACCTGGCGATGTAATGCGAAGGACAGCCGAAGCACGATACGCAGCGTTCACCGGATCGTATTCTGCCCATGTTTCATCCCAACGTGTTTCTGTTGGAGAGAACGCTCCACGATATTCTACCTGCGTGAAGAATGCGTCGTTGATTGGCGCCAATGCCGTACCGACGAATGCTGCGGCGTTAAGGTAAGGGGCTACGGCTGTCGGACGTGGGTCGAACGATGCATCTGTCGGCCATGCGTTTACAAGTGAAGCATTGTTCGGGTTAGCCTTGTCAACACTGTTGTCGAAGCCAGCCGTAGCAAGCCAGTTAGCGTCCATGCCTGCGGGAGGCGTACCACTTGCAAGCGTAAGAGTCGCGTTCTTTACTCCAAACCAACTATTGTTACGAACCCGCAGCGAGTCGTTGTAGGCGGCAAGCATCGTTGGAGATTGCGCTATTTCAAAGCCACGCGGCCATCCGATGAATACCGTGTTAAAGATGCTTGCACGAGCAGCGCGGCGAATCTGCGCAGCAGCACCAAACCTAGAGCTGTACTGATTATTGCCCGAGCCTGGAGTCCATGATGTGTCTTGAATAGGACCTATTGCAGTGATATTCGAGAAGACAGGTTGTGTGCGTGGGTTTAGGTAAGAACCCTGTGCATCGTTGTCAATCTCAAACGCCTCTGACGTAGACACATCAGCAACCGTACGGAAACGCTTTACAAGTCCGAACTGTACCTTACCGCTATAGCCGTTATCACAGTCAAAATCGTCATCGAGCGTTCCGTAAGCAATAAGGTGCTTCGCGTTTACCGCTCCACCGAACCACTCAAATGCGTCGTCGTTACCGTACGATACTTGGATGTAGTCGAGCACAGTACGACGTCCGAGGCCACCCATCGTAAGACCATTGAGTTCTGAGTTCGGCTGTGTTGCGATACCAGCAAACTCAATACGAACATACTGAAGTGCACCACTCGAATCATCGTCATCTGTGCCGCCATACCAACCCTTGCCGCCAGCCGTTGCGTCAGCAACGCCACCCTCAAGAGCCGCCTGACCAGCCGCTTGGTTTACACGAGCACTACCACACATCAGAATTCCGCCCCAGTCGCCACGTGCACGCTGACCTGGAGCCGCGCGACTTGTGAAAATAATTGGACGCTCTTTCGAGCCGACTGCAATGAGCTTGCCACCACGATTTACAATCAGTGCAGAATTGTTACCCGGTAAGTCTCCGACGACAATGGTACCCGCGTCGACGATTAGCTGGCCACCGTTGTTAACATAGACATAGCCTTGAAGACCGTATATCTTGTTAGCATGTAGATGAACAGTGCCGTTAATTTCACCCGTGAGAATTGAGTCTGGTACGATGGTCGTAGGCGACTCGATAGTAAACGGGTTATCAGAAATGTCATAAACGTTTGGATCTGCAATTAACTCCATGCGGATGTAACCAGACGTTGTACCTGTCGCGGGCACGCGCCAGCCGCCACTACCAGGCACAGACTGTCCGCGGAAACCCGCGGAGTCGAGAACGTTAGCAGCACCAGCGCCTGTGAGTGGTGTCCACGGACCCGCTACTGATGTACCAAAGAGGAAACGCCAGCGTGCACGGAACGTGCCTGCTGTGTCCCAGCGAAATTCTTGCGTCGAACCCGGACGGAATATTTGCCCACCATTCGGGTATGTGAGATTTACTGTTGTGGGATTTTGAGCCCACGTGGCGATAGCACCGAGAATAAGGATGCTAGCGACAAGTAACATGTGTCGCATAGGTGTTGACTCCGTGTGTGATGAACTTATAAACATGTGTTGTGTGATCTTCTTGGTGCAGTTCGATTTATTGGGTGGTGTGCCCTTTTATTTGATTCTGTTACTATTGAAGTTTATATCCGAAGCCAAGCGTGACTCCCATACCACGAACGTTCGATTGAATTAGAGCACCGCTCTGCTCCCACTTCAGTGGCTGATTCAAGAGGTCGCGTATAGCAAGCTTTACTTCGAAAGCTTCTCCAATGGGTTGAATAACCGAGAAGTCGATTACGTCGCGTGGTAGTTCGTACACGTGCGGATCTCCCTGGAACACACCAACCAGGTTTACCTGGATAATGCGACGTCCAGCAGTGTTATATCCAAATGTCACCGAGGTACGTGTGTCTGGGTTGACGTATGCGAGCGAGGCGTTAATTGTGTACGGACTCTGTCCCCACATCGCGCGGCTATCCTTAACGCCAGCTTGTTCTACCGTAATGTCAGAATTGATAATGGCCCCATTAAACGACACTATCAGGAATTGTAGCGGCTCTGCAATGAACCCAAGCGATTTTCTTATCTCGAGCTCAATACCAATGTTGTTTGCTTGGCCATTGGCGTTGCCGAATGAACGCACGATTTCAGACTGCTGCGGGAAAATGGTTTCTTCGATTGCATTGTGGAATTGTTTATAGAAACCACTAAGCGACAACACTTCGCCCGGACCAGTAAAGTACTCGAAGCGCAAGTCGTAGTTCTTGATAAGCGCGCGCTTCAGATTTGGATTACCAGCAATCGTTGCCTGTTGTTGGAAGTCGTAGAACTGGAACGGCGCGTATTCGCGCAGTGAGGGGCGGGCAAGGGTTTGCGAAGCGCCAAGGCGAATGTTGAACGACTCGTTTGGCTTGATAATCAGGTTGACTGCAGGAAGTACGTCGAGAAGGTTTTGATCTACACGTACTGGTTCGTCTGTTACGGTAAAGCTGTTCAGTTCCTGAACACTCTTTTCGAGGCGAGCACCAACAATGGTGCGCATCTGCAGGCCAGCAATTTCGAATGGTGCGTCGATCATTGCATAACCGGCTACAAGATTTTCGAGAGCATCGTATTGGTCTGCGAGCTTCGAGTCCTCGGAATAGCTTAGGCGACCCTTTTCGACACTATAGAGCGAGTCTGCGAACATCGAACGCAGATCTGGGATTACGTCGTTGTCTGGGATTGTAAAGAGGTCCGATACGTTGTTTTCAGAGCCTTGAACAATTGTCAGAGAGCGAGCCTTGAACGTACGCGAACGATTCTCAACAAGTCCACCGACCTTGACCTTAAACGTCGTTGTAATAGGCATCGTAAAGTTGAAGCCAGCAGAAATCGCATCGTCGTTCAGGTTCGAGAAGAAACGTCCGGCACGCGAGCCTGCACCCTGCGGACTCTGATCGAATCCTGCGAACAACGGCTGTCCTGAGTCCGAAGAATTGCGCAGAAATTGCAGTCGGCGGAAGTCGGGTTCGTCGCGCTTCGAGTTCGAGAATCCAAGTTTCCAATCGAGGAGTGCATTGTTCGCCATTGAAAGTGTATGTTCACCTCCGAATGTACCAGCATACAATTGCTTCTGTACAAATTGGAACGAGAGCAGTCTCTGCTCTACACTCTGTGCGAAGTTTTCGCCAGACAGATAAACGTTTTCGACATCAGCCGAACGATTGAATGCATTTTTGAAGCTAATTGTTGATGTGCTGCCAATTCGATAAGCAACATTCATCAATGCACTCCAGCTAACGGTGTGCGTAGACGAGAAGCCGTTGAATTTGAACAGGTAGTCGTTTGGATCTGAGAGCACACCGCCGCGAACCATTCTGTTGTTTTGCCATCCAGAACCGTAGTTAGCCGAAGCAACTAGTCCGAGCTGATCTACTTCACCTACAGAAAAAATGTCTGTGTATGTAAGTGCAATGCTTCCATTCGGCGCAACTGTTTCTGTGCCTGTGCTCCAGTTGTCGTTCTGAAACTGACGACCAATGTTGTCTAGTTTGGCAACTGCAGCAGCTTGAAGAGCAGGGTCGCTGCTGTTCTTCACATCGCGCAATAGCTGATTCATTGCCAGACGGTCTATAGGGAAGTCTGACGGAAGTGCTCTGCTGCCATCATCGATGCCAATCCAGTCGGTGCCACCACCAGCAGTATTCATGAAGCCGCCGCCCTTGAACGTTACGTAGTCGTTAAAGCCTTGCGAAGCAGACAGCTTTAAGCTCGTTCCAACCGGAAAGTCTATGGTATTAAGCTGAACAAGACCACCTGCAAAGTTGCCCGGCAGGTCTGGTGTGAACGACTTGATAACGTTAGCGTTTTCGAGTAGTTCACTTGGAAACATATCGAATGCGAACGATTTTTTATCTGGCTCTGTTGATGTAAGTGCAGACCCGTTTAGCGTTGTGTTGCTATAACGATCGCTCGTGCCACGCACAAACACATACTTGCCTTCTACGAGTGTAACACCAGACACGCGCTTGAGCGCCTGACCTGCATCACCATCGGAGAGCTTTGAGATTTCTTCGCGTCCGATACCATCACTTACTTGCGATGCATTCTTACGCGCTGCAAGCATTGCAGCTGCATTGTCGTTCGAGCGCTCGGCTTCGACAACAACTTCTTTTGTGCCTGTCGTAATAACAGACATCACAACGTTTGTAGTAGTTGGCTTACCATCTACTACAACAACCTTCTCGAGAATTCGTGGTTCGTAACCCACGTAGGTGATTCTCAAAGAGTAGATGCCGTCGGCGACCTTTTTAATGCGATACATACCTTTTGTATCGGAGTATGCACCATTCTTAGTTTCGACAATCATGACAGATGCGCCTCGCAAGGCTTCACCAGTTTCTCCGTCAGTTATCTTGCCTGTTATAACACCAGCAACAGGTACTTGTGCATTAGAAATGCCCAAGCTGAATATTAGGGTCAGCCCTATAATCAACACGCGAATGTTCTTTTTTACACTTGTCACAGAGAACCTCGAACGATGAGCGGAACGAATGAAACAGAACGTATGCGAAACTATCGGCGACCTGTTAGGTCAGTATTACTGGAGTGTTACCATAACGTAAAGACAGGTGCTAAGTCCTTATGAGAAACAGATTAGCCCCCTTTCTGACCCTTACCGTCCTATGGTTTTGGGCAACAATGGTGTCCGCTCAAACCGCGCCGATCGGGGCGGTGATGATTGCAGAGATCAAAACCGACTCTTCTGACCTGTCAATAAGCCCAGGCAAGGTCGAAGCTGGTTTTGCACTTGCTTGCGATTTAACCGGCTTATTTAAGCTCATTCCATCTGCTGTGCGCGACTCGTTCGTACTTGCTCTGCGAGACTCAATAAGATTTGCTCCAAGTAAATCCCTTGAACTACGCGACACGTTATTTACGGCTGCGGAGATTGCGCGTGCACTTGATGCCACAGGTATAGCATACCTGTTTACCGCACGGATCGGGAATCTTGTGCGTAGTGATATTATGCTTGCGACTGGTTCGCAATACGACATGAAGGTCACAGGAATTGGGTATGCGGCAATCCGTCACGCCGACGCAAAGAAGCGTCTTGCCGACCCTGCAATTCTTGCTTCGCAACAACGAGCGTTAGCTGTTGCACTTCGTGATACTGCATTATATGCAACCGCAGACGGCGCATTGAATGTGCGGCCGTCTGTTCCTGTTGTTGTTGGTAGCGTAGAGTTTATCGAACGTCAGGGCATGGTGCCGTGGACGCTTATTAAGGAAAAGATTTCCGCGTCATACGATGCCGTTCTAGTTGCAGTAGAAGCCCTGCAGTCGAACCCACGTATTACCGCAGTTGATATGGAAACGCGCGATTCGATTTACGCGTTGGCGAAGATGTATCTCGTAGAGAACTACAATCCCGTGTCGAAAACAGAACTAGGAACACTACGAGCATTCGATATGAGAAACATCGTCATGGGTAGAGTAACGAGGGTTCAGGGTGGAGCCGAACTTGTTATGACGATGAACTGGATTAACGACGACGGATCGTACGTGCCCTTGGCAACGGCAACCCGTATGCTAACGGTCGATTCGAAAGAAATGCTAAGAGATATGGTGTCAGAAGCGACGAAAGAATTGGGGGACGGACCTATCGTACCAACGGCAGTAGGACGTTAAGGCGGCCACGGCTTGCCGACTCGACACGCACGATGTATGCGCCACTTGCGAGTGTTTGTGCGACGTAGATGGTGCCATCACCACTGTCTATTGCAAACGACGTGCTAGATACAAGCTCGCCTGAAAGATTATACATCGCAACAACTCCTGCATCTGCCTGCAGCGCTTTGTAGCGCACTACAAGTCCATCTAGTGTTGGCGCCACCATAAAACTTGTAGGCTGTGAAAGAGAGATGAAGAAACGCGGCCCGCATGCATCGACGACGAGCGATCCGTTGACGGGAATGCTGTCTACATATTCGTTCGACCATATAATCACACGTTTGAACATAAACCCCGTACTGTCAGGAATCGAAGACCGTCCGTGTCCGTGCATCACACCAACAACTCCTGGCGTGCCTAGGGGCGACGCAGAATCTGCAGTGAGGTGAAACAGAACAGACTCTTGCGTCCATGTCATACTCGTCCTACTCCCCATGCCACCAGCGGTAACCGTGTCGAGAACAAATGGCAGCGACGAAAACACAACCTCGATTGCAACGCTGTCTATGCCCGCTGCCGAAATGTCGTTTTGCCAGTGCACGGGAACGTTTACAGCATCACCTGGGCCAACTGCATACCTATCGATAAACAAGTGTACTGTGTGTGTTGGTGGGATAAGGGGCACCGTGGCTTCGCCACGGACAGGGGCTCTGGTTGTTATCTCGCAGAGACCTCGCTCTACGAGCACAATGTCTGAAGTATGAATGCCAGCTTGATGCGGCGCGTAGGTTATGTCAACGGTTACCGTATCACCGGGCTGTAGGACCGTGCCCGCAAGAGTTGCACTTAGTGTCCATTGCGGAATAGCAGGTGTTAACGTCAGACTAATAATCGTACGAGGCTGCGTCGATGGGTTGTAGATCGTAACAGTGCGCACAACTACAACACCTGTATCCATACTACCTACGTCGATACTAGCGGGCTCAATAGCAAGTTTGCCATTTACTAGAGCCGACTGCGCACGAATGGCGATTACGCCACCACACGTAGCGTCGACAAGCGTGAACTGGGCACCAGAACTTGTAAGCGATGTATTGGCTGGCGTCGATCGCACAACAACTGTAGCAGAATCGTTCGGGGCGATGACAATCGGCCATGTGCCAATGAGTTCGAATCCGCCTTGGACAGTTACATCGAACGGAGACAGGACTGCAACGTCGTTTGCATTTGCATTACGAACAACAACAACAGAATCTGATGCAGGCTGGCATCCGTCTACGAGACCGAAGTCTATAAGGTTTTTATCAGAGGTAGGGTTAGAAATCCGATAGTCGCCTGCTAGTGGAATAGATATTGCAGTTGCCAAGTCTTCCGAAACAATTGTAAGTACGGCAGATGCCACACCCTGCGTCTGCGGCAGGTACGCGACGACCACGTTTGTTGGTGTATTCGGCTGGAGGGTGAAGGCTGCAATGGGTTGTTCGATTGTGAACGGACCCGTAACGTCTAGCATAGGTGCCTGCATAGACAGAGGTGTACTTCCGCGCCATGTTAACACGATTGTATCACGTTGCGTAGTAGGCGTACATCGTTGCTCGAATGCCAGTGTGCGCTTAGAGATGTCGAGGTCGCGCAACATCGATCGAAAACGTACGGGAATAGAAGCCGATGTCTTACAAGGTACTGTTGCATTTGCTGTTAACGTGCCTTGTATGGTGGACTCGCCCTGTGCAACGAACCGTAATTGCACCACGATGCTATCCGATGCTCGAATGGTTGCAGGCAGCGTAGGAACTGTTGTAATGCTCACAGAAGGCGAAGAAGGTGTAAGCGTAATAGATGAAACAGTTACCACACCAAGACCAACCATTCGCACAACTGCCGTCGATATAATCGTAGAGCCACTTGTTGTCGAGTCATTAATCGCTGACGGAGTTATCGTAAGCGAAACGTCGTTCACATACCCCTTAATCACAAACGTGTACAACGTGTCGCATGGCGTAAGCAGAAGTGTTAACGTGTCGGTGAAAGCCCCAAGCGCTGTGGGCGTGTATTGGAAGTTTACTGTGCGTCGTGCTGCCGGCGTCAGGTACCAGACCCCTGCCGCAAGCCCCTTAACATTCGTTGGCACCATCTTCCACAGCATTGTGCCCATGCGTGAACTAAGGTTGTTGAACTCTATAGAACGAGTTACGATGTTTCCCAGGCAGACTGTGTCGAGGTTGATAATCGTTGGAGTTGCAGTAACGGTCGGACGTGTTGATGTTATCCGCAACGCGACATGCCACGGTGATTTCTTACCTCTCTTGGTAGAGAAATCGTTGTTACTAATAACAAGGTCTGCATTGTCGTCACCCGTTACCAGCGTTGCCATAACTAAGAGCGTATCAGACACACCAACGCCGAAGGTTTCTGGAAATGCACGTCTACCACTCAACCAATACAACACTCTAAACGAGGCTGCACCTGGTCCGCCAATCGATATGTCGGTTACGTCTAATGGTGCATTGCCCGTGTTTTTAATCGGAATGCGTAGGGTATCACGTCGATTGCACACCATGTCTACAGAACGCGAAGTAATGCTCTCGAGAATTGGCGTGGTGCCGTAGACGCGTACTGTTATGATTGTGTCGCGGGTGCACGGACCAAGTCTTACTCTAAACTTTGCTTCTATCCATCCTGTGTCGGTTGTTGTGGCTCGTGCAATCATCTGCACGCCTTCTGGGATTACAGTCAATGGCAGTGGAGTGATGAGAGAAATGTTTGTGTCACCACTAATACGCTGAACCTGAACGATCTGCTCGTTCCATGGCAACAGCGAACGCCATACGAGTTGCCTGTCTTCTGTAACACCAACACGTGCTGTGTACGATATAAGCGTGTCGCGTGGCACTGCCGATTTCTCGCGCCTGTCCCCTCGCAGTGTTACGAACAATGTCGTGTCGGGATTTTGAATGTTGATGCGCAGTATGGCGCTATGTGTACCAGAGCGACGAGCCGTGTATTCGACGATAATTGGAATAGTTGCGCACGACGCTATCGATGGTGGCAACGTACTAACAATGCGGAACAGGTCGGCATCTGTACCTACAATTGTGGCAGTCCACGTAGAACTAAAGAAGTTTAGATTACGAATGAGAACAGTGTCACGTACAGTCGAGTCTGGGCAAACCAACGAAAATGTAAATGATGTGTCAGACTGCGTACGTTTTGGGGGCGCTAGGCGAAAAATACCATCTCCCACAACCCAGCCTGTAGACGCATCCAGGAACGTTATGTCGTCGACATCTGCCCCCTCGAGGCCGCAGTTCCTTAACTCCCAATTCTGTCCACCGTCGGATGTGTAGTAAACAGAAGCATTAAATCCCGATGCCCATGCAGTAGTAGCATTAACAAGGAAGGCGCCAAACATTTGCTCGCCTGTTTCTCGGTTACGCCATGTGCTACCGTTATCGACGCTAAAGCGCATTCCTCCACCAGTATAACCCGTACCGCAGTTGTCGGTTGCAGAAGGGACTAGGAACGACGATCCATAACGTGCTAGCTCTTCATGCCATGGTGCAGTGGTGCCGGTATAACTAAAAACCGTAAAAGTCTGGCCATCATCCGTCGATTTCCAGATTGTGCCGTTGCCAACGGCATAGACTTCGTTTGTAGCCATACCCGCGTCCCAGAGGGGATCGGTCAAGTTCGAACGAGCAACGCTCGAGTCTACGTAGACATTGAACGATGTTCCACCATCGGTGGTATGCATGAACGTTGCACGTCCGCATCCCCCGCCTGTAAACCACCCGTTATTTGCGTCTCGGAACCAACCGCCCCACTTCGGAAACACCGGAATTGGAAAGAGCAGTTCGGTCCACGTCGAGCCCCCATTCGTCGACTTAAACGCACCGCATGGTCCACTGCAATAACCCGTGTTTGCATCGAGAAACTGAATGTACTCTAGGTGGCAATTAGCTTTTATAGAGGTAAGGCCTTGCCATGTTGCGCCGCCATTCGTGGTTTTAACAATATACCCCTGCCGCTGATCGCAGGCCCAGCCTAGTTGTGTGTTCGACGGAAGAAAGAAAATATCGAGATAGAAGCCAGTGTTGTAAGGGGCTGCCAACGGCATCTTTTCCCAGCGTTGCGCATAACCCGACCCAGCTCCAAAAAGGAGGCTAAATAGCACCGCTATGGTGATTCGGAGCATGGAACCAGAATCTACGGAAAACTACGTCACTAGGGTCGCATTAACGGCTTAACTAAGCCATTGCCGAAGATTACGTTACGACCGGCGGAACGTGTCTGCGCGAGACGGACTTGTGCTCACCCATGTTACCGAGGTTTCGAGCAATTCTTCGACCTTGACGATGTAAGCGCGAGCTTCTTCGGGTAGTTCTGCGAATGAAGCTATGCCTTCGATAGAGCTATTCCAGCCACGAAGGGTTATGTAGGCACACTCTACGCGTTCGAGGGTGCGAGGGTCGGCAGGAAAGTGCTTGAGTGACTTTCCATCGAGTAAGTATGCAGTGCAAATGCGGAGTTCGTCGAGCACTCCAAGCACATCGAGCTTGGTAAGAGCGATTTCGGAAATGCCGTTCACCATTATCGAATATCGCAGTGCCGGAATGTCAAGCCAACCACACCTGCGGTCACGTCCGGTGGTTGTGCCCACTTCATGTCCTTCGTCGCGGATTAGGTCGCCCGTTGCGTCGGAGAGTTCTGTTGGGAACGGACCGTTGCCAACGCGCGTGCTGTAGGCCTTGACGACACCAAGGACGCTTGTAATAGATGTCGGAGGAATGCCGAGTCCGGTACAGGCCCCGCCCGACGTCGGATTCGAGCTCGTCACAAAAGGATACGTACCGTGATCCATATCGAGAAGAGCCCCTTGTGCCCCTTCGGCAAGAATTGTTTTTCCCTGCTTTATAGCATTGTTTAGCAATGCCGTTGTATCGGTGATGTAGGGGTCGATGCGTGTGTCGAAGAGTTGATACTCGTCTATGATGCTATCGATGTCGAGAGGCACTTCGCCATAGAGTGCTTTTAGGACCTGGTTTGTCTCTTCGAGGTTCGCGCGCAGTTTTTCTGCCATTACATCGCGGTCGAGGAGGTCGACGATGCGGATGCCGCGGCGGCTTGCTTTGTCGATGTATGCCGGACCAATCCCACGTCCAGTTGTACCGATGCTCCCGGCCTGCTTCTCGCGGGCTTGGTCGAGCATCTTGTGGTATGGCATAATAAGGTGTGCGCGGTGCGAAATATGCAGACGTCCCGTAATGCTAACGCCCATGCCTTCGAGCATCTGGATTTCTTCCATCAATGCAACGGGGTCTATAACAACGCCGTTGCCAATAACGCACTGCGATACTGGGTTCAGAATTCCAGAGGGAATGAGATGCAGAATGTACTTTGTGGTGCCATGGACAATGGTGTGTCCGGCATTGGCACCGCCCTGATAGCGGGCAACGATGTCGGCGTTTTCGCTGAGCAGATCAACGATTTTGCCTTTTCCTTCATCGCCCCACTGTGAACCAACGATGACAGTAACGCTCATTTGGAGTCCAGTGCAGACTCTACGCTTGCACTGATAGTAAAGACAGAAGTAAGGTGTGTCATGTCGAGAAGTGACATCACTTTTTCTGGAACGTCGGCGAGTACAAGTGCCACTTCGGATTTACTCAGCGTTGTTAGCGAGCTTACGAGCATGCCGAGTCCGGAGCTGTTCATAATGCGAACCTTGCCCAGATCGAACACAACTGTGCGACATCCCTGCGCTACGCGGTTGCGTAGCTCGCTTGCTAATTCTACTGCTTCGGGTCCGCCGAGCACTTGCTCTGCAAATGTCACGACGGACGTCGACTCGTTAGGCTGAGTGGTTGTTAAGGCACTCATTACACCTTGGCTGTACGGGTAACAGAACCAACGTTTTTGTGCTTGACGCGATCGGTGTACCAGATTACGAATGATGTTGCGATGTAGATAGATGAGTACGTTCCGATGACGATGCCGATGAACATCGTGAATGCAAAGCCTTCGAGAACGCTGCCGCCAAAGAACACCATCACAAGCAGCGCTGCAAGTACAGACACACCTGTGAGGATGGTACGACTAAGCGTTTCGTTCAAGCTTAGGTTTACCAACGCCGACAGCGACATGCCTTTGTGTTTTTCGCGGTTCTCACGAATACGGTCGAACACAACCACCTTGTCATTGATAGAGTAACCAATGATGGTGAGGTAAGCAGCGATCGAATTGATGTTGAGTTCGAGGTTCAACCATCCCAGCTTGTTAAACAGGACCGAGATAACAAAAGCCATAAGCACATCGTGCAACAGAGCCACGATAGAGCCGAGTCCGAACACCCACTCAAACCTCAGCGTCACAAACAACATAATGGCAAGGAATGCCACACTCAACGCAATGATGGAGTCTCGAAAGAGTTCGTTGGAAATTTTCTTTTCAACGTTATCAGCACCGAGAAGCTCGACCGTCTCTTTAGGGAAACGCTGGCGCAGTTCATTTACGATCTGAGCAGACACTTGCGAAGCTTGGCCTGTCGATTGAATACGTATCAGGTATTGGCCAGCACCACCGAACGTTTTGATTTCAGCATCGCGGTATCCAATGGCGCCAAGGGCGCTACGGACATCTTCTTGCTGAACTGTCTGTTGGCGAAATGCCACTTTGATTTCTGTACCACCTTCGAAATCGATACCGTAGTCGATACCAAGGATGAATACAAGGATCAGGCCGACCACGTTCACAACAATTGATGTCATGAAGAACAGGTTGCGACGCGATACAAAATCGACGTTTGTTTTTTTAATCAGATCCATTGTAGTTCCTTAGGCCGTCACTGGCTTCTTTGTTTGACCGAAGTTGAACGTGGTGGCACCACGGGCAATAGCCAGTTCGAAAATTGCGCGCGTAACAACAACTGCACTAAAGAGTGTCATAAGCACACCGATGATCAACGTCAGGGCGAAGCCCTTTACAGGACCGGTACCGAGGAAGTAGAGAACAAGACCAGAAAGCAAGTGTGTTACGTTCGAATCGAAAATTGCACTCCAAGCCTTCGCATAACCTTGGTCTACAGCAGTCTTAAGATTACGTCCGGCATACAACTCCTCTCGAATACGCTCGAAGATGAGGATGTTCGCATCCACTGCCATGGCAGTAGAAAGTATAAGACCTGCTATACCTGGGAGTGTAATCGTTCCGCCAAAGGCGGCCAAACCAGCAACTACAAGCAATACGTTCATCAGCAACGCAACGTCAGCAACCGCACCACCTACAGAGTAGTAGGCAAGCATGAATAGAATGACGAGTGCGAAAGAGATTAACGACGATGTAACACCACGACGAATCGAATCTTCACCAAGCGAAGGTCCAACGACACGTTCTTCGATGATGCGAACTGGAGCCTTCAACGCTCCGGCCTTTAGAATTACGGCGAGGAGATTTGCTTCTGCCTGGTTCGCCATCCCAGTGATTTGTGAACGACCACCGGTGATTTTGTCTTGAATGGTTGGGGCTGTGTATACCTGCGAGTCGAGAACAACAGCGACTTGCTTACCAATGTTTGCGCCTGTTATCTGCGCCCATTTTTCAGAACCGACATCATCCATGTCCATAAGAACCATCGGACGATTCGCTGTTTGGTCGAAGCTCTGGTATGCGTCGCGGATTACTTCGCCTGTTAGTTCGGTTTCTGCCGCCAGTGTAAAGATTTCATAAATTTGTTTATCGGTAGCGACTGGTTCTTTCGTTTCAATCGGCTTTGCCGCCATGAGAACGACGAAGTCTGAGGGCATCACGCGCTTGATATCAGCACGCGTTAGAATACGCCTAATCTTCGACACGCTCGCACCGTCGGTGTAGAGTCTGTATTCAATTTTATCAGGAAGTCGTCCGGGTACAATTGCACCAAGTGTTACCGGCTCTTGCTGTCCCTCTATATTAATAGAGATAAGCGATGTAAACGGATGGTCGAGCTTAAAGCGACGTGTAGCTTCTTCTTGTGGAAGACCTGCATACGGGTCACTCGTATCCGACTTTGCCGAATCTGCACGTGTACTATCGGTTTTTGTAGAATCGACGACGGCTGGCTTCTTCTTAGTACCGTCAGCTTTTGCAATGTTCTTCTTTGAGCTATCTGCCTTTGCGATGCTCTTGCTTACGCTGTCGGCTTTTGCCTTTGTAACCGAATCTGCCGACGGAGCTGCGGTTATCGCTTCACCGCGCAAAATTTTGTCGACAAGGAACATCGATGTAATAACATCGCGGCTAAGAATTACGCGCTTGAACTCAAGACGAGCCTGACCTTGAATAAGGTTGCGAATTTCTTTTTCGTCCTTTACATCCGGAAGCTCGAGCAGAATGCGACGTGCCCCTTGCTTCTGAATTACCGCTTCGGCAACTTCGAACTTGTTAATACGCTGCTTCATTACCTCTAGCGCCTGGTCGATGGCTTCGTCTACATCGTCCTTCAGTTGGTCTTCAATTGCCTGCTCGGTGATATCTGCTGTATTCGACAAAGCAGAGAAGTAGTTCAGCAGGTTTTTGCCCTTGGCTTTGAAGTTCTTCAGGAACACCTGTAGCACATCAACATCAGAGTTATCGGTCTCTTTACGTGTCTGTTCTATGATTGCCAAGAAGTCGTCATCGACCGAAGCCGGTTCCGCCGATTCTTCAATCAGCTTCAGCACGTCTACTTCGAGCGTTACGTACATGCCGCCGCGCAAGTCAAGACCAAGCTTCATACGGTCTTTTTTCGCCGAGGCGAAAGACTCGTTGTGCGACTGATCCCATGCATCCAGAGCTACAGAGTCGCCAGCTACTTGCTGACGCTCTTTATCGAGTCTGTAATAATTGTATGTAGGCCAAAGTATAGTAGCGGCAACCAGAATCGGTACCACGATATAGAGCCATTTAACGATGTTGTTCTGTTTCAAGCATTCCTCCGTCGTTCAAAACTGCGCCGTCCGCCCCTAACCATGGCAAGGGGTCGACACAAGGACGCAAATATAAGGCAGGACGCTGTTCTGACCATCGTTAAAGAAACGGTCGGCCTTTGACGGCCTTTAGCGCTGAATTGCTACCATAACACTCCCCTGCTCACCCGATGCCCACGTGGTACGGATAGAGTAGATGCCTGCTGGCACATCTTCGATTGGTAGCACAACAACCGACACATATTCGCCGCGCCAAACCTTCGCGCTGCGTCCAAGTCCATCTATAAGCTCAACAACCAGGTGCGACGTACCGCTACTTCGCGCTGAAGGCACGACGCGAATTTCGGTAGATGCAGGATTTGGATAGGCAAGGGGCTTTGCCGCGTCATGTTGAGAGCGTACGCTTCCCGACGCAAGATCGATGACGTGCATCGAGGAAACACGGGTCTGTTTTCCCTTGGATTCTGCTTCAGCATCTAGCACGATTACTTCATTCATGATAGAACCGTCGGGTACACTAAGTCGTAGTCTATACAATTTCGAACCACCATTTGTTAATCGATATGTCGTTCGCTGTGGAGTCTGCTTTTCCTCCAAGTCGTCGGAGATTGTCGCCGTAGGCATTGTCAGTCTCACACGTGTGTCGCCGATATGTTTTCCGTATACGTCGACATCTTCACAACGCAATTCGACCCCATTACGTAGAGTTCCAATATTGTCGACAATCAGGTCGACGTCGTTGCCAACTTCTATAGCTTCGCTAACCAAGTCGATTGTCGGACCTGACAATATTCGAAGTACCTCGGCGATACCAGAAAATTTACCATCACGTTCTCTGTTAAAACGTAGTTCACGCTTGTCTGAGTCTTCACATCGAACGACGATTTCTTCACCATTATGAACGAAGCCAGAATGAATAAGCTCCGGTCGCGTGCCGTTGATCACCAATGGATCTCGATAATTTTGTCCATGGTGTGTTTCGCCGATTCCAAAGCTTGAGTCGGCTCGAACAGCAACAATGGTATCAGCAGTAATCACCCACATAGAGTCATAACGAGATAAGTACCATACATTCGGGAAAACAACCAACCGTTTGGGATTCCATGGGTTATTGAATGAGATCTTAAAGAGCACACTGTCGAGCGTAATAAGCTTCGCTGTAGTAGCCTCCGGTGTGAGTTGTGCCGGATCGACCTTTTGCAGCGACAGTTGCTGCAGATTAGGCGGATATTCAGGAATTGACAGACTTAGGAAGCGTGGCTTGCCACCAAGCGTACCGAGGTGGAATGCTGGGTATCCAATGTTGACTGTGTGATAGGTGGTTACGTCAGATGTGAAAACTGTGAGAACTCCAGCGTTGCCTTGAGCGCCATACTGCTCATCAATTCGATCACCTGTGATATCTGCGTATCCCGAATGAAGACCTGCTCCGGCATTGAGAACAACTCTGCGTTGATTTGGCAGACAGACGTTCAGAAATAAACCTGAACCCGAGATAATGTCTGTTATCCCATTGTTGTCAATATCACGAACGTAATAAATGCCACGGAGCGAGTACGGATCTCCAGGCAGCTCTGCACGAACCGTAGACGTGTCGGAGAGGGTCTTTAGGTCATAAATACCATAGCCAACGCCGTCTGGTCCTTTCCAGAACTGTACGTACCCTGCTTCACCTAGCTTCGGCAGGTATGTCGCTGCTCCAAGCCACGTCTTAAAGCGAATGGCAGGTTGCCATTCGGGCTGTGCAAACGTTGCAGTTGCGCCCACAAGCGACATTAGAATGAGCAGAAGAAGACCCATGATTCCCTCACTGAAAAACGTTGACACATTATAGACTAGGTAGGCGTGCACCAAGCAGTAGAATATGACTGTGTAGAGCCGCTGCAGCGCCGTTCCTGTATTTTCGTGCGTGATTGATTGGAAGAAATACCCCATACCGCGCGTTCGGCATCATACAAGCTCGCAGTTGTACCTGCCGGCCTCTGGTCAGCAGCGGTTGCCGCAGTTGTATCCGCTGTCGATTGCAGAGGCAAGGTGGGATGATTGGTTTGCGAACGGACGTGCCGCGCGCGTGCTCGATATTGGTTGTGGACGTGGCGGCTTTATGCTACAGCATGCACTTACCTACCCAGAACAAAACATCCTGGGTCTGGAGCTGCGCGGTACGTTGGTAGAGTGGATAAACGATGTCATCGAAGGCGAGGGTATTACGAATGCACGTGCGGTGTGGTATAGCGTGGCGAACGGACTCGATTTCATACCATCGGCATCGATCGATCACATTTTTTATCTTTTCCCCGACCCGTGGCCAAAGAAGCGGCATGTAAAACGACGAGCATTCACCGACAGTTTTCTCGAGCAACTGCATCGTGTTCTGGTGCCGGGTGGACGTCTCTATCTTGCAACAGATCGTGCCGATGTAGACCAGCAACAACGCTATCAAATCGCATCGCTTCCACATGAACGAGGTTTTGACATTCGAGAAGTACAAGAACCCGCGGACTGGCCATTCGATTTCAAGACCGATCAGCAACTATTCTGCGAGCGCAAGGGCATACCTTTCGTTACGTACTATGCAAGCCGCAGGTAACAGTTTTCTCATGCCCGAGGTACTGCTTGTTGGGTACCGCAATGGTTTCTTCCCGATGGCAGAGTCGGGCACCGGACGTATTGCGTGGCACAGACCCGATCCGCGTGCGATTATTCCAACCGACAACGTGCATATAAGTCGTTCGCTACGCAAAGCAATTCAGCGTCAGACTTTTCGCATTACGTTCAACACAGCGTTCGAAACAGTGGTAACACATTGCTCGTTGCGCGAAGAGTCGTGGATCTCAGACGAAATCATCGAGGCCTACACCGGACTGCACGAAATGGGGTACGCACACAGTGTCGAAGCATGGCAAGGGTCTACCCTGGTAGGGGGCTTGTATGGTGTACACATAGGCGCCGCATTTTTTGGTGAATCGATGTTCTCTACAGTTTCGGATGCATCAAAGGTGGCTTTTGCGCATCTTGTAGCAAGGTTGGTTCGTCGCGAATTCAGACTACTAGACACACAGTACATTAACGACTTCACTCGGTCGCTCGGAGCTGTCGAAATTCCTGATGCCGAATACACAGTATTGCTTGCAGATGCCATTGCACATACTTGCTCATTTGCGTAAGCCTTACGTGTGCGCCGTACGTACTGCGTGTTTGTGCGCCGTGCTTGCACTCGCGTCGTGCACGTCGGGCGTTGTAAAACGTAGCGCCTTAGCATGCCCCCTACCCGACCCGCCACCTGCATGCAGTCCATCTAACTTCAGCACGGTTACCTACGACACATCAAGCGCACGCTTTCCGCATTGGACGATTGCTCGCGTGCAAGGTGCGTCGAGTGAGCGTACGCAAGAGTGGGGACTAATTCCGGTTACCCCTCAACATGATTTACTTCTCGCAGGTGCGAACGCTGGCGACACGCGATACAACGACATCACACGAACGAAACCTTATCGCGTAGAGTCTCCGCCGTCGCGGCTTACATCTGAACGTGTGTTGCTAACACATGTACAGCCAGGCAACATCATGGGTGATGCTTCGCTGGCCTATATGTCGTTTAAGTCAGACCCACCGATTGTGGTTGAACTGTTAGCAGCACCGTATAACGTGCCGGTGTTTTGGGACGGACATCCTGCGACGTCGAGCGACGGAAAGGTTGTTGTGTTTGCGAGCGATAGAACAGATGCATTAGGTGGCACCGATCTGTGGTGGTATGTAAAGACACCATCGGGTGTAAGTATACCGAGACGATTGGGCATAGAAGTCAACACACCATGCGATGAACTCTCGCCACGCTTTGGTCCGGGCGATACTGTGCTGCTCTTCGCATCGGCCGGACATGCCACAAACGGTGGTTACGATTTGTTTAGCGCGCCAATTAAGCAGATGCCATCATCCATTAGCGATACGTTTCTGCTTGCACCTGCGAGAAATATTGGCTTACCTGTTAACACACCTGCCGACGAGCTGTTTCCGTTTATGCCCGACAACGAGACGTTGTATTATGGTTCGAATCAGGAGTCGGTGTCCGATTTCGACGTGTTTGTGTTATACCGCAAGCGTCGCGCTGTAGATGTAGAAGCACCGCTACAAGACACAACCCCGATCGTTGAAACGCCTCCGATCGTAGACGTTCCGCCACCAGATCGTACGCCGATACCGAAAGCAACGGTAACCGGACGTGTGGTAAATCAGCAAACAAACGAACCTATTCGTGATGCGCAGGTAACGGCACGCGACGACAGTACTAAACAAGTTTTAGATGAAACACGCACCGATACATCGGGCACGTACGTGTTAAAAGTACCTGTGGACAGACCGATTGAAGTCTCAGCGCAAACACCCGAACTCTTTTTCGACAGCTATGTGGTACAAGTGCCTAAACGAGACAGTGGCGTTGTAGTACGCAGAGATGCTGCAATGGAAATTCCCCTCTCGCTGTTCTTGCGGGTGAACTTTCCGACAAGCATCTATAAAGACCCCTATCCAAAGACCCTCGACTCGAATGGAAACGAAACAGAGCAGGACTGGCAGTCTGCAATAGATCTTGTTGCGGCAAACGTGAAGCAGGCTGGTGGCGCACTAAAACGTTTGGTTCTCATTGGGCACACCGACGATGTAGACACAGAAGAAAGCAACATCATACTCGGCAAAAACCGTGTGACGTTTGTAATCAACGAGCTCGTTAAGCGAGGCGTAGCAGAAGAACTCCTCGAAGGTAGAAGTGCTGGTGAACGGTTAACGCTATCGAAGCGCAAGGACGAGTCGGTAGATCAGTGGCGCAAGCGCTGTAGGCGCGTTGAATTGGTGAAGGTGATGCGGTGATGCAGCGTCTAAACCACGTTAAGCCTCGGCACGTGCTGCGCGCCCTCATGTATGCGACTGCAGGCATAGCAGTTGTTGTGCTTGTGTTTGTTGCGTTTGTGCTGAGCGACGGACTCCCCACGCTCGAACAGCTAGAAAACCCGAAGCAGGATCTTGCTACGCAGGTGTTCAGCGCAGATGGTGTTCTACTCGAACACTTTGCAACAACACGTCGCACGTACACACCATTCGATTCGATACCGACAACATTTGTTAAAGCACTTATTGCAACAGAAGACAGAGCCTTCTACGATCATTGGGGCGTTCATACCATGCGCATTGTCAAGGCAATGGTAAAAAACGTTTTTGCTTTGAGAGCAAAAGAGGGCGCATCAACCATTACACAACAACTCGCACGAAATCTTTATTTCACGCAAGAACAGACAGTATCGAGAAAGGTGCGCGAAGCTTGGACTGCACTACAGATTGAACGTACGTACACGAAGAATGAAATCCTTGAGCTGTACTCAAACACGGTGTATTACGGTCGCGGTGCGTACGGTATACGTGTGGCTTCGCAAGTCTACTTTAACAAAGAGCCAATGAAACTAACGCTCTCAGAGAGCGCATATTTGGTTGGACTGTTTAAGGCGCCGGAGCGTTATGCAAACGACGACAGTCTCGGCGTGGCGAGACGCAATCTTATTCTCGGCATGATGAAGGATGCAGACTATATCGCAGAAGACCAATGGTCAAAAGCAACTGCAGAACCCCTTGCGCGTGCAAGCAGTGCCTCGACGTTGCGAGGCATAGCACCTCACTTTGTTGAAATGGTTCGTCAGCAACTGAGCGTCGGAAGTGCTAAGCTTAAGGGTTTCGATTTGTATCGCGATGGCCTAATAATTCACACTACACTAAACTCTCAGATTCAGCGCTACGCTAACGAAGCTGTGAGCGAACACCTGACGCAGTATCAAGCGCTGTTTGACAAATCGTGGTCATGGAAAGGACGATCTCCTTTAGTGAACAGCATTATCGAACGTGCCGTTTATAAGAAGCCGGAGTACGTTGCAGCCAATTCGACAAAACGTAAAGAAATCCTCGATCGGTATAGACGCAACAAAGCTTTTGTCGATTCGCTGAAGCGCGACCTAACAACCATTCAGACCGGACTTGTTGTAATAGACCCACGTACCGGCGGAATTCTTGCGCTCGTGGGCGCATCGCCGCAGAGCATGAAGATGAATCCTGCTGCACGGTACTCACTAAACCACGTATCACAAATACGGCGTCAACCAGGCTCGTCGTTCAAACCGTTTGTGTATGCGGCTGCACTCGAAGACGGACTAAGTCCGGAGACCACCATCGAAAGCGGTCCGTTCAGCACCACCCTCGCCTCTGGCGTTGTATGGGCGCCACGAGGTGCAAGCAAGGCAGGAGGTCCAATGGCACTACGTGCTGCGCTTAAGTTTTCTGTGAATACGGTAGCAGCGAGACTAATTACTGAACACACAACGCCTGGACGTGTAATTGATGTAAGCCAACGTTTGGGTATTACATCGCCAATGCAAGCAGTGCCTTCTCTCGCTCTTGGTTCTGTCGAAGTGTCGCCGCTCGAAATGACGTCGGCTTACGCAGCAATCGCAAACCAGGGTGTTGCAGTACAGTCGGTTAGCATTACACGCGTCGAAGACCGCATGGGCAACATTCTTTACGATGCTCGCTTACCGCAAAACGTAAACGACGCGATAAGTCCAGAAGTCGCCCGCAACATGATCTCTATGATGCGCGGCGTTGTCGACGGTGGTACAGCCTCGAGCATTCGTAAGTTTTTCAAGTATGATGCTGCTGGTAAAACCGGCACAACAAACGATTTCGCCGACGCATGGTTTGTTGGCTTCACACCCCAGCTTACGGCAGGTGTGTGGGTTGGCTTCGACGACAGACGTGTAATGTTTCAGGGCGATTATGGGCAAGGGGGCCGCGCGGCTGCGCCCGCATGGGGCCGCTTGATGCAAAAGGTGTACAACGATCCTCAGCTCGGATATCGTCAGACGACCTTCAAGGTTGCGAAGGACTCGAACGACATTGCAGATCCAGCGTTGATAAAAGACCCGCCGCGAGAAAACATAGACGACGATACAACTACAGCAACTCCGCCTGTGCCACCGCGATGAAACAGCACGTATCAGAGCAGACGCTTCAGTCAGACGACCACTGGTCGTTTACCGATGGCACAACGCTACCCATTGGGACGATGTATTGCATCGGCCGCAATTATTCTGCGCATGCACGCGAGATGGGTGTAGAGGTAAGCGACAAGCCCCTTGTGTTCATCAAGCCCCCTACCGCGTATGTGAAGAGTGGCGGCGTAGTTGTTCTTCCAGAGTGGTCGCAGAATATTCATCATGAAGTTGAATTGGTTGTCGTGATGGGTTCTAATGGCGTTGCGGGCATTGGTGTTGGACTAGATTTAACTGCACGTGATGTGCAGGCGATTGCGAAAGAGCGAGGCGAGCCATGGGCTGTTGCGAAGGGTTGGCGCGGGTCGGCACCGGTGTCTGACATTGTGCCGATGTCAGTAGCAGGGAACGGTCCATGGGACATCTACCTTACGATCAATGGTGAACAACGTCAGCACGCTTATACATCGCTAATGGAGCGTACGATAGAAGAGCTCGTAGAGTATATCGACAACATCTTCGCTCTGCGCAAAGGCGATTGTATTTTTACAGGCACACCCGAAGGGGTTGCACGATGTGTTGCTGGTGATGTAGCTGTTGCTCGACTCGGTGTTGGTTCAAGTCACGGTGCAATTTCAGACCTCAGTGCTATCTCGGGCATCAACGCTAACTCAATAAATGTACTTGCTTCGCTCACTGTTTCTTTTGCCTAGGTAAGCATGCAACGATTTTTACTCTTTCTATGTGTTGTGCTTGTATCGACGTCATTCGTGAGTTGCATTAGCTACACACGATTCGAGAAAGACGTCCATACCATTACCGAATCCGACACCACGGTCGCAGAGCGTGTTACCAACCAGCCCGGTGACAGAGATAACGGCGTTATCTACCCATCGTCGCGTACGGTAACTGTTTCGCGCAAGATGGTGCAGCGTGATAGTGTCGTCGAACGTGCCTACCCGAATTTCATTCGACTCGGACTCTTCGAAGGTGTCGGTCTCATTGGATCGGCAACAGACGGGGCGCATAGCACGAACACCGGACTATTTGGGTTGTTTCATGACATCGACGAGACATTTTTCAATGTCAAGAAAGACACAACTGCCTCACGTCTATTCGCAGGCGAGATCTACCGCATGGGAATCGCAGAATGGCGTCTGCATTGGTTCGATGAAGCGCCAGGTTGGAGCTGGGGAGTAACCGCACTCGAGTTTATTATTCCGGACGACCTAACGCGTCACAACCTTACCGGCGCCGGCGTTCTTTCTATTCGTAAACGTTTTTATATAAAAAATACAATACCGTATGCAGCAATAACGCCCTTCTTTTCTGTCGCATTTGCTCCGTCGACGTACGCACACACAGGAGTGTCGGCGGACCTAGGAAGTATAGGCGGCCTCAATCTTCGTCTCTACGGAGGTGTAGTTCTGGGTGTACCCGTGACCATGGTGTTTAAAAACCGCGTGTTGTTTCCATACTTGGGCGTTGGCATCTCTGTGTTCGATTTCCTGAACAAGGAAGAAGAACTAAATGTTGAATGGAAGTACCACGAACATTCTGCGTGGGACTTGAGCATTGCCGAGCTGATTATTGCGGGTGCGAACGTCGACGATCCGGTGTTTATACGAAAGGACACATCAGCACCATCGCTAATTCTTACTGGCTTCCTTGCTCGTGCCGTTTCTGCTTCAATTGCGTTGCCGCTGTTAGACTATAGACTAACGCTGGGTACATCATTGGGAAGTTTTATTGGGCTCGGCCTGAATGAGTTTGCTCTTGGTATTCTGCCGCTACGTGCAAGCTACATTTGGCATCCGTTCGAAACCGATTTAGTTGTAGAACCATTCTTCGAGGTTGCATTCGCTCCGTCGAATTTTGTGCACCTTGGCTTTCGCGGACAGATCACACTTGCAGAGCAAGTATCGCTCATCATACAAGGTGGCTACGTAAACGGAGGTACTGGGTCGTTAGCTGGCTTCAACCTTAACCAAGATCGAGTCAGAGGCAACAACCCAACACAGTTCAGCGCAATCTATCTGGGATTCGGCGCTGCGTTCTTCGACCGAATGTTTAGTCGCAAAGACTTGCGCTACGGCAAGGGTTACCCGCATGAATAGTCTTTATGTGTTATTGATTGTGTTTGCGTGCTGTTCGTGCAGATTTGGCGACCTATCTGTGTTTTCGTTGCAACCCAACACCGCCTTCCCAATCGAAGGCAAGATTATTGACAGTATCGATGCAGTAGATGTGTATGCAAAAAACGCATTTACGCTTGCCAGTGGTGGCGGAGTTGCTCTTCGCAGCAAGGTGCTAACCGACGGTGTTATTAGTATGCAGCTGGCCTTAAAGGCAGGCAATTCTGTAACACTACAGACGCGTACAACACCGCACTCTGACAGCGTGCTTAGCGATCCTGGTATCTCGATCACAATTCGCAACGGCTCAGTTACCGTGTCACCGTTCGTGCCTCTGGTTTCTGTGCCGGTTGTCGTGCAACCCGATGTGCCATTCATTGTCGAGATCGAAAACGACGGACACTGGATTGACATTACTGTCGCATGTAGACACATCGGACGTTTCTCAACAATGCGTCCAGCTACAGAGTGGGTTCTCGTTCGCAGCAACGACCTGGCAAGCTGTACGGTTGTCGATCCTGTTTTTCGCTTGCTCTACACCGAAGAATAACAACGCTATACATGAAACAACGCATCACTATTGTTGGCGCCGGACTCGTTGGCTGCCTGCTCGGAGCCATGCTTGCAAAGCGCGGCTATACCGTCGAAATATTCGAACGTCGCGCAGACATGCGTAACTCTGAAGTCGATGCCGGACGTTCCATAAATCTTGCTCTCTCTGATAGGGGGCTGCGTGCGCTGCACGCAGCGGGGCTCGCCGATGACATAAGCGCCATTGCTATACCCATGCGTGGCCGCATGACGCATGATGTGCATGGTACACAAGCTTTTTTTCCGTACGGCATTGGCGACCAGGCGATTAACAGTGTATCGCGTGGTGAACTAAACAAAACTCTACTCACATGCGCTGAACGTTGCGGTGTACACATATCATTCGATATGCGTTGTGTTGACGTGAATCCGCACAATGGCAAGGGAGTTTTTCAGCAAGTGGGTGCCGACTTGATTGTAGAATCTGAGTCGGATATTCTTATCGGTGCCGATGGCGCATTCTCTGGTGTACGCGATCAGATGTTGAAGACAGATCGTTTCGAATATTCGCAGAGCTTCTTAGAGCACGGTTACAAAGAGTTGCACATTCCAGCAGGTGCGAACGGAGCATTCATGCTCGATAAGAATGCATTACATATCTGGCCTCGGCAGTCATACATGATGATTGCGCTACCGAACCTAGACGGAAGCTTCACGTGTACGCTATTCTTTCCTCACGAAGGCAGTCCATCATTTCGGGAGTTAACATCACCGAGCAACGTCCAACTTTTTTTCGAAACACATTTCCCCGATGCTGTGCCCCTAATGCCGTCGCTTGTTCAGGACTTCTTCTTTAATCCTGAGTCGTCTCTGGTTACGATTCGTTGTTCGCCATGGACGATAAACGACAGCACGATGTTAATCGGTGATGCAGCACATGCCATTGTGCCGTTTTACGGTCAGGGTATGAATGCAGGCTTCGAAGACTGCAGAATCCTACTTGAATGTCTAGACGCGTCGAACGACCATTGGCCGACTGCATTGGCGATGTATGAAGACCTGCGAAAGCCTGCTGCTGATGCGATTGCCGAGTTAGCAGTTAGCAATTTTATTGAGATGCGTGATAAAGTTGCAGATGAAGAATTTCTTCTACGTAAAAAAATAGAGATGTATTTGTATGCTGCCTATCCAGAAAAGTTTGTACCACTGTACACCATGGTCACTTTTCTGCCGGATGTGCCATACAACGAAGCACTGCGCGTAAACCGCGAGCAAACAACACTTATGGATGCGTTACGTGCGATTCCCGAAGTAGCGGCAGACTGGACAACGCCTGCTTCGAAGAAAGCAATTGATGCCGTAATGGCAACCAGAGACGTCATTGAATTCGCATCGGGATCACCGGCATAACGTAGCCCAACGAGCCCCTTACTTAATAACAGCTAGCGGAAATGCCTGCGACTTCGAAGGCGAGTTAAACATTACAATGTATGTGCCGCTTTCCCATGCGTCTACCGGGATTTTGAGCGGTACGATTCGTTTTGCTGCTTCGACATGATCGTCGGCGTATTTGAACATGATGCGACCTTCGACGTCGAAGATGCTAACGACATATTCTCCGCGCTGGGTCATTTCTATGTCTATGGTGACGTTGTCGGATGCAGGATTTGGGTGCAACCGCGCAGCAGGCATCTCAATGAAACGAATAATTCGGCCATCGGCATAACATCCACCGATAACTGTAATAGCACCAGGCGTTACTGTTGTGATAGGATCGCGAGAAGCAACGACCCACTGAAGATTCGTGATATCTATCGGAATAGTTGAGTGTCCAGAATTCAATACAGTGCCCTGAAGTTCAGTGAGCACTTCCTCGTTCGATCGGATGTACACCGAATCAATTTCTATTGTGACTGTGCGTGTGTTCGTTACAAAATCGATCAAGTCGCGAAGGCGTCGTCCACGGGTTAAACCCGTAGGAGCGAACGCTCTGCTGTCCATAGTCAAATCGAATCGCAACGTCACGTTGTCAAGGTGCGAACTATCACGAAGCATTTTCATAGTAACGGGCACTTTAACACCCGTCGTACCAACGTTCGCAGTAGTACTACCAACGATGAAGTTGGTATAGACAGGATTTACTTTAGAATAGACAATGGCAAATGCAGAGTCGGTACACGGAGCCTGAATGTCAACGCGTAAGGTCTCTTCGAGTTGACCTTCGACAACTGGAGTCAGCGAAATAATTATATCGATGGTAGCACCTGGCTGTATTACAGCGGGGAAGGCAGGTGATACTATAGCGAACGGGGCTGGCACAGAAATACTGCGAATTACAGCGTACTCGTCATCGGTATTTGTGTATCGAATTGTTCGCAGGTATGTGACGTTCAAATCACACGATCCAAAATCTGCACCAGGCTCAATTTGAAACTGCGTAGGGTCTACGATAACACTTACATTATCGACCCTATGTACACAACCAATGCTGTCGATTGCTTCGACATAATAGGTGCCAGCAGCAGACACAGACGTCATGCGACTTGTGTCGCCGTTGCTCCACCGATATAATACGAAGCCAGGATTAGCCCATAACGTTGCGACACCAACTGGGCAGATTGTGCTGTCACCGCCGGCTAGCAATTCGAATCGCTTTGGGGACGGCCAAATAAACTTGGTTATTACTATACCAGGTTCACCAGGAGTTGCTCCTCTCGAATTGAGATACGCCGCGTTTTTGATGTCAATATGGGTACCGCAAATTCCAGGTCGGAGGTCGGTAGTAATGTTTGATTGTGATTTTGGCAGGATTATCATACCACCACCACCACCACCACCGGGCCCAGATGGTTGGTAAATGATGCCGTTGCCCTGGCGCGACTTTCCGCCAATACTGCCACCGATTCCGCCTCGGACGTCGGCGTGCAGTGATCCAGAAACAGATTCGGTCTCGATATAAATGGTGCCACCAGCGCCTGCGCCACCTGCTCCGTCCCAGCCAGCCAGCAAACTAACGTCTCCACCCTTAGCACTTACAAGGTTGTCATTCGAAATGATTGTCTTGGCTCTTATAAGTACGAGTCCACCGCCGTTAGCTCCAGAGGTTGCTTCGAAGTCTGGTCGGTTTTCATGAGCGCCGCCGCCGCCACTGCCGATGAACAGACGTGACAGGTACGTGTGATCGGCAAGAGAACGTCCACCATGACCACCAACATCTATTTTTTGGCATGCAAAAGCATCGCCACCTCGACCACCTTTTCCACCATTGCCACCGCCGCCGCCACCCGCGTCGTTACCATTACCACCGCCACCGCCTGATAGAAGTTTACCACGCGCAGCAATCAGATTCTGGTCTACGAAACTCTCACCCTTGGCACCTGCGTCACCTTGCGAATATGGTGCCGACCAGTTCGTGAAATTGCACGAGCTAGGTCTTAGACCGCCCTTGTTGCCACCACGAAACCCAAGAGCGTCGGCAATGACATTTGCTTTCATCGTTACCGTGCCCGACGCTTCAAACACTATAACACCGCCCTTTGTACCGTCCCATGGCTTTGCAGTAATGTCCGTTGAAACAACTACATCTGTGAAGACAGGCACTCGCACCATTTGAACTTTGTGCTCTGGCTGGTAACGATGAACAAATTTCGTGCTGAACTCTACGGTTGTACCACGGATGTCCTGCACCGTCATAAACTCAACACAACCCGCAGCCTCCAGTGACTTGAGATCGCCATATGTACTGTCGTTCGACTCCTCTATAAGGGCACCCTTCATTTGAAGAATCAAGACCTTATCCCCAATATTTAGTCCAAGGGGGTCTGTGATTACGACAGCGCTATCACAATCAACAACGGTCGTTACCTCGTAGTACGAATTAATGATGCCCCCTATAGCTGCTTGAGAATAAGCGGCCGTCGACATCATCGCAATTAACACAACAACTGCGAGGCTCGTTAAGAGCCACGAACGTGTTACGTTAAAAAATATACGAGTACAAAGGTTCAAGAAGGCTTCCGCGTATTGAAACAAACCGCCACTGTGCCACCAGAGGTTCGACTTGCAATGATTATGCCAAAACGTAGTTTTACGCAGTAGCAGAACGAACATACGTAATAATACTTACTGCTCGCGTTAAAAATCTCTTAATACTGTGCTAGAGGGTATTTTGCACTAGTGATACGTCCGAAGTCTCTTTGCAAAAACGCAGTTATCGGCATTATCGCGCCTGCTTCCCCGCAGCGCGATCCTGACCGATTAACCAGGGGTGTAAAATACCTAGAAAAACTTGGTTATCGAGTTAAGTACGGACCCCATATAGACAAACGCCATGCTGGTTATCTAGCCGGCACTGATGCAGAACGTCTAAATGACCTTCATGTAATGTTTGCAGACCCGCAAGTTGACGCAATTTTCTGCGCTCGCGGTGGGTATGGCTCGGCCAGGCTACTTCCCTTTATAGACTGGGACTTGCTCAAAAAGAATCCTAAAATCTTTGTCGGTTTTAGCGATCTGACGTCTCTTCAGCTTGCTATCTGGAAGAAAATTGGTTTGGTTACCTTCAGCGGAGCTCTGCCAAGTGTCGATATGGCTGATGAAATCGACGCAGAAACCGAGGAATGGTTCTGGCGCGTATTAACATCGACAAGCCCCCTAGGCCCCCTAACACAGAGTTTACCCCTTCGCCGAAGTCGAGTTGTTTCTGCTTTCGACTCGAGCGCAATAGGTTCGAACGCAATCCAATCGAAGAGTTCGAGTGCGCCGAAAAGAGCCCCCCTCATTCCTGCTAATCTTACGGTGCTTTGCTCGATGTTGGGGACACCTTGGATGCCGTCGTTACGCAACGCACTGCTCGTGCTCGAAGACATCGGTGAGGACACTTACAGACTCGACCGATTATTTACGCAGTTGCGGTTGAGCGGCACACTCGATTCTTTGTCAGGACTTGCCTTTGGCTATTTCACCCAAGCTGGACCTCCAACAACATCAACGCCGCATCGTGACGTGCAAGAATTATTGGACGAGATAAAACAATCCACTATGTGTCCGTTCATTACCGGCCTCATGTTCGGTCACGAAAAGAAAAAGTTCACGCTACCTATTGGTGTTCATGCTAGCATTGCCTCTCGCAGCGCTGCCCTTATTCTGCACGATGCAGCTGTGTGCTGATTGCTTCGAGCAGATCGTCTACAAAACTGATGTCGACACTATCGTAATCGGCGCGTATGTGCGTCTCTACCATGGTCCGGTAGTACACACTTGAAAAAAGCGAACCATGCAATACAAGTCGCATCTGTTGATTCTGAAGTAGAGGACGTATAATGGCGTGCAAAGCAGCAGCCCCGTGTTGTGCAATACTCTGAGCAACAGCATCACCTTCTTCGGCATACGTAAGCACAGCGCGCGCAAGTCTTGCAACGTTATCGATAGATGCCGAACGCAAACTCGATTCGAGTTTACTCTTGTCATCTGGATCGCACCGCAGATATGCTGCAACGGGTCTGAGGAGAAGGGTCTCTGCACCTCGTTTGTCTATCATGCGTGTGGTGGCACGTAGCGCTTCGCGTCCCATCCAGAAGCCCCCTCCCTCGTCGTCGATACGCGGACCCCATCCGCCACTGCGTATGAGTCGTCCGTCTCCTGTTCGAGCAACTGCAATCGAACCCGTGCCCGCAATAAGTACGATGCCCGGTGCTGTACCAAGCGAAGCAAGATGGACGAGTTCGACGTCGCTTATTACAGTCATGGCTGGAAGATTTGAATCGACGTATTGCATCCATGCATCGCAGAATGCATTTGCGTAAGACGTGCGTTCGTGCTCTGACCAAACGCCAGACATTCCAACTACGCAAAATCGAATGTTGGCGTCCATCTCAGAGAGATGCGCTGTGGCAAGAAAACCTCCGAGTGCCCGACAGAATTCGTCAGCTCGGTTATCGTAGCGTAACGGTTTAAAAGCAGGGAGTTCTGCTCGTGCACGAATCTGTCCAGAGCTTACAACGGCCACGTCTGTCGAAGTGCCGCCACCATCAACGATAAGTGTCGATACTGGCATTAGGGAGTCTTCGGCTCAATAGTACATGTCGGCTCTGGCATCAATTTGCTTTTGGAGGTTGCCAGTTGTTGCGCTTCCACGAAACCAGTTCTAGCGAAACAGAGCCTACGTACACTCTCATCTTGGCCTTGATCGGAATACACGCTTCGTCGTCTGAAAACCAACCTTCGAACCGTCCTGTAAGACCGTACACACCGGTCCAGTCGGCATCTCCAGCAAAGTACACTGTACGCACGGGATAACTGGCTGCGTCGATTTCGACATTCTCGCGTTTGCCCGTGTAGTCGATAAGCGTATTAACAGTGTCATCCATGATAACGCAACGCAGTTTATAACCTTTGTTGTCACGAAGCAGAGCACGTGCTGCGAAGAGCAGCGACGACCCATCGTTGTATCGCTTTTTAATCGTGAATTCCTTCTTTGAGACCAGTTCCTTTTTCCAGTACTTCTCTATGGTTGCTTTTTTTGTCGTGTAATCGAAGAAGTATTGCTCGAACGACCACGTGCCATCACCCTGCAACGTATTGGCGTTGAACTTATACGAGAATGTTGCCGACGTGTCTATCCAACTTTCATATACCGAATTAAGAGAGACAAACGGAATGTTTGGGTGTGATGTAATCACAACCTTGATCTTACCCACAGTACGTCCGTCGAGTGTTGTGTACGGTTGCACAATACTCTTAACTGTGCCCAGCGTGACGTTAAGATATGATACTCGGTAGACGAGCTCTTCGCCAGGCTGAAGTATGCCACTACCCTGTCCAGATGCATACAACCCACCGACAACGAAGACACCGAGCGCGAAAAAGACACGCAGAAAAACCCTCATTGAGTGCACTTCAATTGTGATGCTGAATTAATGTCTCGACGACTTCAACGTAGACGAGCAATTTTAGAAGCTTCTGGGAACAGTTCCAGGGCTTTCTGGACTTGTTTGTCTACACTATGAACAACTGCGTAGTAGCCATTTAGGCCAAACATGGCGCGTCCGATATATGCTTTCAAAAGAGTACGCATGTACTCGCCATCCTGCTTGTAATCGGCGTCGATCCACTTCACTTCTTTTTTATCGGCGAGCCTACGGAGCAATGCAACGTCGTCGTCTGTGATCTGGAACTCGCGAACAAACTTGCTTAGGTCCGACGAATACGTCGTACGAATCTGTTTGCCACGAGCTTGCATGATTTCGTCACGTACTTCGCTAAAGAGATTTGCGCGAAGAACATTACGAAGCATAATCGTAGTGGTATCGTTCTTTACAATATAGTCAGGCGTAACTCCGCCGCCTCCGTATACAGTACGTCCACCAAGAGTTTTGAATTGTGGACGATCTTTGAGCTTACCGTCTTTATCGTGCGAAATGTTGTCGCCCTCTTCACCTTCGTCGCGACCTTCACCACCATAGTATTTTGCTTTATCGTCGTACGGACGTTGTATGAGGCGACCTGATGGGGTGTAATAGCGTGAGATGGTAAGTCGATATGCCGAACCGTCGCCTAGGGTGTACTGACGCTGAACGAGCCCCTTACCAAAACTAGTTTCACCTACAACCAGACCGCGGTCGAGATCCTGTACGGCACCCGAAACAATTTCGCTCGCTGATGCAGAACCGCCGTTGATAAGAACGACCAGAGGCATGTCTTCCATTTCACCACCGGCCGTAGAGATGAAGTCTTCATCGAACTCCGGACGGCGTCCCTTGGTGTACACAATCTTCTGTCCAGCAGGAATAAATGCATCTGCAATGCGATATGCTTGATCGAGATAGCCACCTGGGTTTGAACGCAGATCGAGCATGAGTTTTTTCATGCCGTTGCTGCGGAGTTTGCGCACGGCTGTTACGATTTCGTCATACGTCGTTGCGCTAAACCGATTCGCTGCAACATAGCCGACATCGGTGCCTTCAATTAAGAACGACGCTTCGACTGAATTCAGTGGAATCTTGTCGCGTACCACGTCGAAGACCAGCAGTTCTTTTTCACCAGTGCGTTTTATGTGAAGCTTTACAACAGTGCCTTTCGGACCGCGGAGTTTTTTCGGCACCATCTCACGCGTTGTTTTTATTGCAGACGTGTCGTTGATTTTTACAATGCGATCGGTTGCGAGGATGCCTAGGGCTTCGCTCGGACCTCCCACGATTGGAGAGACCACAGTAATTGTGTCGTTGATGATGTCGAACTCTACGCCAATACCTTCGAAGCTGCCCTGGAAGTCTTCGGTGACTTGCTGCATGTCTTTAGCAGTTATGTACACAGAGTGAGGGTCGAGTTCGTTCAGCATTCCTCGAATGGCTGCCTCGGTTAGCTTTTGGGTGTCGACTTCTTCGACGTAATTCTTAACTGCGTTTGAAAGTACTTCGTTGTACTTCCGGACGGAGTCGAGTGTGTTATCACCAGAAATGAGGGGCCGAACGTACAAGTCAAGGGCAATTCCTGCCACTACGGCAACAAGTATGATTGCAAGGATGCGCGAGGTCGAGATTTTCATTGTCAGTGCCGCTAATGATGGGTCGCAAAACTACGAAACGCAGATACCGAGCCGATGACGACAGCAAGTGTTTCGCAGTGTTCACCTGCGAATCATGCATGTAGTCGACGCGAGTCTACCGCCGGCTTCTACAATACATACGTAGGTGCCATCACTTAGAGCTTGAACGTCTACAGCAAGCGCCTGAGTGGCCGACCCGTGCCATTGGGTTCTGTATACCTCAGCACCCGTTAGATCGAGGAACCGAATAATTCCGCCGTCAATAGGCGTTGCAAACACTAGCGTAAGTACAGAATGGGCGGGAAGGGGCGCGGCCAATAGGCCGCTAGAGGCGATACGCATGATGTCGGTGCCAACCGGGACGTTGCATCGAGACACGCCTTCGTAGGCAAGTGAAACTCCCTCGGAACGTACCTCTAAGCCGCTGCGATTACAGCCAAATTCGAATTCGATCGTGTCGATTCTGTCTGTCGTATCGGTTGTTAAAGGCGAGAAACATACCTCTATTGTCTTGCTTTCGCCTGACGCTAGAAACATTGGGAATTGATGTTGTGGAGCCGAGAAGAGTACGTTTCCGCGAATCATAATCGAGGGAATAGATACTCCAAAGGAACCGTAGTTGCGTAATTCAATTGGTTCACATCCGAGAAGACCGACCTGATACGATTGCATGGTTTTCACTCTAAATGCACCTTTTGCACCAGCAATCTCGAGTGTGAAGCCAGGAATGGTGTCTACCGACGTAGAAACATTGCCTGCAGAATCGATTGCTTCATACCCGTAAATGGCATCTTCAAAGGGATCGATAACCGTAACTGTCCATTGAGCTGTGTGTGCGACAATTGGTACAGGTACGTCGGCTGGTGGCGTAATGAGGCAATTAACAACAACCGAGTCTATGATGCGTGCCGACTCGAGTCCGAAGTCAACTTCGAGTATGTCGCTTATTATCAGCGTTACTGTTGTCGAACACGGATCGATGCTGCTTTGCACTGTCGGTACTTGTTTATCGAGCTGTGCGTCGAGGGCAACTGCTAACACCGGACGTTCAAAGCACGAGTCTGCAATAACAAGTGTGTCGTAGGTAATTCCCTCGACATCAAACGATCTGCAATACCGAACCCATCTTAATTCACCCGGTGCCAACAGAATTGGCAACACCGGTGCATCGACTTGCGCGCCACTAGTGAAGTATAGTTTTGTGACTTGATGCGGATACTTGCCATAGTTTTCGATCTGAACAGAATCGCAACGGCTCTTACCAACAGGCAAAATCATGCCACGGTTGCCTGGTAAGGGGTCTGCGCCTCGTGTTGCAACGCCAACGGTAAAACCAGGCACATCAATGGTTCTGCGAAAAGTCTGTCCAACGACATCAGTTGCATCGACAGCAATACTGCCATCATCAAATGAATTGACAAGTGATGCCTGAAACCGCACAACAGCTTGCGGTGGCAGGAATGCTCCAAGCACAAGGGCGACATTCTGCTCTGACCCAGGAACAACTGTGATGGTGTTAACCCGCGAATCACCCAGAAGAGAGTCGGCAACCGTGCCTATTACTGTTCCACACCGTGCGTCACCAAGGATGATTGGCGGATAGGTGTCGAGCGGACGAAATGCCATTCCACCGATGTAGCCATACGAATTCGCAACACCATAACCATAAACATATATACCAAATGTGGTGTCGCCCTTAACGTGGTGTACACCGTCAGACATCACAATCTGCGTCCATGAGTACGGTGTCTGTGCAAGCTGCTGAAACCTACCTGGAGACACTGGCAATCCATCTAACGTGAGACCTCCAATGCCTGATGTCGGAATCACAATGTTCAAATATTGTTCGCCATAGATCGGCGAGGGAGTGTTGATACTACCGTTGTACTCGTACGACTGAACATTGATGAATCGGTACTCACTCATGAATTGCTCTGCTGGCGGAACAAGCATCATGAGCGGATCGCCTACGCGCTGATTAGATCCACCACTTGGAGTGCCGGAGGTTTTTTTGAATTGCGCTGTGAGTGCCGGACGCGATGTTGTAATAGCTGCTGCTTGTGTTAAAGCAGATTCGAAAATCTGTCCGACATTCATCAACACCTGAAATACACCGTCTACAAGTACAGCCGTGGAATCGAACGCAGCCACTACTCGATACAAATCGGTGCCGACATCCTGTTCGTTACTCGATCGCGCAAAGGGCGTAACAAATGCACTCTTGCCCCACGTGCCGACCGGACTCATCTGCTCGATTAGGTAGTCGCGCGAATTAAGCTGACCAACAAATGCAACAGGCAGGGTTGTACGCTGATGGCCGCCGAATACACCCACTGGTTTACTAGCACGAACCTTCGAGCCTGTGAGGTCAGCGCCTTGAGGTCCGCTTAGGCTTGCTTGCACAAGAAAGCTCTCTCCGCGCTGAAGCGTCGCAATAATGGGCACTCCCGCAGCGCTGAACGTTGTAGCCACAGTTGGCGTTATCTCAATACGCGTTGCGTCTTCAGTAGCCACGATTGCAAACTGCGAAGGTGTTGAGTTGTTGTTATTGGGAGAAGGTGTCTGAATGTCCGAGGAATACGCCATTACAACATAGTCGCCAGTAAGTGCATCGGTTGGCAATACTAGCAGTGCATCACTTGTTGTGGGCGCCTGATTCATAGCATACAGTGTTACGTCGGAAGCACTCTGAATATGTATGGACTGAGGGACTGGTCTTTCTGCTTGAGAGCTTCCAACATCAACAACGCCACCACGATTCGATCCGACAAGTTCGACACCATCGAAATACATGCTGTATTCGAAGAGTATTGACGGGTCGGTTATTGTAAACGAAACAGTCCTCGACAAACCATCGATCGTTGTAATTGTTATTGTGCCTGTGGTTGGCACCTCTGCACCAACATAGAGATACAACTTGTGCTCGAGCTGCTGTACAGAGTCGTTAGAAAGTGTCCCTTCTCCGTTATGAAAGTTCGGAGGAAAGGTCAGCCAAAAGTCGCGCCCTTTACTATCGGGATAGAGTTGTGCACTAGCACAGACGACGAAGCTGAGTATGCACAAACACAGTTGTATCACCACCTTCATTGCGACTCCTTACCCAATAATGCTAATTGTTTCGGCATACGTCTCGTTACCCGATGCATCAAACACTTGCATGTCCATGCGATTCGAAGAACAAAGCACTGCAGCAAATCCACCATTCGTGTCTGCAAAGTGCGTGTGTTCGCCGTACGCTGTGTTACGTGCGCCACCGCCACCACCCGAAACAATGCTATAAAAGAGATCTGTTGGATGTTTTATGACCTGCATGTCGTGATCGTGTCCACACACATATGCCTGTACTCCAAACGTATCGAGCAATGGTTTGACATTGTTTACCATGTATGCCTGATCACCATAATGTCCGTACGACCTTAGCGGATGATGTCCGACAACAATCTTCCACGTCGACTGGCATTCACTCAACGACTTCTCTAACCAAGCAATCTGGTCTTTCCATCCATCGGCACGTGTAAGAAGCGCTTGTGTGTCAAGACCAAAAACGGACAGTACCGTTTCGTTTCGACCCTTGAAATCGTTGCTCCATGTTCGTCCGGGCATGTGCCACCGACTGTTTTGCATACCATACGCCACCTGAGCATCTGGATCGGACCTATAATCATGATTGCCGAGCACGGCCCACCAAGGCACTTGAATGTTACTACCAGTGTAAATGCGTTCGAATTTCGAAGTCCATTGCTTGTCCGTCGCCGACTTCACACCATCCGGGTAAATATTATCGCCCGTGCTCAACACAAAATCTGGTGGCAAAGGCGCTCGCCCAGCGGCGAAGTCCATTCCTTCTGCTACTTTTTTCTGCAGCGACCCACCTGTCCCCCAATCGCCTATGGCAAAAAACCAGAGTGTTGGAGCGGATGTCCATGGTGCTGGACGCACCCTGTTAGGCCGAAGATGGGCCTGTCGGACGACGCACGGACCCCCTCCTGCAGGTGCGAAACGCGAGAGCAGAGGCAAGGCAGCGAGGGTGGCTAGAAAATGACGACGCTTCATACAATCAACAACATACGATATTCGCATCGTGCGAAAACTGACACATGACGAACTCGTTGCTCAACGGCTAACAACAGAGCAATCCATTCACGAGCCAAGGTTCCCCATTACCTTGGTTCTCGAAGACATTCGAAGCCTGTACAACGTGGGCTCGATTTTTCGAAGTGCCGATGCATTTCGAGTCGCACAGCTTGTGCTTACCGGCTACACACCATATCCGCCACGCAAGGAGATAAGCAAAACGGCCCTTGGCGCTGATGCCACCGTACCCTGGGTGTATGTTCCCCGCACGTCTGACGCCATCGCTCAACTCAAGCAAGACGGAGTGCGCGTATTTGCACTCGAACTCGCCGAATCTTCAATACCTCTGTCTACGCTCTCAAGAATATTGCATTACGCTTCCCTACCGAACACCGCCCTACCGAACACCGCTCACCAGACACACACCGCTCACCAGACACACATCGCTCTCGTGCTCGGCAATGAACTGACTGGTGTAAGTACGCTTGTTATGGGGCTCTGTGAAGGGGCTGTCGAGATTCCGATGTTTGGCACAAAACACTCACTAAACGTTGCTGTTGCAGCTGGAATTGTTTTGCACGCTCTAATTGCACCACTCTCTGAACGAATTGAATCGTAGTCAAAACAAACAGCACCACCATCCGAACGATCGAAACCAACTCCGTACTTTCGTACCATTATGACCGTAGCAATTTCAGATAGCCCCCTTCTTTCGCCCCTTACCATGCATGCAGAAGATGTATGTGCACGCTTGGGCTGGAAACTTCTTCGTGTTACAGAAGCGAAGGCTGCCGACATGTTGCTGAAGAATTTCGCCGACCTTGCGTTGGTGTCGCCGTTGGGCTACGGACTCGGCGTAGGGCGCGTCGATTACAGACTAGTGCCGGGTGCGTGTGTGATGCTTAATAACTACACAAACGTTGCAGGCATAAACTTCAGAGAGAGCCTCGAGATAATTGAAACCTGCGAGAGCGCAACACCCGAAGATTTTCTTTCGATAATGGGGAGCATTGTTCTCGCCGAAAAATTCGATCTTGATGTTGTTCTTACGAAAAGCGGAACGTCGAGTACGGGCTCAGACAGTTCTGTAGACTACGTAAGAGACGGTCAGGTAGCTGCGCTTGACGTAAGCGAAGAATGGTGGGATCTTACCGAACTTCCGTTGCCGGTTGCTGTATGGGCATGCAGAATTGAAGCAGACATCGATAAAATTCCCGAGGCTGTAGAAGCAATGTGTTCGCAAGGTCTTGTACCTCACATGATCGACGAGGCTGTTACGCTTGGCGAATTGCCACGTCAGGGCAGCATCATCTATAAGTGGGATGCCGACACAGAAAAGGCGCTCATGTCAACTCTTGAAATGTTGTTCTATCATCAGTATGTACCCGAATTACCAGCGATCAAACTTTTGGGTCGCGATTAAGAAAGCTCAACCATGCAACTCTATGTAGACAGTGCTAACCTTAGTGACATTAAGCACGCAGCCTCTCTTGGCTTCATTAGTGGCGTTACAACGAACCCATCGTTGCTAGCGAAAGAAGACCCAACAACCGACATACGCAAACTGCTTCTCGAGATACATGCAAGTGTTGGTGGACACACAAGTGTCGAGGTTGTAAGTACCGACACCGATGGCATGCTGCGCGAAGCCGATGAAATCCTTTCGTGGTTTCCGGAAGCTACCATCAAGATTCCGTTTCTTCCTGAAGGCATGGCTGCAGTGCGAGCGTTGGCAAACCGCAACATCCCTACAAACGTCACGCTGCTTTTCACTGCAACACAGGCACTAATCGCTGCCAATGCTGGTGCGACATACGTAAGCGTATTTATCGGTCGATTAGACGATGTGGGCACCGATGGCGTGATGGCTGTACGCGATACGTGTGAGATATGGGACGTGCACGGCCTTGAAGCGCAAATCATTGCTGCGTCGATTCGACACCCTATCCACTTGCTCGAATGCGCACGCGCCGGGGCGCACATTGCAACCACTCCGTACAAGGTGTTGATGCAGTCGATGAAGCATCCTCTAACGGACGCAGGTCTTGACACGTTTCTCAAGGATCATGCAAAAATGAAAGCTGCGAATGCCAGCCAACGTTGACAAGTCGACCAAGCGTGCTGAGATTCTACTTCATGCTGCCGATGCGTTTTCGCGCTCTGGGTTTCACAACACGAAAATGCAGGACATCGCCACCCTAGCAGACATCGGCAAGGGCACCATCTACGAGTACTTTCGCACCAAGGAAGAGTTGTTCCTTGCCATCTATGATGCATGGATGACGTCGTACGAATCGATCGTACAAGAACGGGTTAACAATGCTACAGATGCAATTGGAAAAGTAGATGCCATTCGCGACTCTGCCGTAGAATTCTATATGTCGCGTGCAGAACAAGCACCGTTGCTTCTCGAGTTCTGGGCACACGCACTTCGAAGTAAGAGTGCGCTATTCAGCGAAAGAGTACACAAAAACCGCGCTTTTCTTCGCCAGCTTGGTGTGCAGATTACAGATGAGCTCGTTAAAGCAGGCTGGTTTACAAAGGTTCACGCCGAGTCGTTTACGATGCTCGAGGCGGGCATCTCAGACGGGATATTCTTTGCCTGGATAATGGAGGACAGAGGCTTCCCTCTCGACAAAGCGTTCACATTTCGTCAGAGTGTAATTGGTCTCGGACTGCTTGCAGGTGATGCTAGGGGGCTGATGAAGGAGCGACTCGAAGGCAAGCTGAAAAAGGGCTTCTAGGGTTATCGTAACGAGCTCTAGGCTAATCGTAACGAGTTCTAAACAGTAGACACGACGCCTAAACAAGCAATAAATACGCGGCGACCAAGAGAGCACCAGCACTGAATAGATGTCGTGCAGGCATCGACCATTTACGTTTTATACCGAAGTCTATAGCCCAAGTGATAAACAGCGTGGATGCCATGATGGCGAACATCATAAGCAATCCCTCGGCAAGGCCGTACTGACGAAAATGCGTACGTCCGATTCCGTCAAACCATGGCGTGCCGAACAGAATAACCAAGTGGATGACGTAGATAAATAACGAGCGCGTACTGAACATCGAATACCATGTGCGAAAACGCCACGTCTTGTTGAGAGCCCATGCCGATGCGCTGAACATCATGAGCACAAAACCGATACGCAACAACACGAGAGAAACACTTCCGGAATGCGATATTTCCGAAAATGCAAGACCCATTTTCCAGGCGACGAGGTGTGCAAACAACGCAAGGCCTGCAAGGATGCCACCAACACGCCAACCATACTTCTGTAATTGAATCATACGTTGATCGGCTGGCACCGCATGTAAGTATGCACCAACCGCGACACCAAAGAACAGATACGATGCGAATGGAAAGAATGGAAACAACGATCCTGTACTTGCATTCAGGTAAGGCACAATCCACGCGGGAAGTACAGACGAATTGATGTACGAGCTGTGCATAATGGGCGTTATCGCAAGAATCGAAAGTCCCGTCACCAGCGCTCTGAAGCCCATTGAAGCAACGTTACGCGTCGAACTCATTACAGCGGCGAATAACAATATCGTAGCACCAGTTAACTGAAGGATGTTAACAGCTAGTGCAGTTTGCCAATTTGACGATGGAACGTACGGCAGATCCCAGACGCGATTCGCTGGGAAAACCATTAAATAACCAATTCCGATAAGTGTCAGACCCCACCGAATTCTTTTTGCTAGTGCGTCCGGACGAATACGTCCAGTAGAGTCGCGCTTGTTTGCGAATACATGCACTGCACCCGACACCATCAAGAACACGGGCGCGGTAATTCCGCGGATCATGTGCCAGATATTCCAGGGGAATGCATTTACATCGATTACGGTTGGAGTAACGAGGGCATCGAGAATATGACCCTGCATCATTAGAATCATCGCTACAAATCGGGCTAGATCGAGAGCATACAACCTTGAGCCAGACTCCGCAGATGTTTGTCTATAGGTCGATACATCTGTGTGCGTACGACCCGTTACCAACTTCCTGAGAGGTTGTATTAAGGAGCCACGGAATAGTATGCTTTTGTTGGACATTGCACGCAAATTCTGCGACAATTTCCAACTCGTCAAGTTAATTGTTGTTCATCGGGAATTCATACTAATACGTAAGCATGTCGACCTTGAACCTTACGCCCACCATGGCGCAGGTGACGCCCATATTGCTTAGTACGTGCAGTCCGATCTCGGGTCCTAGAGTAATTGCGTCGTGCAGTCTGAAATCGTACGCAAGCCAGCTCGACACGCCATATTCATAGTCGGAGCTTGAAAATCGTTCAGCGTTATTAACTGTCGTGTGGGACGTTAAGAAGTAGACCCCTAACCCAAGTCCGAACTGAAAATTCCCAGGCTGCATAGCAAACACAACCTGTGCAGGAATACCGGTTAGGTCGAGTGTTATATCCTGACGTACCCCATTCTCGTCAGGGGCAGTTACCTTCTCTCTCGAAAACGTTACGAACCCCGAGTATACACCCACACTTAATAGGTGGTCTGGATGCCACATCAGGCGTCCGAAAAAGGTAGTCCCAGGAAACACATTCGAATTACTTAGCTGCGTTGGTTTGTCTGGGTATCGTGTGGCTTGTATCAACCCACCTATCGTTGCCTCGACTCGGTATGCGTGCCGTAGTGAACTATCAGATCGCATAATTGTAGTCGTGTCTGGGCTCGCACTTACGATTAGTAGTGCAGCCAATATTGATTCTATCATAGAATGCGCGTCCGAAAAATTGCAGCAAGCAGCGTTGGGTAGTTCGTCAGTATGCCATCGAAGTCGCCATCGCGCAGATATTCAAACATGAATGCAGGATCGTCGAGTGTCCATACGTACACATCGCGTCCCTCTTTCTGCATCTGACTCACGAGTTCTTTCTGGATACCCAGCGTAAACCGTGGTGCCCAAACTTTTGCATCTAGCTCTCGAACAATTTCTACATCTAGTTCACACAACACGGGTACGGTGCCTTTTAGGGGGCTGCGTCTGTAAGCATTCAGAACGTCATCATCGGGAATACCGAACATGATCTGAATGTTACGTCCTTTAAACCGCGCATACTCAATCGCACGTTTTTGTATGCTAATAATAGAGTCGGTTAGTTGCGGTGCTTTGACGTCGAGCCAGACGAATGTCAGATTGGTGCGATCGATCGTTGCTGTAAGCACTTCTTCGAGTGTTGGGATGCGCTCACCGTAAATAAGTCTAGCAACCGTTTGGAGGTTCTTGTGGGTGTAGTTGCTGACGTTTCCGATGAGGTATGGGCTTCGTACCGTACGTGACGTGAATGTCGGATCGTGGAATACAACTGCGACACCGTCCTTTGTACTCTGAATGTCTATCTCTATGCCTGTAGCACCGAAGAATGGCGCGAGCTGGACAAGCTCGATTGTATTTTCTGATGCGCCAAGTCTTTCGGAATTTCGTCCTCCACCGCGATGCGCGATTATCTGAAATCCGCGGAGCCGTTCGAATGCTTTTTCAATCTTGCGCAATACCAATGGCTCGGGTTGATTTGATTCGGGCACATCGATCTCACCGCGCAGAACGAGACCCTTACCATTGCCCTTTCCGTTGGCAAGATCTGAGCCTCCTTCGTCAGGCCTCACGACGAACTTGGCCACACCTGTTTGCGGGCCCCGCACTCCGCGCCAATAACCAAGCAGCAGCAGTGTATCACCTTTGAGTCCACCGCGCATAGCAAAATACACGACACCCTTGACAGTAAATATCGTTACGATCGACCCAATACATTGTACAGCAACGGTATCGCCAAATCGATTTCCAGACGATTCTACCAAGTAAACCCCTGATACAATCGACTGACTAGAGCTATCGATGGGCGTCGTGATAGCCAATAAGCTGTCGGTGTTGATGTTCAAAGTGGCAACAGGCTCGAGCTCTGATACACATGAACTAAGAATTAAAGCTGCTAACGCTACAACAAGGCAAACACTTTTCATAACACGAAGCCCATGAAGAACTCTGTGGTAAGCAATCGGTCGCGGAACGTATCGTAAAGAAACCAAGATTGATAAGGATTTGTTGTCAAGCTGACTGTGGCACCCAACAACACATGTGTGTTCTTCCAGAATGGCTGTTCAACGGCTAGCGTAATGCTCGAACCGTTGTACACATTGGCTTCTGACTGTACTGTCTGTGTTTCTATGCGTTTGGTTATAGAGGTCATGAGTTCGGCTTCGATGCGGGCAGTGAAGATCACTTTGTCAAATTGGGCAGTACCCGTTAGCATTGGATAGGTTAACCATCGATGTTGAGAAGTGTTGAAACCGTCGACAAAGGTGAGATTGCCGTACATGTAGGCTGCGGACCATCCTACACCAACAGAGAAATTTTCAATGACATACGACCATGATAATCCACTCTGAACAATAGTGGTTGCAATGTTCGATCCTGCACGTCCGTAAGCCATAATGTTCAGCGGCAAGCCCAACCTTGCCCGCAATTCAAATGCTGGCGCCGGAGTGGGATACTCGGTAAGTGGCTTCGGTAGAAGTGTAAGAGCTCCTCCGATCGATCCACTGAAGTCCCATGTAGGCACTGGGCGGGTCGAAAACACGAAGAAGATTGGATGATAGATGTCTTCTTGAGCACGGAGGGAGTTGAATACCAAGACTATAGGGACAATAAGTGCGATGCAACTTTTCACATTTAGTCCTTATTCGTTAGCGTCTGCTTCGGTGAAACGTCGATATATGTTGCGTCTTCGTCGGTCCGATCGGACGCGATGGGACGCATGATGCACGTCACAATGCTTTGCTTGCGCTGCATAACCACAAAGTGCATAGAGCGTAGCGCTGGACCCTTATACTCGTCGACAAATTCTGCGCCCGCACCTTCTTCTGTAGCGCGCGGCAAGCGCACAAGCTGTCTTGGCCCACCACCCCCACCCGAAACAATGAACTGTTTTTTGCCAACCACGAAGCGTTCATACGTGTGAGCATGACCACTGAACCAGAATGTGCCCTTCTTTGACTTTAAGAACGTTGGCACAAAGTGCTTGTTAAGCGTTACATCACCAGATACAACAACAGAGTTGGTGTACGGTGGATGATGTCCGCAAACAACAATGGCTACAATTGCGCTGTCGACCTCAAGGTTTTTCATCATCTTTAGGTACCAATTGCGTTGTGTGCGCAGTTCTCTTTCGCTTAGTTCTTCGATGTTTGTGTTTAACATTACAAAAGCAATAGAGTCGAGTACGTTCACATACCATGTGCTCGTATCGAGCGCACTGAATCTAGACTTCAGCTCCGCAAATGACGCGGCGTTGCTCCCATAGTATTCGTGATTGCCAAGCACCGGAAATACGGGTATGCCCATATCATGAATAGGCTTAGTCACTCCGTCGAAGTACTCCCAGTCTTCATGCGACGATCCCCAGAACACCATGTCGCCCAGAAGAATTGCTGCATGGGGCCGTTCATCCTTTATCTGACTAACAAGTTCCAAACGTCCAACGTGGTTCGATTCGCGCCAAGTCTCAACCAATCCTGTCCGTTGCAGGTCGCCAACAAGTACAATACGCATGTTTGTTGCGCCGGGACTCGCATCGATACAATAGGGCGACGGGCATTGATAGATCGTGCTAGTAGTGCAAGACGCGACTAGAATTATGAAGGCACAAACACCAAGTGCACGCGATATGTGAAGAGTTAGTCGCACCATAGTACTTCGAACACCAAATAAGAAACAACAACGAGAATCCCAGTATAGCTCAACATAAGAAGGATGTCGGGCATGGCTTCTGCTACCGATAGACCTGCCAGACCATAAATCATTGCGTTAACGCCCGGAAGCAGAAGTGGCACTAGAATGGGAAACGAAAGAACAGGTAGCAGTGCATTGCGCGACCCTGCCTTTGCCACAATCGCCGAAATCACCGTCAGGGCAGTCGCCATCCCAATACTTCCGGTGGAAACAACCAAAACAAGCAGCGTGGGGTTCCCGACAGTTATGGTGTCTGATAGGAAGAAGATGAAGAGAAGGGCTGCAGCTAGATTCGCAACTAATGCCTGAACGATGTTGCCAAGGAGCTTCCCCGCATAAATATGTGATGGTGTTGCACTCATACGAAGCAGGAGCGAAGTCCCACGCTCCTCTTCAGCAACGAAGCACCTTCCCAGACCCGTCATTGCAGTAGTAAACATTACAATCCACAAGACCGCAGCAGCGATCGGACGTGGCATGGGTTCACTCGCAGCGGCAAACACAACAAGGGTAACGGTCGTAACTACAAACAGAAGGAGTGCCGACATGCCGTATCGCGTACGTATGTCACTCCGTAAGTCTTTTCCAGCTATGGCAAGGATTGGCGAGGTTGCCTTAGGCATCAATCAAATTACGCCGCGTGTCTTCAACTCCAAGTACAGGTTAACTGTATCGAGGCTGAGGTCTTTTGGAGATGTTAGCACAGCGTAGATGCCATGACGCCGTAACTCGGCAACGATCTCTCGTTTTTGCATGGCAAAAGTTGCTGCAATCGTGCGCATGTATACCCCTTCAAGACGTTTCGGACGCTCTGCTATAAGTCCCTTTAGTTCTGTGTTCTCGAACACCACCACCACCACCACATGCTGGCGCGCTAGTAATCGTAGAAGCGCTAGTCTGCGTCGCATACCGTTGAGCGATTCCATGTTGGTGTAGATCATAAGCAGGCTGCGTTGACGTGCAGTTCTACGGACCATGGAATAAAGATGCTCGTCGTCAGATTCTGCGAATCCAGTCTGAAGTCCGTACAACGCTTCATTTAGCAAACCAAGTTGTCCAGTACGAGAATCTGCGGGCACGATGAGACCGGACTTTAGACCAAACGTGATGAGTCCTGCCCGATCGTGTTTTCGCAGCACGACATTCGAGAATGCCAGCGCTGCATTAATTGAATAATCGAGCAACGTGAGGCCTTCGAATGGCATCTTCATCACACGGCCCATGTCGACGACGCTGTAGATGTCCTGAGATCGTTCATCCTGAAACAAGTTTACCATCGGTACCGCTGTCCGTGCACTTGCTTTCCAGTTCATCGTACGCACATCATCGCCTGCTACATAGTGCTTTATTTTCTCGAACTCCATCGTGTGTCCAAGTCGACGCAGTTTCCGCATACCATAGCGCATCGACTTTTGTGAAAATGCAAGCAACTCGGTGCGGCGCATGTTTATCACAGATGGGTAGACGCTAACATTTGCACCGCGTTCAAAAACTAGGCGGCGCTCAAGAAGACCTAACCGGGTGCGGGCGTATACATTCAGGGCGCCAAATGCATATACGCCGCGTTTGGTCGGGCGTACTGCATAACGAACAACACTCGGAACTCCGGGCATCAGCATAGCACCGAATTCGATGTCACGCATTTGAAATTGCACGGGTAGCTCATCTATAAGTGTCACTCGCCAAGTCGAGAACGAATGATTTTCGAGATGGATTTGCACTTCATTTTCGTCGCCATTCGAAAAGTGCGATTGCATTTCACGGCGTGCTTCTAAGTCCATGCCTCGTCCGAGCAGGAGAACTGCGTCGGCTCCAATCAGTATACACAGCGTTAGTAATCCTAACTGCGCCAGATAGAACGCAGGGAAAAACCAGATGCCAACGAGTGCAAATGTTACCAGCCCGAGCAGTGCGAAGATCAGGCGACGCCTTACATATAGTGAGAACAGGCGTCTCATCTAGGCACGTCTATGCTGCGCATGATTTCCTTAATCATTGCGTCGGGTGTGAACCCCTCGAGTTCTTTTTCAGGGATAAGCTGTATGCGATGCCTAAGCACCGGAGCCGCTACATGCTGAATGTCGTCTGGTATAACATAGTCACGACCTTGTAGTACGGCAATAGCTTTAGCACCTTGCAGCATTCCAATCGATGCTCTTGGTGATGCGGCGAGATAGATCATGGCGTTTGTTCGTGTTGCATGCACGATGCGTGCTATGTATGTGAGCAAGTGCTCTTCGACCACGACCTGACGTACGAGTGCACGATACGCGTTAATATTTTCTGCAGTAAGAATAGGCTTTACTAGATCGATAGCATTTATACCGTGACCCGTGTGGTGCCGTCGCAATATCTCTTCTTCCTCCGCAAGCGCTGGGTAGTCTACGCGGACCTTGAACAAAAACCTATCAAGCTGTGCTTCGGGCAAACGGTATGTGCCCTCTTGTTCTATCGGATTCTGTGTGGCAAGGACGATAAAGGGGCTTGGGAGAGGGTGCCGCACGCCGTCCATACTTACCTGACGTTCCTCCATCACCTCGAACAACGCAGCTTGTGTTTTGGCAGGTGCACGATTTATTTCGTCAGTAAGAATTACATGTGCGAACACCGGACCCTTCCTGAATGAGAAGTCGAGCGTTCTAGCATCAAACACCGATGTACCGAGAATATCCGCCGGCATCAGATCGGGCGTAAACTGGATGCGTGCAAACGAGCAGTCGAGCAGGCGCGCAAGAAGGCGCGCCGCCAATGTCTTGGCAACACCTGGCATACCCTCGAGCAGCACATGGCCTTCTGCAAGAAGCGCCGCAAGCAAGAGCTCGACCATGTCGTGCTGACCAACGATAACGGTAGCTATTTGCTCGCGTACGGCTGATAACGATGCTTGAAGATTCTGTAGGTCTGGACGTTGGTTCATATTGTGCTCTGTTGCTGAAATAACTGAAGGTCGTTGTGAAATGCGACTGTTTCTTCGTCGGTGAAATGGAGTCCGCTGTCTGCGTGCGATACGCGTCGTAGAATATCAACGATAAGATTGATATCAGCTCCAGAAGCTGAACTGATGCTCTGGGCAAGGGTCTTGTCGTCGACGTCTATTCGCAAGCGCAGTCGATGCACTACGTAGTCTCTAAACAATCGAGTGAGCTTGGCGGCAAGATTTTGGTTGTCGTGTCTACCGAAATAGAGTCTTCCAACAGTTGTAACGAAGTCGAGTGATGTGTTACGTACTTCCCGCACGACGGGAATGGCGCGTTGCCTGCGTCTACCCGCCATCACTAGGTAAACAACGCCTGTAACAATCAGAATCCAGTATGCAAGGCTCAGTCCGGGAATCGACCCAATTGCTTTGTTTACTGTCATATCGGTCACACGCTTCGGCTTGTAGTATTCATCCCATGCAATCGGTTTATCTGGCAATGACGAAAACATCGCAACAGGCAGGTCGTGCTTTGCAGTATCCAGAAAAACACTGTTCGTAAGTACACTTGGTATGCCACAAAGAATTATCGTGCCCTTTCCCCAGCTCCTGCTAGTAAGCACAGCAGATGTGTCGCTATAGGCAAGTGCCTGCCATGCAGTAGAGTCTTTCGATTTGAACGCCATGCCGAACGTAGCCGAAGCAACGCCGTGCGACATGCGTCCGTTTAGAGTCTTAAATGTAATCGTGTCGATGGTACCTGGATTTTCTTCTTGTACGCCAATTGCAGACGCAAGTGCGTCGTCTATCGAGTATGCCGCCACAAACAGCGTTCCGCCATGATAAACATTGTTAAGAATCATGCGCTGTGCCAAGGTGTCGGGCCTGAACACATTGGTAACAATTACATGCGACTCTGTCGACGTGGGTTTGTCTTGCCGATAGGTAATCGTCCACAAGGACGATTTAACAATCTTCATGTCCCCGGCAAATGTTCGCTTTAGATACTCTGCCGCTATCCAGCCTCCGTACGGGTTCTTGTCGGAGTTTTCGTACGTGTACTCCCAGGAAACTGGCTTGGGCGCTGTTAACTGAATGAAAACAATAACGGCAATGCCGATTCCTAGCCAGGTGTATGGACTACGTAGGAGTTTCATGACGTTGTGCGTATGGATTGGCGCACAGCGTCGTATACAGGAAGTGCACGTCTGAACGATTCTTCGTCAATACGTTCATTGCCATACCACGTACGCTCGAAAACACGAATCGCCTCTGCGAACACCGATTGCACCTTTGGTGATGTAACCTCACGCAAGTAGTCGCGATTGGTTTTGTCTCGCTTCCATTCAATGCTTCCAACGTCCTGCAAATCCTGTAGTGTCCGTAAATACAGATAGCGGATTGCCGAACGCCATCTCTTTGCAGCTATCTCGGCTTCAATTTTCCCGTTAATGTCTTCCGTGGCTATGTCGTCGACATCTATGGCTTCACCACGTACAGCAAGGTTCCTGTGTTTGAGAGAACGCCTCGCACCTCTCAAAAGAAAGAAAATCAAGACCACAATTAACACCGCAAGCACAACCCAGAGTCCGGTATCCACTGTCGTATTTGTACCATCCGAACTGCTCAGCAATGATTGCACCCAGTGCCAGAATCGATCCCACCATGACATCGGCCGAAACGTTGGTGCGTACGAAAACTCACTCTCATGCGCGAGACTGTCCAGCCACATGCGCGGCACAGGATCGACAACAGTTATAGCCGTATCCCCGATCACATTGGTTCCGTTGTAAGACCGGCCCTTTCGGTGCCCCTTGATGTAAGGCTCGCCCCTTCGGTGCCACTTATGGCACCGACCCTTGCCAACAAGCCTTTGCCTTCGGCACGCTCTACCAGACGGAAGTACAACACCACGTATGCTGTTGCAGCCAGTGCAGCCACACAAGTCGTAGCTATCTGTGACACAACGCGAACTACCGAGCCGACGATTTGCAACGCCTGCGATGTGAATGCCGAACCGGTATCCTTTGTTAATACATCAACGAGGTAAATAGCCGAGCCTGGCAGTTCTACTATAACTGAGACTATAGCAGCACAAAGGAATATCAGCAGCAGGTATGCAAACGACCACCACCATGTGCTTTTGACAAGCACCATACTGCGTTTTAAAGCATCCCCAACAGAAAGCGATTCTTCGAATTGCGCGGGAAGTACGAGACACATTGCTACGTACAGGTAGATGCCAGGTATGAAAAGAAAGAGAAATGCTACAGCAGACAACGCCCAGTACGAAAGCCAACTTGCTGTTGCACGTAACCAGACACCACGCAAGGCGTCGCGTACTTCTTCTACAGCAGGCACACGTTTAAGGCGTTGGTACTCGAGGAAGTAGATCACTACTACAACGCTCGAAATAAGGCTTGCACACCAGCTTGCGAGCACTGCCAGTATGATAAACTCTGGACGTGCACTCGATGGCGAACCAAAACCAAGCGTCGACAACATCGACTCCCACTGCGATGCCTGGATGTACTCTGATGCGATGGCAGCAACTATGATTGCCGGGCCCGCTACGCGTATCAACAGTGTCATTAGTGGCTTGAACACATGACGTATTGCTTCGAACGTAACCGATATGGTCTCGGAAAACGGACGCAGCCTATCTAAGGGCACGAACTTGTCTGTCATCTTTTTGCCTTCGCAGTAGAGTAAGTGGAAGAACAAGTACATACCATGCCATAAATGCCAGCGTACCAACGACAATAACAATGTTTACTACTAATGGCATTTCTGTTAACCGTGTTACAAACGACTCGAACAATGCTGCAACGACAATCAACGGAACAAGTCCGATTGCAATCTTGATTGCTGTCGAGACTCCGCGCCTGAACGCTTCCATACGTGTGAATGTACGTGGCAATAGAATAGCATTCCCAATGTGAAAACCTGCGCCAGCTGCTACGATTATACATGACAGTTCTATCGATCCGTGTACGTACACACCAAGGAAGAACCGTCCAACCTCTCCATGAGAAAAAAAGAGTGCATGGAAGGCTCCAATCATTACGCCGTTTTTCATTAGCACAAACATCGGACCGATTACAACGAGCAAACCGATGATTACGGCATACATCATTACGAAAAGGTTGTTCAGCGCGATTTGCACAAACATCACATAGCCATCAGACTCTTTGTATACCCCCATGGGGTTGCCAGACCGAATGTTCTGAACGGTTTTATCTACATAGTCGTTACCGAGGATGCCGCGGACAATCGCTTCGTCGGATAATCCGAGTCCCAATCCAAGCAACACTGTCAATAGAAAAACAACTGCGCTAAAGAGAATGGCGCCTCTTGCTTGGAGAAAAGCTTCAGGTATGTCTCGCGTCCAGAATTGAGCCAACCGCGAGACCTTATCGCGCCGGTTCTTATACAGCAGTCCGTGTACGCGGGCTGCGATCTGATTTAGGTAACGATGCGTTGTACTCTCTGGGTATTGAGCGGCAGCGTATGCCAGGTCGTCTGTAATATCTACAAACAGCGATGCTAATCGGTCTGGATCTACATCCTTGCCGTGTGATAGGTCTTCCTCGAATTCCTGCCATTGCGCCTGATGTTTTCGAACAAACGCAGGTTCACGCATGAAGTATCCCCTTGGTGACAAGCAAATATATCATCCTGTGCACATTGACTTCCGCTTAACCATATTGCACCATAAAACAAGGGAAACCAGTGAGCACTATCGAGATCGACACCACACAAAACGTCAGTATTCGATTTCAGACAGCTAACGCCCTCGAGAGAATTCTCGCTCGCATCATCGACGGGTTTGTTGTTGCCACCGTTATGTATGTCGCATTTCTGCTGGTCGCCGTGGGTGTCGGGTTCTTTACCACAGATGCCTCAGAATCTCTCTTTCCAGCAACACTCACATTGTATGTAGTCGTTTTTGTGCTTGGCTTCTTCTACCCTTTTATAATGGAGTCGATTTTTCACGGACAAACCCTTGGTAAGATGGCGATGAACATTCGTGTTGTTCGTGAAGACGGCACCGAAGCATCGCTCGGCAACTACGCTGTTCGGTTTTTAGTTGGCGTGTTCGAAGTCACGTTGCTCGGAATCGTTTCTGTTGTTGCGGTGCTTGCATCGAAGTCGGCACAGCGCCTTGGGGATATGGCAGCAGGGACACTTGTAGTACGCAAACCCCGAAAGGTTACGCTTGCTCAGGTCGGACTTGTTATGGACCAACCCGAACGCATTATCAAGTATCATGCAGCCGGCAACCTATCGGTAGAAGACATCGCCATTGTTCGCGAAGTGATAAACGAAGCAGCGGCCCGTCAGCGCACACCAGAAGCCATAGGTGTAATACTCGACGCTGCAAGAGATCGCATTGAGAGAGTGCTGAGAGAGAGGTCGGCTACCGATTCATTAACGTTTCTACGAGACGTCGTAGACGATTACAACGCAATACACAGCTCGCCAATAGATATTACCAGCGGTACCTTGCGCCGAGGTTGATGCCAACAACATTGTTCGTCCACTCACCATCGGTTATCACATTACCGAGTGGTTGCGTGAACTGTCCCTCGAGAAAGACAGACATCTTGAACGTTACGGGATAGGTGAATCCAATTCCTGCAAACGCCGCAGCATTAAAGCCGCTTAGCGACGAAAGACTCTCGGGACTAATTTTTTGCGATCGCGACCCGTCTTCAAACGTGAAGTTGCTAGGCTGCACAATGGTTCGCACAACCTCCACCGACGAGCCAAGTGCCATGGACCCTTGCAAGCCCCCTAGCAGATAAAAGAATCGAATAGGAAACCACTCGGCAGCGAAACCTAGATTTAGGTAAGGGGCGCTAACGCTAAGGGTCGTGCCCTCTTGATATGGAATGGTTTGTTGCGAAAGTGTGTCGAAGACTCCACGCTGTACGGTGTCAGCAGAAATCATGGTGCCACCGAGTACATTTAACGAGAGGCGTGCTGTTGCGATAAATGTCGGCGAAATTCTGCGGCCAAGTAGAACCCCACCACCACCTGCGAACCCCTGCCCTGGTGTAAAGACAGACTGACCTATTACACCGCCAGTAGACTTAAAATTTGTTTCGTGGAATGTATGTGCCGCTGTTACAAATGCACCAACCATCCACGCACCTTCAGAAGCACATTCTACATCGCGGCCTTCAGACATAATGAAGGCGTAGCGCTCTGACCGGCTATCAAAGACATAACAAACGGTGAATTCGCTCTCGTTGCCGGCTATGTCGGTTGCATTAAGAACGATTCGCCCGGGGGTACCTTGCGAAGACGGACGAATGCGGACAGCAACCTGTGGTGTTCCCTCTTCAACTTTTGGAACTTGTGCCGCAAGCGAAGCAGAGTACAAGACTTTAACCGACTTCATGCCACGATCTGTAGTTCTATCATCGCGTAGCACAACAAGAAAATCATCGAGAATTTTACGTCCCTCTGCGACAGGCGGAAGTGTGTCGACAAGCTTCTTCAATTCAAAGAAAGATTGGCCTGCCATATTTCCATACGCGTCATACGCATCGCTTTTAAAGCCAAATCCATACGAATACAATCCGAACGGCACCGCATACAGGTCCGAACCGCCGGCACCACCAAGTCCCTGTGCTCCGCTAGGATCGGTGCCTGCAGTAACACGTGTCGTCGGCAAGCTTTGAATGACGTGTGTACCGAACGGAATACTGATTTGTGCAATAGAGTATCTGCTTTCACCGAGTACTTTGAATTCAGAAGAGTCAATGCGACGTCCGTTCAAACGCAGATTTTCTATTGAATTCGTCGGCGCAACAACATTTACGTAGTGATGCCAATCGCCGTTAATAGGAGTTGCAAAGCGATACTCACTTAGGAACTGTTGTGTCGGACTAACGAGAATCATCATCGGGTCGCCAACACTGTCACCGTTTTTAAACCCCTGCGCATATTGCGCCACAAGAACAGGCTTGTCTGCTGTTACTTGTATGTGCCTGTTCACGTTAAGATTCTCGAAGAATTCGCCCTTGCGTAAGACTGCTACAAGCTTTGCATCTTCGAATACACGCGTGCCATCTTCCGATCCGATAACGCGGTATGTGTATCGAGAGCGCTCCTTGAGCATTCCTAGATAGTAGTGCATGCCCCATGCCGATATAGGAGGCAGTTGCTCTACTAAGTGATTGCATGCGTCGACTTTGGGTGGCACGTATGCACACTGGTGTCCGCTGAACACTGCAATTTTTTTATTAGCAGTGATAAGCGATCCTGTGAGGTCGCACGGACCGATCGACTCGAACCGTGCGTTTATCGAATAGACCTCTCCTCTTCGAAGCCTAACCTTAAACGGTACCCCTAATCGACGACCTGTCGAAGTTGTAGCATTCGGTGTTATTTCTATCTCGGTCGAATCTTCTATTGCAATGACGCTAATGGCGGATAACAAGTCGGCGGCAAGCTTTGTGTATCCAACAGCTCGGTAGGCAGTACCCAGTACGCTCACAGGCAGACCCATGTATGTATCGGTTGTCTGGAATCGGCTATTGAGTCCGTAAACAGCAATCGCCGTATCAGACGTTATGTGCACAGCGAGTCGTTCGGGTGTTTCGAGCGCTCGTAACTGTACGCGCTCTGGCAACACAACATTTACGACCGTATTTGCCTTCACTTCAACTAGTTGGTTGAAGCCAATATCCTCTACTTCGACACGAACTTTTGCGTCGTTGCTGCTAGTAATAAATAGCTGCAGTTTGAGTTTGTCTGGACGATTCTGCGTGCCCGTCTGCCCCTCACGAAAATTTTTCATGAAGCACACCCAGAATTCTTTTCCTTCGGAATTCTTAGTGATTAGTTCGGGGTCGCGTGCAGATATCTCTACCGATGTAATGATCGAGAATACGCTGAAAAGAAAAGCACAAACCAAGATTCGTCTTATCACTTCTGCACCACGAAAGGATAGAGGTATGATCCAACATCTGTGGTGAGCTGCAAGATGTATGAGCCTGAACTAAGGTCAGTCATAATTAGGCCAAGGTCGACGACATTCTGTCCGGCCGTCGATGGCACATCCTTCAAAACCTGCACGAGGCGTCCACGCGAATCTCTAACCTGCATGTGTGCGATTCCAGCAGCGCCCAAAACATACGCCACTCTTGCAGCCGATATAACAGGATTAGGATAGACAGATGTTATGCCCTCGGCATTAGGGTCTTGAATAACCCCACCTGCAGTACGTCGAATGGCACCCGCTATATAAACTCCATCGGTGAGGTCTATATTATTGCGACGTATTAACGTAGGACTAAGACTACCAATGGCTTCCGGACCCGGTAGGAACTGAACGTCTACTCCAAAGAGCGGACCATTCGTCATCAACATGATGTCGCCACACTCAACCACAAGGCGGCTACGCTCGGCATCAATTTGCACGTTTTCAACAATGGCAACTGGAACACAGCGTAAGGCCCAGATTCCGCTACCGATAACTGCTCGTATCGACACAATCTGATGAGGATATTCGAGCGTAATACGGGTTATTCCGACCTCGGAAAGGGTTCCCATCACGATCACACGCACCACTTGTCCTGGTGCACCCGTCGTTTCGAATGGAGCACGCACTTCGTCGCCAGCATGCGCCGTAACGAGGCAGCAGAACAGTAGTAGTGAAGCAATTAAAGCAAATGGAAGGCGGTAATGGAAGTGCATGCGTTGTAAAGTCTCTCAAATATACCATGACCTGAAGAGCTAATACTCCTGCAGTATGATGATGTCGTAGCCTTTCGACTTGTTGCCAGCCACCACGAGGGTGTAGCTGTTGCCAAGAGTACCAAAATTCACAGGAAGCTGGAAGAGTGTTTCGAAAGTCTCAGAATCATACACATAAAAATTTCCACGACGGTCGCGTGTCTCGAGATCTGGCGTCGAAGCCTGTCCGTATGCAACTCTGTCTGCAAGCTTCTGCGCATCAAGTGTGAATTTGGGCACCGAATCGTAGGCAACCGAAACAAATCCCACATCGGCCGTTGCATTAACAACTCTACGTTGCGATGCTCTGGGCTGGATGAGAAGAGGTGCCCCATTGAATTGAATGATGTTTGGTGTGCCACCCCCCTCTGCGTAGATGGCCAACGTTCTCTCGCCAATTGCAGGATTCAACGTCGCGGTGGCGCTGTTAACACTAACGGTAATTGGTGAAGGATCGACACTCGTTGTTAATCCGCCACGGTAGAACAAACGTGCATTACTTACAATGGAACCAAGATTCACGATTTCGAAATCGTTTGTCGGCGAAGCGTTCACGATACGAACGACGGTTGCTGGCGTCGCAGCGACGAGAGGTACATCTAGATCGTCGTCATCAATTAGATAACTCGAAACGCCACCACTTGGATTATCTGCAACGATGAGCTCATATGCTCTATCGGCTTCGACGGAAAACCGCATAATACCTAGCACTCTCGTCGGCGACCCTGCAGTCGATACGGTCACAGGAATTTGTCCGGGGGCTTCTGCGAAAGGGGCTGACGTGTTGTCAAATGTAAGTCCGCTAGCAATGGTCTTGCCTGCCGTGAATCCATTTGGAGCAGTTGCATCCGTACGCGCGCCAATCGATACGACGATGGGTCCGACGACGGCACTGGCATTCGTAACACGAATAACAGCCTTCCCGCCAGAGCCAGAAGAACGCAACGGTGGTGGAATGATAATAATACGCGCTTGGTCTGCTGTATCAGCTGTAACGATTGTGTATTCCTGCCGAACATTCAAAGACGTGCTATCGACTGCAGTACGTCCGTCTGCAAATGCCAACGCAAATACATCCGGTTCAATACGTTCACATGTTGTTACCTGGGTAAGCGTACTTATTCGTCCACTTGCCAACAACGATGCAAGAGTCTGACCGCTCGATTGCACCGTTACAGTCGACGGTGCTGCACTAACATTTACAACTCGGATGTCGGCATTGCGTGCAACGACAGGAGTTAACGACCGGCCAACATTTGCTGTTGTGTCAGACTCTTCGATTAGCATCACCGATGGCTGCGAGCCCCCTGCCGAAGCAGAATGAAAAATGATTGAGTACGGCACGAATTCATTGAGTGTGCACTCGAACGTGCCAAGAATTGTTGTGTCCGTTTGTGACGTTTTCACAAGCGTGAATACGCTGAAGCCTGCGGGCACCTCTCGATACGTCGAGCCGAAACGAAATGCAATTGGTGTAGAAGTTAATGGTAGACCGCTCGGACATCCAATGCGTACAGTGTAGGTAACATTGCTTTCAGGAACGAGATTGATAACGCGAACCTGAGCAGTTGGTATGGTCGTAGGTACCAACGATGCATTGAAAACCAATACCGTGTCGGCTTTCGCAGGCTGAAGCGTATCACCCACAACAAACACATCGTAAATACTTCCGCGCGTGAAGCGTTGCCGATTTGTTGTTCGTAATTCTGTTGCCGCACCTACTAAAAGTTCAATTAGACTCGAATCGCCTGGTGCAACCACCACAGCACTAACAGACCCGGTTGGTATCTCGGCTGTCTGCACATTTCTCTCGAGTAGCATCCGACGGGCGGTATTGTCGGGCATGAGATTAAAGAACCGGACACGAATGTCGGCAGTACCCGGGGGTGGGTTTATGATGTTTTCGTCCTCGCTGGCGCAACCTGCCATGAGCAGAAAACACATGATTGCGAGGACGGAAGGTATTCTAATAGGGGTGTTGCGCATTGGGAGGGACCGGAACGAACGGCAAGTTGCGATATTTTTGTGTCCGTACCGGAATCAACTAGCCATACTGGATTGAATTGGAAGATCGCCTACTAGCCATATTGGATTGAATTGGAAGATCGCCTACTAGCCATTCTAGACCGTTTTAGTGCCGTAGAGCACTCGCTTAACGACCCTTATGTCGTGAACGACATGCGCCGTCTCCGCGACGCGTCTAGGGAGTTTGCAGCCCTACGGCCTGTGGCCGAAGCCGCAAAGCTATACCTGGACTGCAGCAACCAGCTGGCCGAAAATCGTGGTATGATCGACGATCCGGCAACCGACCCCGAGATGCGCCAGATGGCCTACGACGACTCAAAAAGAATCCAAGAAGAACTCGGCGAGCTTGAGAACCGACTAAAGATTCTGCTCATTCCGCGCGATCCGCTCGACATGAAGAGTTGCATTGTGGAGGTGCGAGCAGGTACTGGCGGTGACGAAGCAGGCATCTTTGTTGGCGATTTGTTCAGAATGTATCAACGGTTTTGTGAACGCCATGCATGGATTGTCGAGACAATAGACTTTACAGAGTCTGAGCGTGGCGGATTTAAGGAAGTAACGTTTAGTGTTGAAGGCGACGACGTATATGGCGCGCTGAAATACGAAAGTGGCGTCCATCGCGTACAACGTGTTCCCGATACAGAATCCCAAGGCCGTGTCCATACGAGCGCCGCAACGGTCGCCGTTTTACCCGAAGCCGAAGAAGTAGATGTGCAGATTAATGATGGTGACCTCCGCATCGATATTTTCAGATCGGGTGGTAAGGGCGGACAGAATGTAAACAAGGTCGAAACCGCTGTACGTCTCGTACACATACCAACAGGCATTGTCGTGCAATGCCAGGAGGAACGTTCTCAACTAAAGAACCGCAACAAAGCAATGAAGGTTTTGCGCGCAAGGCTCTACGACCACGAGCTCGAGAAGCAACAATCTGCCATAGCAGGTGCGCGAAAGAACATGGTTAAGTCGGGCGATCGTTCAGAGAAGATTCGTACATACAACTGGCCTCAGAACCGTGTTACAGATCACCGACTCGATGGTGATGCTAAAAACCATCCGTTGCAGCAAGTTGTAGATGGCGATCTCGACGAAATCATTAATGCATTGCGAATGGCCGAACATGCCGACGCTTTACAAGGCTCTTAAACGTCGCAATACTACCGTTTCGTAAAACATTTATACGATGAGGCAGCTACATGGGAGAGGGGTTAAATAATCGTCTAAAGCAGTATTCGTTTTCTTCGCCTTACCACGAAGCGCTCTTAAGCATACTTGTGTGCCAGGACTTTCTTACGCGTCAGATGGATGAAGCATGTATTGTTCATGGCATCACGGCAGCGCAGTACAATGTTCTTCGCATTCTGCGGGGTGTATATCCCGAAGGTCACTCCCGAGCAGAAATCATCAAACGCATGATTCACGCAGCACCAGATGTAACGCGTCTCATCGACAGAATTGTTAAGGTCGGTTATGCAAGCCGAGGCAGGAGCAAGGAAGACGGACGCCTTTCGCTAACGTATATCACGCAGAAGGGCCTAAATCTCTTAGCAACCATGCAAGCCGATATCGACAATCTCGAGTTAGATATTCGCAGCCGGTTAGACGTATCAGAAGCCGAGACTTTGACGCGATTGTGCGATAAACTTCTAACGACAAACGAGTAGGCAATGCTACATCTGTCAACATCCATTGTTGCGTTAATCGCAATTATAGCGTTCAGCAGTACGCGACTTGCTGCTCAAGGAAAAGAAACGCCTACATATGAATATGAGGCAGTTGCCGTTACCGCATCTGGCGAACTATTTGTGCCTGCACTACCTGATAGCGCTGAGACCGAATTCATAACCGTACTGAATTCGGTGCGATCAGACCCAGCTTCGTTCCTGCCAGCAATAGACAAGTATGAGCGTTATGTAAAATCGTTTACGAAGGACAAAAAGGCGTTAGAGAAAGCACTGCGTGAAATCCGCAAGCGCCTTAAAAGCCAGAGCCCCCTTCTGCCCCTTGCCACAAGTCCTGTGTTGCAAGGTGCTGCCGACGACCACATTGGTGATATGGCCAGCTCGGGCATTATGGGGCACATCGGTAGCGATGGCTCAGACCCATTAAAACGCGTGCGGCGATTCGGCTCGTTTATTTACCTTGGCGAGTGTATTACGCTCGGTTACCTACGAGCAGATCTTATGGTGGCGTCGATGCTGGTAGACGAAGGCACTCCCGATAGAGGACATCGCGAGAATCTTCTCAAGCCAGAATACACACACATAGGTGTCGGCATCGGGTCGCACCCGTCACTACGCATTGCTGCCGTTGTTGACCTGGGCGCGAATTAGTACACCTTGGCGGACGCTGTCATTGTTTTCTCAAATTATGTACACATCTTCACGCACGACATCTGCACCAAGAGTCGTACGCGCAATCTTCAAAGCGGAATGTTGCCGTGTTTTTTCCACGGATTTGTATCCGTTTTTGTGCGCAGCGTTTTTAGTGCGGCGATGAGCTCGCGACGTGTGTTTTGCGGCTCGATTACATCGTCGACAAATCCACGCTCTGCAGCTTCGTAAGGATTAGCGAACTGTTCGTTGTAGTCGTCTTGAAGTTCTTTTAGTCGGGTACCCTTGTCTTTAGAAGCATCGAGTTCTTTGCGATAAAGAATTTCGACGGCTCCCTTTGCACCCATCACTGCAATTTCTGCCGTTGGCCACGCTACGTTGTAGTCGCCACGTATATGCTTCGAGCTCATGACGTCGTATGCGCCGCCGTAGGCCTTGCGTGTAATGACTGTGAGTTTGGGTACGGTAGCTTCGCAGAATGCGTATAGCAACTTCGCTCCGTGACGAATAATGCCACGCCATTCCTGATCGGTGCCGGGCAGAAAGCCAGGCACATCTTCGAACACTACGATTGGGATGTTGAACGCATCGCAGAATCGGACAAAGCGCGCGCCTTTTACAGAGCTGTTAATGTCGAGTACGCCTGCGAGCGATGCGGGCTGGTTAGCAACAATTCCGACAGGCATGCCATCGAGTGTTGCAAAACCAACAACAATGTTTGTTGCATACGCTGCATGAACTTCGAAGAAGTCGGCTTCGTCTACAACGTGTTTAATAACTTCTTTTATATCGTACGGCTGATTAGGATTTGAAGGAATGATCCGACGCAACTCGTCGCATAGCCGTTGGGGATCGTCGGTGGTCGGACGTACCGGTGGTTGTTGTCTGTTGTTTAGAGGTAGATACGTCGTGAGTTTGCGCACGGCAAGCAGGCACTCTACTTCGTTGTCCATCGCAAAGTGCGAAACACCACTTCGTTCTGAATGTGTGTCTGCACCACCAAGTTCTTCGAAGGTTACTTCTTCGTGCGTAACAGTCTTTACAACCTCTGGACCCGTTACAAACATGTACGATGTGCCCTTGGTCATAAACACAAAGTCTGTAAGCGCTGGCGAATACACTGCACCACCCGCACATGGCCCGAGTACAACACTTATTTGCGGAACAACGCCACTCGCCATGGTATTACGCAGGAAGATGTCTGCGTAGCCCCCTAGCGAAACGACCCCTTCCTGAATTCGTGCGCCACCAGAATCGTTTAGTCCGATTACAGGCGCGCCGATCTTCATTGCAAGGTCCATGATCTTGCAGATTTTCTCTGCATGAACCTCCGAGAGCGACCCGCCAAAGACTGTAAAGTCCTGCGAGAACACACACACAATACGTCCCTGTATCGTGCCTGTGCCCGTAACAACGCCATCGCCGAGTGGACGCTGTTTTTCCATGCCGAATTTTGTCGACCTGTGTCGCGCAAGCATATCGGTCTCGCGGAACGACCCTTCGTCCAGCAATACCTCAAGGCGCTCACGTGCCGTAAGCTTCCCTTTTGCGTGCTGGGCATCGATGCGGGCTTGTCCGCCACCCAATAATGCTTCGGCCTTAAGGGCGCTTAGCTGATCTATACGATGTTTCAAACTGTCTCCATAGAGTCGACAGCGAAAATAGGCAGTAATTTTGCCAGCTATGAATCATCGCATCCTCTTAATGTGCTCAGGCCTGTTCCTGATGTTCTCTGTCTTCAGCACTGTCATCTTCTTTGGGGGCTATTTCAACGATGCCGAGGGTGCAGACAAAAACGGAATTCTCGGACTCGTCTGCTTTGCTCTTACGGGAATTGTGTTCGCACTTGCAATGCGGTTGCGTAAGCGCGCGCACAGACGTATCGACAACGAGATAGAGCGCGCGATGCGTGACCACGGCTTCGTCGAAGCGTCGCAACTCGGGAACGTACTTGGCATGTCGCTCGATGAGACCCGCGACGTGCTCGACAAACTTTCAGGCGCGCGCAAATGGCGTTGCGAAGAGTCAGAAGGCTACAACGCCCGTTACTACCCACAGTAATACGTGGCGCTGAAAGCACTACTGTGAACTGTAATACATGGCTCTGAACGCCCGTAACGTTATCGTCATCATACCTGCATTAAACGAGGTCGAGTCTGTGGGCTTGGTTGTCGATGCAATGCCCGCTTTTATAGACCACATCATTGTTGTAGATAACGGAAGCACCGATGCAACAGCAGATGTCGCTCGTTCGCGCGGCGCACATGTGTGTGTGGAACCGAGGCGTGGGTACGGACAGGCCTGCCTTTCGGGTATTGCGTACGCGGAGCATCTGCTTCCAGATATCATCGTTTTTGCCGATGCAGACTTCAGTGACAACCCTCTCGACATTATTCGTATTGTAACTCCTGTTAGTATCGATGAGGCCGACATGGTAATTGGGTCGCGGGTAAGGGGCTCTCGCGAACGGGGCTCTCTCACTCCGCAGCAAGTGTTTGGCAATTGGCTAGCAACACGTCTGATACGTCTGTTCTGGCGTGAACGCTTCACCGATCTTGGTCCGTTGCGCGCCATTCGATGGACTGTGCTTCGGCAATTGAACATGCAGGACACCACGTACGGCTGGACCGTCGAAATGCAGATTAAAGCAGCCCGTATGCGTGTGCGCTGCCTAGAAGTACCTGTAGACTACCGACGCCGCATTGGCACATCGAAGATTTCGGGCACGTTCAAAGGCACAGTTCTAGCAGGCACAAAAATTCTCAGTACGATTGCGCGCAATGTCTTCAGATAAGAAATCATCATCTGTTGCTCTACTCTTGTGCACTCTGCTCGCAGCCGGATGCGCCGCAATACACTTCGATGTGTTTGGCAATTTAGTGGCGTCTGCCGTTTACATGTGGCCCTGCATGTCTGTCGTGTGGCTCTGCATTGCATGGATTCTTTTACGCACGCGGCCAATTATAAAAAAGCCTACAATTATTGTCATGACCTGTCTGGCAGTTGGCGCACATGCATTCGTGCTTATGCCTTCGGGTGTGTTAAGTGGCGATTTGCATCGGTATCAGTGGGACGGCAGAGTTATTAATGCCGGCATCGACCCCTATGCCTATCCGCCGAATGCTACAGAGGTCGCTCATCTGCATGAGAACAACTCGCTGTCGAGACTAACATTCTCTCATCTGCGCACTATTTACCCTCCAGCTGCAGAATACTTCTTTGCTCTCTCCACAGCAGTTTCGCCGTACGGAATAGGCTGGAAGATTCCCTCTCTTCTGGCAATAGCCGCCTCTTGTTGGGCACTTGTGACCCTTTTACGGGGCATGGGGCGCAGAGCCGAGGGGGCTCTTGCGTTTGCGCTTAGTCCGGTCCTCCTGCTCCAAGGCACCATGGACGTACACATAGACGTTGTGATGGTAGCGTTTGCCTTGTGGTCTCTTGTGGCATGGCGCAAAGGCTTGTGGGTTGTAAGCGGTCTATTGCTAGGCATAGCGGTAGGAGTAAAAATTCTTCCGCTACTCTTCCTGCCGTGGTTACTGCGCGATGCATCTATCAAGAAGCGGGTGTGGTTTGTACTAACGATGCTGGCAACGCTACTTGCAATCTACGCTCCGTTTCTAACGGTGCATGTTGTAGAGAGTCTCGCAGATTTTTCTACACGCTTTGCAGCGAATAGTCTTTTAGGCACATTACTCGTGCAGTTTCTTCCTGTGCCAGTTGCGCGCATTTCATTGCTCGTATTGTTTGTTGCGTCGTTAGCGTGGCTATGGTTTAGAAGAACCGAGCCCCTTACCGCAATGTCTTGCGCATTTCTGTTTTTGCTTGTGTTCTCGCCTATCGTCCACCCCTGGTATCTCATCATGCTTGTTGCACTTGGTGTTGTGATACCGATGCGTTCGATTCTGGTTTTTGCAACAACCATTGCTGTTTGTGGTGCACCCATTTTAGCATATAGCAGAGGCGGAGTGTGGTTTGAACACCCCGCCTTGCTAATTGTCGAATATGTGGCCGTGTTTGCGGCTTTTGTTATTGACGTACGACGCGGTACGCCGTTGTCTGCTGTCCGCTCCGAATCGTAACAGTGTACGTGCCAACAGAGAATGATGCGAGATCGAGCGCAACGTGTTCATCTGCGTGTGTGCCTGTGTACATCACGATACCAAGATTGTTTACAATAGCAATTTCGCATTCGCCCACGAGACCGCGAATGTTGAGATTGCTTTGTGTTGGATTAGGATAGACACTAATACCTGCAAACACACCTGGGTCGGTTACATCCGTTGTACCGTGCAGATACGCATCGGAAGCACGCGAACATCCACCGGTGTCCATAATGCGCACCTGATAGAGTCCATCAAGCGTGAGTGGTACCTCCGTTGAGGTTGCGCCCGGAATTGCTACACCTTCGCGGAACCACTGGTAGAGATAAGCAACAGCGTCGGTCACAAGCTTATTGCCTTGCTTAGTGATTGATGGCTTGTCGAGTCCTGGACGTACAGTAACGCGAATTGTGTCGGAGCTCTTCTGGCAGTCATATCGGTCACGAATAGCCACCAATAACGTGTGCTCACCAAGAGGCAGTGTACCAAGCCGGAATTTACTGCTGCCGTTATTCGTGGCTACGCCGTCGACATACCACAGATACGATGGGTAAGCCCCTGGTGCAAAGATGGTAGAGTCTTGTCCTTCACAGATGTTCAGCGTCTTTAGGGCTGGACGTAATCGAGTGTTCGGGCCACATTCAAGTGCTGCTACAAAACCATCGCTATAACGTTCGCCAACGATGGTAATGCCGCTGAAGTTTGCTGATGCGTCGAATACACCAGCTGCATACGGAACGTTGTCTATGCCTATTGCAATGCCGCGAATTTCATCGGCGTGCGGACCACCAGCTTCGCGTATCCATTCGAGCGAGCCATCGCTTTCACAGCGTGCGATAAATGCATCGCGTTCGCCAAATGGTTCAAGAACGGTTTGGTCGAAAATCGACGCGCTGTCGTAGTAGCCCCCTATGTAGATGCCCCCTTGCTTGTCAGCAAAAACACAGGTAGCTACTTCGCCGTACACACCACCCCACTTCTTTACGAAGTCAATCTTTCCATCTTTTGCAAAACGTGTAAGGAACACGTCGGTTTCGAACTCACCATTCGCGTTTACAACCTGCGTGTCGAAGTTCGTTGCGCCAGAAAATGAACCTGTTACAACAAGCTTGCCATCTCTATCAACTGCTCCTGCAATGTTGTTATCGGGTTTGCCCGAGCCAATTCTTTTAGCCCAAATCGAACCACCGTTTGCATTCAAAGCCCAAACGAAGTAATCGGTGGTTGAGCCGAAGGCAGTGAGAGACGGCAAGAGAGGAAAATCTGCCTGACCTGCGAATATGCCTGTTGTGTAGATACGATCGCCGTTCGGTGATACGCTAATCGAACGGACGTGACCCACCTGAGGACCACCTGAGGCAGCGAGCCACGTAACCTCACCCGCCGAAGTCAACTTCACAACGAAGGCATCGGCCTTACCCTGGCTAACATGTTCCTTTGATTGAAACTTTCCGATTCCGCCAACACCACCGCCCATGTACACATTACCAAGCGAGTCGACTGCCAGATAAGGCGAGTTTTCGTCGTAGTCAGCAGAACCAAACGATTTTGCCCAGATCGAAGCACCGTTTTTATCATATTTCGCGACAAACATGTCCGAAGAGCTGCCTTCCGAAAGAACAATCCAGGGTCCGATCTGTGCCGAATCGATGAAGGAACCGGCCACATAAATGTTGCCTTGGTTGTCTACAACAACAGAGCGCGATTCATCTGCATCGAGTCCACCAAGCGCTCCCGCTGTACGCGGCACACCAGCTTTTGTAAAGCTTGCGGTAAAGGCATCGTATTGAAATATGCCTGGAATTTTTATTCCGCCGGGTCCTCCGATGTTTAGTGAATCGGAGAATGTACCCGCTACGTGCAACACATTCGCGCTTGAGATGGCAAGTGCGTTTACTTCATCGGTTTGCGGACCGGTAAGAGGCACCACCCATTTCCAAATTGGTTGAGCACTCAATGTCATGCTGGTCAATACGGCGATGGTTAGGACTACGGATAGCTTCATAATACCCTTCTGTCAATCTGTGATAAGACCGCGGCCACTTTTATGAATTTTCCCTTGCGCCTCTAAGTCAACGATGATGGCGTCGAGAATACCATTGATGAACGTGCCGCTTTTGTCTGTTGAATATCGTTTTGCGAGTTCGATGACTTCGTTAATCGTAACCTTCACAGGAATATCGGAGCAAGCCGTTAACTCCGCTACGGCCAAGTGCATGAGCACACGATCGATAAGAGCTATGCGCTCGACTTCCCAGTTCGTGGCATGACTTTCAATGAGTGTAGAGCTAGACTCCCTGTAATCTCTGGCAGCACCTAACACCGTTGTGGCGTATGTGAGGTCTTCTTCAGCCCATACGATTGGTACATCGGCATCCATCTCAAACACCTCATCTGGCTTTAGAATACGCTGAAGATCGGCGGGGTTCTCAACGCTGTCGAAGGTGAATTGCCTATAAAAGATGTGCGGGAAGGCAACATCTAGCGAAACTTCGCCATCGGATGTTGCAACCAGTATCTGAAGCACTTTCTCACGAGCAAGATGCCGTGATCCGCGCAGACTGCGCTGTTGACTAACTGGAAATTTGTCTGGTGGTGGTTGAGCCACGTAGTATCCTAAATCCCACGAATCATGGGAGTGCCGACGTAGTTACCATGCACGTGTCGCACCTTACTTATGCGGTCTTCGGCAATGGCATTCGAAGCTTCAATCGTAAGAATTGATCTGTCTCTAGCAGTTACTAGAATGTTCATTGTGATGTCGTAGATACCTTCCGCCTGACGCATTACCTTTTCACGATGATAGCCTTCTACCTCGGATGCAACATTCATCAAACCGCCCGAATTAACAACGTAGTCTGGCGCATATACGATGTTACGTTCCTTCAGCATTCTAGCGTGTTTCTGTTCGACCTTTAACTGGTTATTGGCACCACCACAAACAATAGCACATGAAAGCAGTGGGATTGTATCGTCGTCTAAGATCGCACCCAATGCATTCGGCGAGAAAATGTCGCATTCAGTTGTGAACACTTCGTCGGGCCGGATTACCTGTGCTCCAGTTTCTGTTGCAACGGCACGAGCCTTCTCGTCATAGATGTCAGTCACAAAAACAATGGCACCATCTTTAGTCAAATGTTTTACTAAGTACGAAGCAACGTTGCCCGCACCTTGCACAACAACGCGTTTACCTGCGAGCGTGTCGGAGCCCCATGTGAAATTGGCTGCAGCCTTCATGCCCGAGTAAACGCCTAGTGCCGTGACTGGCGAAGGGTCACCCGATCCGCCATGTCCACCAACACCGGTTACAAACTTCGTCTCCATACGAATCCACTCCATATCATGTACGCTCGTGCCAACGTCTTCGGCAGTGATATACCTGCCTCGAAGAGAGTCGACGAAACGTCCATACGACCTGAACAACGCCTCAGATTTTTCCAGTCTGGCGTCTCCGATAATAACGGCTTTGCCGCCGCCAAGATTGACTCCGCTGACGGCTGCTTTATACGTCATTCCGCGTGATAGCCGTAACGCATCTACAACGGCATCTTCGTCGCTCGCGTACTTCCACATGCGCGTACCGCCAAGAGCGGGACCAAGAGAGGTATCATGAATAGCAACGATGGCCCGAAGACCTGTTACAGGGTCTGAGCAAAGGACCACTTGTTCGTGGCCCATAGATTGAAGCTGGTCGAAGAACTGCATAGACAGGCAAGATACGGAAAAGGGTCAACGCCTTTTTCAAACGAAGACGGGGACGTTGCCTAAGGCAACGTCCCCGTCGATTAATTATGCGTTGAGGGGCGTCTTAGATTCCGTTAAGGGCTGTCTTGACGCCGTTGAGGGCCGTTTTAGAAGCCGAGTCGGAAGTGATAACACAAGCCGAACGACAACGAGACGATATTCGGATTAAGCGATTCCTGGGGTTCTGTGCGACGTACCAGGTTGATATCATCAGGATCGATTGGGTATGAGCCTTCGTAGTTGCGGAAATCATCAAACAGACCAGAAAGTGAATACCCAGCCTGGAATACCACATTCAGTCGACCAAAATCTGTCGTTACAACCGGAATCGAACCACCAATGCGAACCTCTGTCATAGAGGCAATGTATTGAGCTGGGTTGTAGCTAGGCGAATTTGGACTTGTTGGACTGAAAACTGTGGTATCCGATTTACCCGTTCTTTTCTGCACGTTAAACGTGCCAACAACCGATGCAGCAGAGTCGAGAAGTGTGCGGGTGGAATTCCCGTTCGGCATTCCAAAGTTCATACCAATGACAAAGCCACCGAGGTTAAAGTGAGGAAACACATTAAAGTATGAGTACCTGGCAACCATAGTCGCAGAGTCTGACTGATCGTTTTCTCGTCTGAGTTGATAGCCATAGTTAGCAAGACCGAAATCGAGTCCGAAGCCAACATTTGAATGTTTGCCAAAAGGCACTAGAATCGACGCACCAAAATCTGGAGGCAGGTTAAAAACTACCCCTGTCTTCCAGCCTTCTGCAACGTTTGTCTTAAGACTTCCCTTTGCCATAAGGTAGGGTCCGACATACAAGCTGTACTCATCTGCACGGGTTTTCTTTTTGCCAGACTCAATAGAAGCCATGGTACTATCGGTTGGGCTAGTGCTGGTTGTACTGCTGCTTGAACGATCAGAACTTGCTTTGCCGCCCGTTGCGAGGTCGAGACCAACACTAAAGATGAACGGATACCCCAACGCGGCTCGCCCGGCGAAACCATCACTAAAGTGGTAGCGCATACCTACTTGAGCACCAAAACCAAAACCACTTGTATATGCAGCTGCGAGACCCGCAAATGGGTCTATTTCCTTACCGTCTTGCTCGAACGTCACATTCCAGTTGAAATAGCCAAGACCAGCCTTAACCCATGGGTCAAACTTCTTATTAGGACTAAAGTGATACGTTGCTGATGCAAGTGCAGAAATGAATGTGTACTTGGTTACAGGAAATGAACCACCAGTAACACCAGGCGATTCGATACTGAAATTAGAGTAGCCCAGATCTAATGCTGCACCCCAACCATCATCAATAGCATACTCACCCGCAAGGCCAAATCCAATCGAAGTACCGAGTCCAGATAGACCTATCGTTGGACCTACCCACAAGCGCTCGGGTACGTATTGTGCCGAAGCACTAGAGAGAATGGCAACTAGTGCCATAATTCGTAGAACAAATTTCATGCACTGCACCTTGCATTATAAATGAAAATAGATTTTGACGTGACGAACTGTAGATAGTATCTGAGCAAACATAAAAAAGAAAAGGGGCTCTCGGTTGAGAGCCCCTTGCTGATGATCACATTAGATGGAGACGTTCAGGTCTCAGTAGCGATCGCGGTTGAAGCGTGGACGCTCATCACGTGGACGAGCTTCGTTTACTACGAGCGGACGACCAGCTAGTGGACGGCCGTTCATTGCATCAATGGCGCGATTTGCAGCGTCGCCATCAGCCATTTCAACGAATCCGAATCCGCGGCTACGACCCGTGAACTTATCCTTCACGACCGATGCGGATGAAACTGCGCCAAATTCTTCGAACGATTGACGCAATTCAGCATCGCCGAAGGTGTATGGCAGATTGCCAACATAGATATTCATACAACTTTTCCTTACACGAGCCAGTTTCCAACACCGAAGATCATTGAACTATTTCGACTTGGCGTCATCTTCGCAACGGCTCGCCCCATGCGAGATGACGCAAGATAAAGAGTTTTCCACATCTACAACCAATTTTTGTCTATGAGCTTTTATTAACCTAACGACGAGCTTCTGTCAGGTTCATGCCAACCTGCTCCCAATTCACCACATTCCACCACGCGGCAATGTATTCGGCGCGACGATTCTGGTACTTCAGATAGTAGGCATGTTCCCATACATCCAATCCAAGGATGGGCACGGTATCCCAAGCGGAGAGCTTGTGCTGGTTCTCAGCCTGCAACACGACTAGGCGCTGGTCAGACCTCCTATAATGCAACAAAGCCCAGCCACTGCCTTCTACGGCGGCTGCGGCGGCACTGAACTGTTTGCGAAATGCATCGTCAGAACCAAAACACTCGGTTATAGATTCGGCAAGAGCCCCTTTCGCAGAACCCCCTCCACCATTGCCAGGTGGCGCCATAATCTTCCAAAACATCGAATGCAAAAAGTGTCCACCCCCGTGAAACGCTGCCTGCTTCGACCAGTGCTGGATATACGCATAGTCGTTTGCCTCGCGCGCCTTAGAGAGCTCCTCTTCAGCTTTATTTAGTCCGACCACATACCCAGCATGATGCTTTCTATGATGCAGCTCCATTGTCTGTGCATCGATATATGGTTCGAGTGCCGCAGGCGGGTATGGCAATGATGGCAGAATATGGGGC
>Ga0163153_10000079_pt1 | contig 152563 bp, 165 predicted proteins | sample OliLakLV19MP6IB1_FD_148629 | JGI IMG/M metagenome (GOLD analysis project Ga0163153, IMG submission 148629) | Freshwater microbial mat bacterial communities from Lake Vanda, McMurdo Dry Valleys, Antarctica - Oligotrophic Lake LV.19.MP6.IB-1 | ecosystem: Environmental > Aquatic > Freshwater >... | reverse complement strand
GAGTTGAACGCCATCGCCCATCGCTTGAATACGCGCCCGAGAAAATGTCTGAACTTCGCCACGCCCCTGGAAGTCTATGCGCACCTGCGCCATCATTCACCCGTTGCACTGGGAACTTGAAACCGCCGAGTCTTTAAAACCATGGGAGGTGCGACATGTGCCTAGCGTGGCATGAGTACCTGCCGTGCTCCCGTCTGCCACCGGTTAGAATCGAACGCCCAGCGAGGCGAGAGCGAAATTGTACCAGCCAAACGCGTACCGGTCGTTATCTACTCCACCTTCGAATACGCGATATCCTGCAGTCATGTACCAGGTATCGGTGAGATCATAACGAACTTTCATCGCTGCATCGATGGCCCGTCCCTGTGTGCTGACGAGCCCATCGAAATCCAGCAGAGCTGTCCAGCGTGGGGCGAAGTCATATTCCAGACTGGTGCTGAGCAACGGCACGAACCCGACATTACTGTCGGATGCCACGACCCCTTGTTGACGTAACTCCACCCGAGCGTCTCGAATGAACGCTGTGGCTCCGACGCGCCATCGCCAGCGCTCCGATTCATGGAGGAGATATCGATAGGTCAGTCGGTAGGAGTCGAATTTGTACTCGGAATCCACTGCGGTGCCTGGCGTGAAGGACCCGCCGGCAAAACGTACGGGCATGTCAAACGCTCCCGTGCCGGAAAAGGCGAGCGGGGCGTATACAAACCTGACCGAATGTCGGTGTGCCATATTCCATGTGAGTTCGACGCGTCGCTGCGCATCGGGGCCGTTTCCTTGGATATCGGTCAGAGCAAAGCGGGTTCCTGCGCTGCTGTCTGGAATATGGATCTGATTTCGTGATTGCCAGACGGCTCCCGTTTCAAACTCCAGCGAGAATCGGTGATCAGGGAGAGAGGCTCCCGCGGCAGGCGAAATTGTGCTCACGAGTATAGACACAATGGCACATATCACGACATGGATGCCTCGAGAGCGCCCAGTCTGATGTTTTAGTGAAGGAATAGGACCCATCATGCATAATATCCTGCGAATCGCTCGCCGTCAAAGCACCTCATCCTAAACTATGGGGTCGGATCTTGTAATATAATCCTGCGCAATTTCTTCCATTCAATCTGTGTGGCTCGACTCCACGCTCACCGCGTTGACACGCCCTGTTTCGGACAGTAACCTCTTTTGACATGATGATGGGATTGATGATTGTAGGGCGGCCTCGACTGCGTGCCCTGTTTGAACGTCCACTGTTGCCTGTGCAGGCAGGATTGGTCTGCCTCGGCATGGTCATGATGCTGTGGTCCAGCGGTACACCGGCGTTTGCCCAAGGCCGCTTCACGGATGTGTTGGTGTCGGTCGTCAAAAACAAAGTGATTGCGGTGAATGGAGTGGGGCCGTCCGAGATTGACCTCGGAGTGGGTGAAGCCGTGGTGAGCACCAAGGCATTCGGTTTGACGGGGCTGGCGATTACCTCCACGAGACTATTGGGATTTTCCTCGCAACTTCGCCACTGGGGCGAACAGTCGTTGGGCGTCAACGAGCATGTCAATCAGTCACAGGTCCTTCGAGAACTATGTGTGGTGGCTACGGAGCGGAGCCTCTATGGGTTTCAGGAAACCCTCGCGCATTGGACGACCGAGGGCTTAGGTATGTCTGAACAGGTTCAGGAACTGCGTGCCCATGGCCACGTGGCGTTGGTTGTGACGACGGAGCGGTTAATGGCGTTCTCGGCATTCATGAGCCGGTTTCAGGTGGTACCACTTCAAGGAGACGAACTGCTGCAGGGCATTGAGAACACCGGCGATGCGGTGCTTGTCAGGACGAGCCGACGGACGTTAATGTTTCGCAGTCGTATGTCCGGCTGGACCGAACTGCGCTGAAGGGGTGGTGTACGCGACGAAAACGTGCTGCCGGTTCGCATGATTCATAACGGTTCGTCGCGAAATCACTGGCCGCAGGTTCGCCGTAGCAGTGGATCGGCAATTGCAGCAGAAGTGCTCATGAATAATGTGGGTTGGAAGGGAGAGGGTCGCAACTCAGGCTTGATGTTGGATTACAAGACTTGACCCCATGACCCCATGACCCCAGTAAGCCTATGTTCGCTCGATGAATGATTTCCCCCTCGTCTTTTCTCCTCTCGCAGCATGGGGGTTATGTCAGATGAGGTAAAAGGCGGGGTGCTTTACGGTAGGGAAAGATGGTGATACTATGTAACCACATTGTAGTACTAGCCACGGAGGTGCGCGCATGGTGAAGAAATTGACGAAGCACGGCAACAGTTTGGCTCTTGTGCTTGATCGCGGAGTCCTCGACCTCTTGGAGATCGATGCAGATACTCCCCTCAACATCAAGACGGACGGGAAGTGTCTCATCGTCACACCGGCTCAGACTCCCGCACGGCAGAAGAAGTTCCAGGCGGCATTGGAGGAAGGCAACCGACGATATGGGAAGATGCTAAAAAGGCTGGCCTAGCAATGGCTAGCCCGCTGTTTCTCTCAGTCGAAGATGTTATCGAGATCCATGCCGACCAGATTCAGCGATATGGGGGGAGTCTTGGCATTCGCGATGTTGTACTGCTGCATTCCGCACTCGGAATGCCCGAAGCCGGGTTTGGAGACCAATATCTTCATGCCGGCCTGTTTGAGATGGGCGCTGCCTATCTTTATCATATCGGTCAAAATCATCCTTTTGTCGATGGTAACAAGCGAACGGGGGCGATGGCGGCGTTCGTATTCTTGAAGCTAAATGGCTTCACGCTCGTAGCCGACGAATCGGTTTTTGAAACACTCGTTTTACAGGCCGCCCAAGGCCAAGTTGGGAAAGACAGCATCGCAGATTTCTTTCGAAAAAATGCTAAGTCATAACTCTCCCAGTGTCACCTTCGCGCTGCTCTGCGGTTCAGTGAGTTGACTTGGATGAGATTGGGCCTCCTCTACCTGACTTTTGTCGATGGACAAACCGGCAAGGAAGAATGCCTGCGTTGCCTCCTTGCTCCTAAACCGCGAGATCACAAGGAGGAGAGAGGCGGGTCTGGCCGTCCTTCTGCTCCCGGAACGCGCACGATAAGAATGTGCTCCCTCGACGATCGCAGTGGAATCAGCACGGGTGCCATTCCTGGGAATGTGAAACGAGCGAGCTTGGAAGGATCGTTCAGAGGATAAGGGTCGTTCAACGTACGCGGGTTTAGCCTTCTCGCCGGGATCTTGGTCCGCGTAGTATCAGCCTGAGGGATTCAGTTTTTCTGGGAAGGACTCGTCATTGCGCGGTGCCAACGCCGAAGGTGCTTAAGGTTCGGAAGCTTCGTTTTGCCGCTGAACAGATAGTTCTCGATCACACCGTAAAGATCGTAGTCGACGAACAACGGTCGATCGGAAACCAAGAACGGCGACTCAGCCAACATATGGTCGATCGGCGTCAGTAGCTCAGCGAATTGAGCGCACAGGTATGTGCGATGGCTGGTCCATTCCGAGAGACAGCCCTTCCCGAACTTCCGTTCCTTGTGTCGAATCAGCATGACCCGTTCGATCAGAGGTCGTGCCGGGATGATATAGCTGTCGTTGATCTTGAACCCCACCATCTCCAGGTCGTTTTCGATATAGCGCGAGAGGATGAGCTGAATACCCTCGACCTCTTTCGGAAACAGGTTGAGCGTATAGCGCCGATCGATATACCGCGCGACCTCTTGACCAAAATCAGTGACATCGCAGATGGCCTGTTTGCCATCGACCACACAGGGCACCGTGTAGCCACGTCCGTTCGTGAAAGGGGATATTGCGCAACCGAAACGGGATGGCATTTCGTTCAAGGATATGCCGCACGGTGACGCAAAACGGTGACCAGGGAAACTGAATGAGCGTGAGCATGGAGTCTATATGACGGAAGCGGGGGGAAACTTCAATATCGGGGAAAATCCAGAAATGAACCGGCGATCAGAATGAGTCATCGCAGGTGTATTCTTTTCTGTTTTTAAATAAACAGAATCAAACTGGTGGGATAAGTTTGGCGAGAGAAATGGTTTCCGATCGCGGACGTTTGTTTTATGGGTTTTCACATATTTCACTTGCAAGCCCGCTACGAGATTTCATGCCGCCGTATTAGGTTGGTGAGTCGAGTAAAAGTTGGTTTTCCTGCCAACATTTGATCGGTTTGTTTGATTTGGTCAAGACAGTGCCGAAGCTCATTAGGTAACCATCGGGCGTCAGCTCCAATAATTTTGCCCAAGAATTCTAGAGCATCGTCTGGAAACTCCTGGCAGAGGCTTGCTTCATGAAGCTGGCAAATAATGTAGTCTGGGTATTCGACGGGCTGTAGCCAGTGGCGTAATTTCTTAAACGCATCAGGGAAAGCTTTCCTGGCTGCCACACAGAGGCGAGCAAGGCTCTCAGAAACTGCGTGGCTTTTACTCTCGCTTGATTTGGGCCAGATTGAATCCCAATACGGCAACACACGGTTGCGCCAGTAAATTTCACGCTGTTCACCCGCACCCTCAAGCGCACGAACTAATGTCTGAGCTGCACTTTGCAGACCTTCTATCGGCAAAGCGTGAGTGACTTGGGAAAGCTCCTCATTAGTAAATGTTTCACCTGGGTCCAACGCTGCAAAGGTGAGAAAATCTGCAAACTGTTCAGCGTGCTTGCCTAGCCGTATATAGTGTTTCGCCGCCTCTAGCATCGACCGTTTTATGGTTGACAGCAAAGGTGGATATAAACGAGGTGACCACAAAAATCCTTCCCAGGCAGCGCCAGCCTCAACTTCGGACTTATCCCAGTCAAAGATCTGCAGGAGATGGGCTTTCGTCCATGCTTCGTCCACGCGGAATAGTGCGATGGCATGAGCGGCGAGTACTACGCGACCGTGGCGGTACATTGTGATTTGTGTATCACAAAGGCTTGTGAATGGAACCTTAACCTCCTTTGGCAAGCCTTGCCCTTCTTTGGGGTCTTGACGATACCACCAAGACAATAATGCTTCCGTCACGTGGCCAATGGGGTGATTAATCGCTCGTGAGACAGGGTCGTCATCCGCTATGATATCCCCTTCACTTTCAATCATTAGAAGGCGATCGGCTAGCTGGAAGAATAGTGTCTCATGACCGACAAAAGTTTTTGCTTGGGCTTGCAAGAACCAACTTAGGGCGTGTTCAAGTTTACGAAGAGCATCATCAGGTGCTCTGACAAGAACCTTGGCCACAAATCGCCATGACTTTTTGAGTAACTTATCCTCCCCCCACGCTTGAAGGGCTTCACGCCAGCGATCCGTGGGCCACTCGCCTTTCGATGACAAGGTATAAAGGGCCCATGCGACAGTTGGAAAGTGATCGCGACAGTGTTGTTGCCAGTGGTCTTTCTTCCAGTGATCGGAACTGGGATGTTCTTTGAGCCATGCAACAACTTCATGGCGTTGAGTTGGTAAAACGAGGGGTGGTTGCCCCAACTCGTCCCCATCCCCTTTGCCTATCCAAAAAGGAAATTCATCACGTTCGTCGGGAGCCAGCTTCCACCTGGGGTATTTTTGGGATAGTTCACTTAGCCGTTGCATAGCTACTGACCCAAGCGTTGCGCCAGCAGCCTGGGCTTTCTTCAGTCTTAACCAAATTGCAGCATCCTGGAGATGATTCCATTCTTCTGGCTCGATATCAGATCTGTACATGTCACGAGGGGGGCCTAGCAATATGGCTTGCTCCAATTCTGCAAGGCTTGCGGCATCCAACAGAGGAGCAAGTGCTACGAGCAAGCGAATCGATTCACGGCTAGTTTCCGATGACCAAAGCCACCAGTGCTTGTCAGCTAATAACCAATCAAGAGCTTCACGCGGTAGGAAAAGGTTGCCTTGAGCCGCTGCGAAAAATGATAGTCTTCTAAACAAGGGATAGGGTGTTTGCCACCACCATTCTGCCGTACGTCGTGCTTGTGCGGGGTCTCGCTGTGAAACCACTAGCCAGGCATCGCGAGTTAGAACAATTAGGCCAGTCCAGTCACGGAAATCATTATTCTGTGAATGTGTGCTGATTGAAGGACGATATGCGTATGAGCCATCGCTTTTCTCCTCAGCGCCGCCCAACTCATGCATCAGGTCAAAGGTATCACGGAGTAGGATACTTAAGTCTTGCAATAGATCTGGCAGAGCAAGAGGCCAATTCGATAGACGTTGCAAATCTTGGAGAATGGGGTAGAGATGACCAGCGGAAAGCACGATTTCCCACTCTACGAGGTCTTTGATGCGCTTGATCTCACATGTGTCGTTGGATGTCTCTGTCCATCGGAATGGTTCTCGAATGGCAACGCGTGGTGTGAGTGCTTCACGTAGTTCTAACCGTAACGTAGGTGTGAGCCCGTCCAGCTTAAATCGGCGCACCCAATCGTGGAGGTCGTAATGATATGCACGTGATTCAAGCCGACCTGAAAGGATTAGGCGCCATAGGATGCGCATCAAAGGACTGGGAATAGCTTTAGGTGCGGACGATCGAATACGGTTGAGTTCCTCCTGGTTATTGGCATGTATGAGTCGATCGAGTACCATGAGTTATTGTTGGATCTGTCCCGCGAAATGGTTGTGCAGTTGACCGCCTTGTTTGGCTAGCCATAAAAGAAGTTTTGGGTCGTTAAGGTGGCGTATGAGCCACCTGCCGAGATGAAACATTACCTCGTCCCAAGGGCTCGCGCTGGCTCCAATGTCAGCTAGGCTCATCCTGGGAGCGAGAGTATATGGTGATGGTCGTCGAACAAAGCTAAAGGCGAGCTTATTGTCGTTTTCTGGCTTTGGCGTTACGCCGAATCGCAACAGATCTTCATGCCCAAATTGATCCTGTGACAATGGTTCAAGCCATTCCAGAGGAGGGACAGGGTTCAGGTCTGCAAAGTGCTTGGCTGCGAGCCCATCCGTCAGTGCCCACAGCGTTCGACCAACCGCATAATCCAAACGCGAAGAAGTTAGGGGTGGCGTACTGGCGTGCTGGGTGACAATCATCTCTTTGCCGTGTGTGCCGTCGCGATACGTATCTGCCCATTCTTTGAGTGTCCGATGAAGGGCGAAGTGATCCTGAGAACCTGCTGGAACTTCGTATAGAAGCGGTGTAACACCCTTGGCTTTCCATTGGAGCATGGCCTGGTCTTGTTTGCCCTTCTCAAAGTAGCCAAATGCATAAGCCTCTGGTCGTTGTTCTCCCAACATCTTGTCGACTGCCAATGCATCCATCATGTAGCGCAACACAGGATCATTGATGCTGTATCCAACGAAACACACCGTGTAATAACGGAATAGTTCGCTGACAAAGCGCGCTGCCCAACGTTCGGTTAAATAGGCTAGGCCAAAATCACCGCTGGTGAGTACCAAGCGATTGAGCTCGATTTCATCGGTTCGATCTGGAAGCAAGCCGTGGAGGTGAACCACGCCATGCCAACGGGTCGGTTTCGGGATGGGGAGAAGAGGTGCGGCGAAGCATGGCGTGGGAGGCTTGCTGCGTTTCATTAACCGATGAAAGATACGATCAAAATTGGTAGTCACCAATCTGATAGTGTTCTTCCTGTCGGTTGCTAGCTGAAGCAGGGATGCATGAGTAGTAGTCGCATCCTTCTTTTTCCAATTAGGTTCGAGCACCTTTGCTAGGGCAGTTCTTACGGCTAGACGTCCGCCGGGATAACGGTGCTCCAAAAGATCAAGAGTCGCGTCGTACTGTTCGCGAGCAAAAGCTTCTTCCTCAATGGGTTTCCTGGTTGTCCCAAGACTGGCATATAGCTGCTCCACCAAACCCTTAAAACTTGGTAAGACTGCAGGGTAGGAGATCCCTGCACCGCAAAAGAAAACGACGTGGCCCTCTTCCTGTTTCCATAGAAGATCCTCGGGAATGTCTGGACCGTTCGAGACGAAGCGCGGCATCAGAAGAGCTCGCAAATAGGCTTATTAGAGTTTCAGCATGAGAAGGATACGCTTCTTGACTGTAGAATTCACCAGAGCTTACTGGGTCTTGATCGTCTCTCTCTGCACACGTGTGCCGAACAGGAAGATCCAAATGGTCCGCCGATCTTGCCGTACGCTTTTCCCAGCCGGAGTGACTAGGTTTGCCCTTGACTGCGCGCGTCGAACGAGGGCCTTCGGAGGCCGCGCGTTGCGCGAGCACAAGAGATCGACTAGGTTGCCCCTTTCCTCATTTATGCTAGGATGCCTCGCATGTCGGTGTTAAAGCTGGTGCTTTGGGGATTTCTTGCCATTCTTGGTTCGGTTGCGCTCGCCTTTGTTGTCGGTCTTGTCAATCCACAGGAAAAAGTAAATGGTCTTTGGCTGGTCGTGGCAGCGGCTTGCATCTACGTGCTCGCCTTTCGTTTCTATGGCCGCTGGATTTCTCGGCGGGTTGTTGAGCTCAACGATCAGCGGGTGACACCGGCTGTGCGGTTGAATGACGGCGTCAATTTTCATCCCACCAATAAATATGTGTTGTTCGGTCATCACTTCGCGGCAATTGCCGGGGCGGGGCCGCTGCTTGGGCCGGTCTTGGCGGCGCAGTTTGGATTCTTGCCCGGCTTTCTCTGGCTGGTCATCGGCGCGGTGTTGGCGGGGGCGGTACAAGATTTCATCATCCTGGTTGCGTCGATGCGGCGGAATGGTCGCTCTCTTCCTGAAATTGCACGAGATGAACTGGGTGTTGTCACCGGCACGGCCACGGCGGTGGCAGTGTTGTTCATCGTAGTAGTAGCGTTGGCCGGGTTGGGTTTTGCCGTTGTGAACGCGCTCTATCTCAATGCCTGGGGTACCTTTACGATTGCAATGACGATTCCCATCGGCTTGATCATGGGCTTCTATCTTCAACGGTTTCGGCCTGGTCAGGTGGCGGAAGTCTCCTTGCTCGGTGTGGTGCTGTTGGTCGCGGCTGTGATCTTCGGGCGGGTGGTCGCTCAGTCTTCGGTGGCCGGGTGGTTTGAGTTGGAGCGAACGACGTTGGTGTGGGGGTTGGCAGGCTACGGGTTTCTTGCGTCTGTTTTGCCCGGGTGGATGTTGCTGGTGCCGCGGGGGTATCTCTCTACCTTTATGAAGCTTGGGGTGGTGGCATTGCTGGGGGTGGGTGTAATTCTCATGGCGCCGACGATCGAGATGCCGCGCGTCACCATATTTGCGAGCGGGGGCGGTCCGATTATTCCCGGCACGCTGTTCCCCTTTCTCTTTATCACGATTGCCTGCGGAGCCATCTCGGGTTTTCACTCGCTGGTGTCTTCGGGGACCACGCCGAAGATGATCGAGCAGGAATCCCAGGCTACGGTCGGCTATGGGGCGATGTTATTGGAGAGTTTCGTCGGGGTGATGGCCTTGATTGCGGCCTCAGTGTTGATCCCCGGTGACTATCTGGCGATCAACACCATGCTCTCGCCCGACGCGCTGGCTGCGATGGGCTTTCCTGTCTCGCGAATTCAGGAACTCTCGCAACTCGTCGAGGTGGAGGTGGCGGGCCGGCCTGGCGGGGCTGTGTCGCTCGCGGTCGGCATGGCGTCCATTTTTTCCGCGCTCCCGGGTATGGCCGGGTTGATGGCCTATTGGTATCAGTTTGCGTTGGTGTTCGAGGCGTTGTTTATTTTGACGACGATCGATACAGGCACGCGCGTGGGGCGCTATCTCATCCAGGAAATGGGTGGGCGTTTTTACGCTCCGTTCCGGCGGATGAATTGGTGGCCTGGCGTGGCGGTGAGTAGCGGGCTGATCGTGGGAGCCTGGGGCTATCTTATCGGCACCGGGAGTATCTCGACGCTCTGGCCGATGTTCGGGGCGGCGAACCAGTTGCTCGGCACCTTGGCACTCTGTATCGGGACGACGGTGCTGATCAAGATGCGGAAGGCGCAATTTCTGTGGATCACCGCGTTGCCGATGTTGTTTGTCGGGACGGTTACCTTGATGGGGTCCTATGAGATGTTCGGCATGTTTGCGAGCAAGGCTTCGTCCCTTGCCGATAGTGGGCAGGCTTTTGCGTTGTATTTGGACGCGGGGCTGGTGGCATTGGTGGCCTTGCTCGCGGTGATCGTCTTGGGCGATAGTATCAGGCAGTGGTATGGCTATGTGGTCTTGAAGCGGCCATTCACAAGCAGCGAAGTGGTAGTGATGGCAGGAGGAAGTTCGCCGAGGAGAATGCAGACGACCATTCATCATGATGATGAGGAGAAGCGATTGCAGCTGCCCGGCGGGGGGTGCTGTTGAGGGGTGGCGGGAGCGGCCAGGTGCCCTTCTTGCTCGCAGAACGCGCACGATAAGGATGTGCTCGTTCGATGCGCGCAGTAAAGGGCAGCCTTGGCTGCTCCCTTTAGGGAGGCATGGAGGACTGGAAGGAACTCATTCGACGCGCGGTCTGTAGGAAAAATGGATGAGATGAGAAGGGGAGGGGATCGTGGCTGAGCAATTTTCGTTCGATGTGGTCTCGGAAGTGGACATGCAGGAGATGAAAAATGTCGTCGATCAGGCGACGAAGGAGATCAAGCAGCGCTTCGACTTCAAAGACTCGAAGACGGAAATCACGTTGAAGGAGAAGGAAAAGGAGTTGGTTGTGGTCTCAGACGATGAGTATAAGCTCAATGCGGTGAACGATATTATTAAGACCAAGTGTGTGAAGCGCGGGGTCTCGTTGAAGGCGTTCGATTATGGGACTGTGGAGCCGGCGCTGAGTGGGACGGTGCGACAGGTGGCGAAGATTCAAAGCGGTATCGCGGCGGACAAGGCGAAAGAGGTGACAAAGGCTATTAAGGAGTCGAAATTGAAAGTGCAAGCTCAGATTCAAGGTGAGCAAGTGCGCGTGCTGAGCAAGAGCAAGGATGATCTCCAAGCGGCCATGGCATTTCTCAGGGGCAAAGATTTTGGGATTGATCTCCAATTCACCAACTACCGCTAACTCAGGATGCTGAAACAGGCCCCCAACTGCGTTCTCGGATCGAAATAATCCTCAACGTACCCCAGCGGGTACGCCTTCGGTTATTTCTCTCCTGCGGCCTTGTTGGATGGCCTGTTTGAGCATCCTGTAAGGCTTTGTCTTGTGCATGGCTAGAATCCTTATTCTCGCTCTTCTGCTGGCAATATCCCTCGCGGGTTGCAATCGCGGCGATCCCATCGTCGTCATTCAGCTCAATCCGAAGAATCCTGACATCATCTACGTTGCGACGAACGACTATATCTATAAGACGCGCGATAGCGGGCAGACCTGGACGAATCTGTCGAAAGGGATGAGCCATTCGCGTGTGATTTCAATGGCAGTGGATCCGGCCTATCCTGCGACGGTGTATGCGGGGACGAAGGGCGACGCGGTCTTTAAGAGTTATGATGGCGGGCAACGCTGGGCTTCCATGCGTTCGGGGTTGGACGATGCCACGATTACGTCGGTGGTCAATCAATTCGTCTTCGATCCGACGGACAGCAATCATATCTATCTCGCCACGACGATGGGTGTATCCGAGACAAAAGACGGCGGGGAACATTGGGTGAAGAAAATGGAAGGGATGAAGGAAGTGCTGATGGTGGTGACGCTGGGGATGGATCCGACGAGACCGTCGATCTTATACGCAGGCACGAGTGGCGGAGTGTATAAGACGATCGACGAAGCGGGCCATTGGGAGAAGGTGAACAACGGCCTTGTGTCGCCGGATATCATTAAGTCGTCGAGGGCGCTCAGCGTGACGTCGGTGCTGGTCGATCCGTTTGAGCCGGAGACGGTGTACGCCTCCACGTTGACAGGACTCTATAAGACCATGGATGGCGGGAAGGCCTGGGTGAGGATTGGGCAGTCGCTTCAAGATCAGATGTTATTTTCGATGATTCTGGACCGTACGAAGAAGGGCGTTATTTATCTGGGTGGCCGGGAAGGCATCCATCGGAGCGAAGATGGTGGGGCGACGTGGGTCACGCTGAATACGGGTCTTGCGACACTGAATATTCGATCGCTCGTGCAGAGTCTAACCGATCCGGACGTGTTTTACGCAGGTACAAATGGGAGTGGCTTGTATCGAAGTCACAATCGGGGAGAGAAATGGGAATCGGTGCCGACGGCGTTGTCAGGCCAGTAAAGGAGATTATTGCTGAGGGGCGATGCTGCGTTCTTGAATGGTTGAACCGACGGAAGATGATCCGAACGAAGAGCCAACACCTGACTCTCCGAGGCTTGAGCCCACGCTCGAGCCGCCAAAACTTGAGCCCACTGTCGAATCGGACAGGCTAGATTCTACGGTGGAACGCTGCAGCGATGAGCCGACCGACGAGGACTCCTCGCTGTTGAGTCTCGATTCTCCAATCGAAGGTCCGGCGCGACCGGTTCCTCCGATAGCAAAGCCGGTTGGACCGGATGAGCCAATGTCGTGGCTGTTCCGTGAAGAGGCTCCGACATCTTGGCCAGTCACGCCTCGGCCGCCGATCGCATCGCCGGTCTTCGGTGTCTTGCCGATGCTGGGACCTGCGGCAGGTGCGGTACCGATGCTGGCGCCTGTTTTTGGCCCTGTCGACAGCTTCGGCGCACGGATGTCTCTCTCGATCGATTCTTCCATTTCACGAATCGCGTGGGCTTCCCGACCGGAGGATTCGAAGTCTCCTGCATCGCGGGTATTGGTTGAGGTGTTGATGCGTAGGAGTGTGGCACGCAGTTTTTTCAGATCAGCGCGGGCCTTTGCGACTGCCGGGATCATTTCGCGGAGCATGATGCCGCGTGAGGCCATTGAATGATTCGAGAGATTAGCCTGAGTGGACGTGAGCAAATCCCCGACCTCGTCTCCCATCTCTTCGGCCTGCTGAAGCTCTGAAAGGTCGGTCTTGCAGCATTCGAGAAATTGGCGGTACTTGTTCAGGAATGTCGAGACGTCACCTTGTAGATTCTCGATCTTGAAATCCCGTGGCGATTTGTCGCTAAGAGGTAGTTCCCCTTCTTGTTCTGCTGTCTGAGGCGATTTCTTCTCAGCAAGCGACACACATCCCGGCCCTGTGGTGGAAGAATATTGTTGATCGGCTTTTCGATCCGGGCACCAATAGAGTGGCGATGCCGCTGTCGCCGTGGTGTCGGAGATCCCGCCGAGTGTGAAGGCGGTTCCCCCCATGAAGGCGATTAGGCAGAGAGCGTTGGTTGTTGTGAGCGAGCGCATAAAACCATTTTTATCCCGACTTGAATTCTTGTCAATGAAACTCGCCAACTTCGTGTGTCTGACACATCGACTGATCGATCCAGGAGTTAAGCCAAGGGTTTGTCTATTTCTATCGAAAATTAAAGATATCCCCATGGCAATCCTTCTTGATGCGACGGCTCGATGATGTTGGTCGAGAAGGGGTGTCGTGTTGCTCTCCATGTCTCAGGAGAGTGAACCGTGAGTGTTGGGCGGTCGCTCGGTCTGCTTTTTGACCATCGTGGGGGCGATCACCCTCAGTTAATGCTGAACCTGGTCTCTCCGTATGAATTGAAAGAGAGTAAAGTCGAGATATCCTCATCCCCATGTGTCCACTTACTCCCGCATCGCCCTCTCTTTCTTTTACTTAAGTTTTAGGTAAAACCGAGAGCCTCCACGCTTCATAAGTACATGAATTTTCTATTGACAAGTCTTTGAGTGGGTGTATACTCCTATTTTAGTGGGAAAAAGTGGGGAGGTCTGGTAAAGAATAATTAATGGAGGTATCGCGACATATTCCAGTCATGTCAGAAGAGGTCATTTTATTGCTTGTTCGAGGGACTAATCGAACGTATCTTGATTGTACGGTGGGATACAGTGGGCATGCTGAGAAAATCCTTGAGGCAAGTGGTTCCAATAGCAGGCTTATAGGATTTGACCGTGATGAGGTGGCAATTGCAGCCAGTCGAGAAAAGCTTGCACGGTTTGGTGGTCGCGTTCTTCTTTTTCATGGTCATTTCGTGGATCTGAAACAGCACCTAACTTTGAGTGGTATTAGCCAGGTTGATGGAATTCTGTTTGATCTTGGGGTCTCGTCCCCCCAGTTAGAGGAGCCTGCTCGAGGTTTTAGCTTTCAAGAGGACGGTCCGTTGGACATGCGTATGGATCAGTCAATGAGTGGGACCGCCGCTGAACTGGTCAATCGTTGGCCGGAAGCGCAGTTGGCCGACACAATTTTTCAGTTCGGGGAAGAACGGTTTTCTCGACGAATTGCGCGTGCCATTGTCTGCGCGCGCCAACGTCATCTGTTAGCGACGACGAAAGAGCTTGTCTCAGTGATTGAAGGGGCTGTTCCATCGAATTATCGGCATGGTCGCCTCCACTGTGCCACCCGCACGTTTCAAGCCCTTCGCATTGCCGTGAATCAAGAACTCGACTGTCTCGAGCCGGCGTTGCGTGACGCCGTGGATGTACTGTCTCCCGGCGGCCGCCTCTGCGTCATTTCTTTCCATTCGCTCGAAGATCGAATTGTGAAACACACGTTACGGACGCTTTCCAGCACGGACGATCCTACGCTGGTGGTTCTCACCAAGAAGCCGCAGGTTCCCAGCAGGGAGGAATCGGGCCGGAATCCTCGATCCCGCAGTGCCAAGTTGCGAGCTGCCCAACGGGTATCCAAGGAGGACTGCTTATGAAGGCGTTAACGCTAGTAGCCGGGGTGCTGTTGGTCTTCGTATTTGTATGGGAACGTGTGGATGTCGTTCGATTGGGTTATCAGATAGAACGATTGAAGACGCAGAAAATCTTGCTGGAGCGAGAGAGGGACCAATTACAAGTGAAAGTTTCCGCGTTGGCGGCCCCGGAGCGGATTGCGAAGGTGGCGACTGAAAAACTTGGGCTTGTTCCACCCCAGCAAGGGCAAGTGCTGATGGTGCATCTGCCGGGAGAGATTCCGAGCCTGACACCCCCACCCGTGGAGCTCATCCGTGTGGCGAGACATGATTCGATTGGGAGGATTCGCCAGTGACTGCCGGACCTTCGCGCGGTCGTCGTTATGTGATGCTGCTCCTGCTCCTGTGCGGGTTCTGTATTGTTCTCTTTCGGCTGGTTACGCTCCAAGTGCTCCAAGCCGCAGAACTGACAGCCAAGGCTGATCGTCAACATCAAAAGACCGTGTCGTTCGAAGGGGCCAGAGGCATGGTGTCGGATCGTCATGGCAAAGTACTGGCGATGAATGTCGAGGTTCCATCGGTGTTCGGCGTGCCGACATCGCTGGAGAGCCCTTCAACCGTCGCTCGTCATCTTTCTCCAGTGCTCCACATTCGAAGAGATGAGCTTGAGAAAAAGCTTCGGCAAGACAAAAGTTTTGTGTGGTTGGCGCGAAAGGTTGAGCCCGAGCAAGGCCGCAGGTTGCAACAGTTGTCGTTGAACGGCATCGGCGTGGTGATGGAGGGAAGGCGGTTTTATCCTAAGGGCCCATTGTTAGCTCATGTCCTAGGGTTTTCCGGAATGGATGGGCAAGGGCTTGAGGGTCTTGAACGCCTCTACGATTTGCATCTGCAGGGAGAAAAGCGTGTCACCGTGCTACAGCGAGATGCGTTAGGCCGTACGGTGTTTCCTAGGGATGTGGCGGAGCAAACACCGACGCCGGGACATGCCCTCACGCTGACCGTCGACGAGGTGATTCAATACATTGCAGAAAAAGAACTCGACGAGGCCGTCACCCATTCTCGTGCCAAGTCCGGGACAATCATCGTCATGGAGCCTCAAACCGGTGCGATCCTCGCGATGGCGGTCAGCCCACGATTTGACCCAAACGTTGTGACTGCGTTGACACCTGATCGGTGGCGAAATCGTGCTCTGACGGATACGTATGAGCCAGGGTCGACGATGAAAGCGATGGTCGCGGCCGCGGCGCTTGAAGAAAACGTGATGACCCCCGGTTCTATGGTCTTCGGTGAAAACGGCCAGATGGTGGTTGCGAATACGACGATCCATGACCATGACAAGCTGGGCTGGATGACATTCTCCGAGGTGATTCAAAAATCCAGCAACATCGGTGCCGCCAAAACCGGGATGGCCCTCGGAGACCAGCGACTCTATCGGTATCTCCAAGCGTTCGGATTCGGTCAACGTACTGAAATTGATCTGCCGGGAGAAGTGCGCGGACTTTTGAAGGCGCCAAAAGAATGGGGCCGTCGATCGCTCGCATCGATTTCGATGGGTCAGGAAGTCGGGGTGACGCCACTCCAGATGGTGTCGGCGGTTGCGGCTCTCGCCAATGGAGGCGTGATGATGAAGCCGTATGTGGTATCCGAAGTACGTGATCAGAAAGGTCACGTTCTCAAGGAAGTGCTCCCACAAGTAAGGCGGAGAGTCGTGTCGCCGGAGACAGCTCGGGCGGTGACGACGATGCTGGAAGGTGTCGTGACGAATGGGACTGGGACAAAAGCGGCCATTCCTGGATTTCGTGTGGCGGGTAAAACCGGGACCGCTCAAAAAGTCGATTCACGAACCGGCGCCTATTCCTCGACGCAGTTTGTCGGGTCGTTTGTTGGATATGTTCCAGCAGAATCTCCACGGCTGGCGATGATTGTCGTTCTCGATGAACCTCAAGGTGAGTCATGGGGTGGGGTCGTGGCGGCGCCCGTATTTCGGCGAGTCGGGGAGCAGGTGCTTACCTATCTTGGCGTGTCCAGGGAAGATACCGTGAAAATCGCATTGGCGATGAAGGATCACTGAAAAGCTATGACGAGCGACTCCGTTCCCTTTTCACAGTTGCTTGCAGCGCTCTGGGGGAACGTCGATATCTTGGAGCAGCGTGGCGATATGAGTCGTCCGATCACTGGGATCACGGATGATTCTCGGACTGTGACGGGTGGGAGTCTTTTTGTTGCTGTGAAGGGTGAGCGCGTTGACGGGCACGAATTTGCCGAGCGGGCCATCAAGGCCGGAGCAGTTGCGGTAGTCGCTCAGGCGCCACTGTCGTCAGGGTCATTACCATTTGTGCGGGTGAACGATTCGCGCAAGGCGCTCGGTTTTCTCGGTAGCCGGTTTTATCGTGACCCGTCCGTCCGTCTCAAAATGATAGGCGTGACGGGGACAAATGGGAAGACGACGACGACGTATCTCTGCAAGGCCTTACTTGAAGGGATCGGTCGGCGGGTAGGGTTGATTGGTACGGTGGGGTATCAGATCGGACAAGAAACACTTCCTGCGTCTCACACAACGCCCGGCGCACTTGATCTCCAGGCACTGTTAGCGAAGATGCTCGAGAGGAAACTCACCGCCGCAGTGATGGAAGTATCGTCTCATGCCCTTGCGTTAGACCGGACAGCGGGCTGCGAGTATGACGTGGCCGTCTTCACAAACCTGACGCAGGATCACTTGGATTTTCATCGCACCATGGACGAGTATTTTGAGGCAAAGCTGCGACTCTTTACCGGATTGGCAGGAGGGCAAAAGGTCGGGAAGCGCGCGATGGTTAATTTGGACGATTCCCGAGGGAAATCGATTCGGACCGCCTGTCCTGTGCCGGTCTGGGGGTATGCCATTCAGAACCAGGCAGACCTCAAAGCAGAGCGCGTGCGTCTTTCGCTTACCGGAACCACGTTCACGGCGGCCACTCCATCGGGATCGTTTCCCGTCGAGAGCCGGTTAGTCGGAGAGCACAACGTCTATAATTTGCTGGGAGCAATCGGAGTGGCGCTTCACGATGGGGCGACAGCCGACCAGATCCGTGAAGCGACTGCCCATATCGACAATGTTCCCGGCCGTTTCGAGAGGATCTCGTCCGGACAAGACTTTACTGTTGTTGTCGATTATGCCCATACGGAAGACGCGCTTCTCAGGTTACTCACGGCAGCCCACGTGTTAAAGACCGATCGGATTATTACCGTGTTTGGCTGTGGCGGTGACCGGGACCGAGGAAAGCGGCCCAAGATGGGCCGCGCTGCTGTTGAATATAGCGACGTGGTGATCTTGACCTCCGATAATCCTCGAACTGAGGACCCGCTGGCGATCCTTCATGAAGTTGAGATCGGCGTGCGCGATGCGCTCATGCGGCGGCAACACGTGCAATATCACTTGATGCCGGATCGCCGAGAGGCGATCGGCGCCGCCATCCGGGAGGCGCACCCCGGCGATATGGTGCTGATCGCCGGGAAGGGGCATGAAGATTATCAAATCATCGGCACTCAAAAGTTTCATTTTGACGACCGTGAAGTGGCACGCGAGGCGATTCAGCAATTGCGAGACTGCGCGTGAGTATCCAGGCGATGGCCGGGGCCGTGGAAGGTGAAAAATCAATGGGGTTGTTTACGGTCGATGAGTTACGAGAAGTGATCAGCGTGAAAGTTCTTGCGGGGCAGGCCTCGCTATCGGGGAAGCGCCGGATCAGGCAGATCAGCACGGATTCACGATCGATTCGTCGGGGCGATCTCTTTGTCGCGCTCAGAGGCGATCGATTTGATGGTCATGAGTTTGTACCGGCTGTGCTCGCACAGGGCGCGGCGGGAGCCATCGTTCATGACGGATACCACCTTCCCTCAAGTCTCTCAGCGGTACGCCGGATCGCGAGGCAACCTGTACCGTTTCTCTTTGGCGTGCGCGATCCGCTCTTTGCCTACCAGCAGCTCGCGACGCACTATCGCAGTCGATTCACTATTCCGATGGTGGCAGTGACTGGGAGCAACGGCAAGACAACGACGAAGGAGATGGTGGCGGCGGTATTGGCTCAACGGTGGCCGATACTGAAGACCGAAGGAAATTTCAACAATCGCATCGGTGTGCCCGCTACCCTGTTTCGGCTCACGGCTCGGCATCAGGCAGCCGTGATTGAGATGGGGGTGGATCAGCAGGGGCAGACGACCAGACTCTGTGAGATTGTCAGGCCCACAATCGGGGTGATTACCAATATTGGACCCGATCATCTCGAGTTCTTTGGAAGCATGGAAGGGTCCGCGCAGGCTAAGGCAGAATTGCTGGATCTGCTTCCTTCAGATGGCATGGCCATGCTGAATGCCGACGATCCATATTTTGACTACCTTGCGTCGCGCGCGCAATGTCGCGTGGTGTCGTTCGGAAATTCAGCGATGGCCGATGTTCGCGCAAGTCAGGTCACGTCCGATGCTCGACAGGGCACGACCTTTCGCTTGCACCTCCCTGGGAAAATCCGTCCCACGATCGTGCGAATGAAGGTGCATGGGACCCACAATGTCACCAATGCACTCGCAGCCGCTGCGGTGGGTATGGCCTTGAATCTTTCCGGTGCGATGATTGCCCAAGGGTTGAGCCGATTCCGTCCTGCCGCGATGCGGTCGCAGGTGGTGACTCTTCATGGCGTCCATTTCATCAACGACTGTTATAACGCCAACCCGGCGTCGATGAACGCGGCGCTTCAACTGCTGGCACAGTGGCGCCCTGCACGTGATCGGATTGCCGTGCTGGGAGACATGCTTGAGCTCGGCGCTGAGACTGGTCGCCTGCATCGGGAGGTTGGGCAGTTTCTTGCCGCACAGGGGCTGTCTCGGCTGATCGCCTGCGGGGCGTTGGGCCGAGAGATTGCGGAAGGAGCTCGGCAAGGTGGGATGGCGGGTGTGCAGATCGATGAGGTGGACGATGCGGCAGCGGCTGCGGATTATCTCAAGAAGATTCTGCGGCAGGGTGACGTCGTGTTGGTAAAGGCTTCTCGCGGTATGAAAATGGAACAGGTCGTGCAAACGTTCGCAGGGATGAGGGCGGTCATCAGGCAGGCATCGTAAGGGGCTGTAGCCATCGGCTCAAGAGTTGGTGGGACGATCGGCTCATCGTGAAAGTAAAGGCCGCATGCTCTACAACTGGCTGTATCCGTTTCATACAGAATATTCGTTTCTGAACGTCTTTCGGTATTTGAGCTTTCGGATTATCTATGGAGCTGTGACGGCGTTCTTGATCGCCTTTGTGCTGGCTCCCTGGGTGATCAAGAAGTTGCAAGAGATTAAGCTGGGCCAGCAGATTCGGGCTGATGGCCCCAAGCGTCACCTGGCGAAGAGTGGCACGCCTACCATGGGCGGAATGCTCATTCTTTTCGCGGTCGTCCTCTCGACGCTCCTCTGGGCCGATATTGCAAGACCCTATGTCTGGCTTGTGCTCCTTGCCATGCTGGGGTTTGGCGCGATTGGATTTATCGACGACTATCTTAAGTTCATCAAGGCCCAATCAAAGGGATTATCGGCTGGGCAGAAGTTTACGGCGCAAGTGGCGGTGGCCTTGGCGATCGCACTGGTTCTCTATTTTCTACCTGGTTATACGACCAAGCTCAGCATCCCATTCTTTAAGAATTTCGTTCCGGATCTTGGCTGGTTCTATGTCGCCTTTGCGGTGATGGTGATTGTCGGGAGTTCCAATGCCGTCAATCTGACCGATGGCCTCGATGGGCTCGCAATCGGACCCGTCATGATCGCGGCGATGGCCTACACGATCGTAGCGTATGTCACCGGCCATCGACTGATGTCGGACTATCTGATCATCCCGCACATCGAAGGCGCCGGTGAACTCGCGGTATTCACTGCCGCAATTCTAGGCGCGAGTTTGGGATTTTTGTGGTTCAACACCTATCCGGCTACCGTGTTTATGGGGGACGTGGGCTCACTTCCACTGGGGGCGGCGTTGGGCACGGTCGCGGTGATCAGCAAGCATGAGTTGCTGCTCCTGATGGTCGGCGGAGTATTTGTCATTGAGGCGGTCTCGGTCATCTTTCAAGTGATCTCGTTCAAGTCACGAGGGAAACGCATTTTTCTCATGGCGCCCATCCACCATCACTTTGAGATGAAAGGGTGGGAGGAGCCCAAGGTCGTGGTGCGTTTGTGGATAATCGCCATCCTGTTGGCGCTGTTGAGTTTGAGCACATTAAAGCTTCGGTGATGGCATGGTGAGAGAAGCGGCGGTGGAACTCGCGGGGGCGCATGTCACCGTCATGGGGCTTGCCAGAAGTGGTATCGCGGCTTGCCGATTGCTTCAGACTGCGGGAGCGCGTGTCACTGTGGCCGATCGGAAGGAATCGGCGGAACTCACATCGGCCCTCGCCGGTATCGACCGCGAAGGCGTCGATATCACCGTCGGAGCGCGATATGAATCGTCGCTCGACAAGGCAGATCTTGTGGTGATCAGTCCAGGAGTGCCGTATCGGTTAGCCTCGCTTGAAGCAGCGCGTCGGCGTGGCGTGAAAGTGATCAGCGAATTGGAACTGGCTTCACAGTTTTCCCGAAGCCCGCTCCTCGCCGTCACGGGCACCAACGGCAAGAGCACGACTGTGACGCTGATCGGGAAGTTTCTCGCTGAGAGCGGCAAGCGGGCGTTCGTCGGCGGAAATTTAGGGACGGCTTTGAGCGAAGCGGCGGTGGAAGACCTTCGTGCCGGGCAGACAGGGAAACCGAGTCCGTTCGATTTTCTTGTCGTCGAGGTCTCCAGCTTTCAGCTGGAAACGATCGATCGGTTCCATCCCTGGATCGCCGCGTTGCTCAACGTGACAGTCGATCACCAGGACCGGTATGAGTCGCTGGACGAATATGTCGCGGCGAAACAACGGATTTTCGAGAACCAGATCGTGTCAGATTTTGCGGTATTCAATCTTGATGACGATCGTGTGGCAGCCTTGCGGCACCGGGTTCATGCAACACGATTGGGGTTTACAAGCGGAGCAACGATCGGCGCCGAGATGCATGGCGGGACCTATCTCGAAGGCGATCGGATCGTGACGACGGTGACCGGGGTACGGCAGGAAATTTGTCATCGACGCGAGATCCGTATCATTGGGAACCACAACGTGGAAAACGTGATGGCGGCGACAACCTACGCCTTACTGTGTGGCTGTCCGCTCGATGCGATTCGTCGAGTGCTTGCAACGTTTCCTGGACTCGAGCATGCGCTTGAAATCGTCCGCGAGCGGCGAGGGGTCCGCTATGTGAACGATTCGAAGGGCACGAATGTCGATGCCACGCTCAAAGCGCTGGAGAGTATTGATCAACCGATTTGGCTCATTGCCGGAGGGCGGGATAAGGGAGGAGATTTTTCTCGACTCGCCCAAGCCGTCAGCCGACGGGTCGCACACGTGATTCTAATCGGAGAAGCAGCGCCGCTCTTGCGACAGGCGTGGGAGGGTGTCGCGACGATGACGGAGGCCACCACTCTACGGGGGGCCGTAGAGTTCGCGGCGCAAGGGGCATCGCCGGGTGACGTCGTGTTGTTGTCCCCGGCCTGTGCCAGCTTCGATATGTTTGCGGATTATCAAGACCGTGGTCGTCAATACAAGGCATTGATTCATGCCTTACCGGCGTGACGTGCAAGGTAAGGGAGGGGCGATTCTGAGCTATGGCGCATCGATCAGCAGGGACTCTGGCGCTTCCATGGTCCCAGGCCACCAGCCAACGGTCAGGCAAGCAACGGGTCGCAGCGGACCACACGCTTTTGGCGGTCACGATGATTCTGGCGTTAGTGGGACTTGTGATGGTGTTCAGCGCGAGCGCCATTGTGGCGGGCAACCGGTTTCAGGATCCAGGATTTTATCTGAAGCGGCAAGTCGCTTGGCTTGCCATCGGCGTTCTGTTGATGCATCTCGCATCGCATATCGATTACACGGTTTGGAAGAAGCTCTCCATTCCAATATTGGCCTGCGGCCTGTTGCTGCTTGTCCTGGTACTGGTGCCGTCTTTCGGCCTGTCGGCCAAGGGAGCGCGGCGATGGTTGCCGTTGGGACCTATTTCCATGCAGCCGGCAGAAATGGTCAAGCTTGTCGCGGTGATTTATCTGGCAGCGTATCTGAGCAAAAAGCCAGACCGGATCACAACGTTTCGCAATGGTCTGCTGCCGGCGCTGATCGTGATTGGATTGCTGAGCGGATTGGTGTTGCTCGAACCGGATCTCGGAACGGTTGTGGTGCTTGGATTAGTCACAATCGGGATGTGTTTTCTCGGCGGGGCACGTCTGTCTCATCTCTTGGGGTTAGGGCTCTGTGCGATTCCGGCGGTGATGGCGCTGGTTCTTGGGTCCAGTTATCGGCGCCAACGGCTCATGACGTTTCTTGCTCCATGGAAGGATCCATCGGATGCCGGGTTTCAAATTACACAGTCTTTCTTAGCCTTCGGCAGCGGCGGTTCGTTTGGAGTGGGGTTGGGCGAAGGCAAACAGAAGCTCTATTTCCTCCCGGAGGCGCATACAGATTTTGTCTTGGCGCTGATCGGCGAAGAACTGGGGCTTATCGGCACCGCAACGGTCGTCCTGTTATTCGCATTTTTTGTGTGGCGAGGGGTTCAGATTGCCGCACGTGCGCGCGAGCCGTTTGGCCGCTATCTGGGCATGGGTATTACCTTGTTAGTCGGCGTGCAGGCGTTGGTCAATGCGGCGGTGGTGACGGGGCTGTTGCCGACGAAAGGACTCACCTTACCGTTTGTCAGCTACGGAGGGTCGTCGTTGGTGGTCAGTTTGGTCGGAGTGGGGATCTTGCTCAATATTTCTCGAGATCGGCATACCGGTGGGTCTCGCGGTGGGTCGGGTCACGGATGACGATCGTCATTGCCGCAGGAGGAACCGGTGGCCATCTCTATCCGGCTGTGGCATTGGCAAGAGAGTTTCTCCGGTGCGATCCCAAGACCACGGTTCTTTTTGTGGGGACGGCACGTGGACTTGAATCGAAGGTACTCGCCCACGAGGGGTTCGACCTGGCGTTGATCAGTGCTAAGCCTGTGATGGGCAAGGGCCTGTTCGGGGCACTGAAAGGGTTGTGTGCGCTGCCAGTCAGTTTGAGGCAGTGCCTGCGAATCCTACGAACAAGACAGGCTGATCTGGTGATTGGAGTCGGTGGCTATACAAGTCCCATGATGTTGCTGGCGGCCGCGTTAGCCAAGGTGACACGAGTGATTCTGGAGCCGAATGCACATCCAGGCATGGCGAACAAAGCGGTGGGGCCTTTCGTCCAGCGTGTGTTTCTCGCCTTCGAATCTGCCTCCGACTCGTTCGATCGTTCAAAGGTACGTGTGGTGGGGACGCCGATTCGCAAGGCATTCCTTGAGGGCATTGAGCAGAGCCAGGAGCAGTCAGGATCGCCACATCTGCTGATTTTCGGGGGGAGTCAAGGCGCCAAGGCAATGAATACAGCGGTGATAGAAGGATTGCCCGATTTGATGACACAGCTGCCGCAGTTCACAGTGACCCATCAGACCGGCGAATCCGACCATGCGCGGGTGGCCGAGGCCTATCGTCGGGTCGGCATCGAGTCGCAGGTCGTTCCATTTATTTACGACATGCCTGCGGCATTACGGCAGGCGGACCTTGTGGTGGCGAGGGCCGGTGCTATGACAGTGGCGGAACTCACGGCCTGCGGAAAGCCGGCGATCCTTGTTCCGCTGCCGTCCGCCATCTACGACCATCAGACACACAATGCCAAGGTGATGGAAGCAGCCGGGGCCGCCGTGCTGCTCCCGCAATCTGTGCTCACCGGCCCTCTGTTGGCCCGCACCGTGACGGGTATTCTTGGAGATCGTGACCGATTACGGGCGATGGGCGAGGCGAGTCTTTCTCTGCGGCGAATTGATGCAGCTGAAGTGATTGTCCGCGAATGTTACGCGCTCATGGGGGGTCGTCATGACGTTCACCGGTCTGTTGGAGCAGCAGGAAACTAATGGTGTTGGGCAACGTGGACAGAGATCACCATCGTATCCACCGGTTGGTGGAGTAAGGCGTACGACGATGTTTCGAAAGACACAACAGATCCACCTAGTCGGAATTGGAGGATCGGGAATGAGCGGCATCGCGGAGGTGCTCCTGACGCTGGGGTACAAAGTGACGGGCTCGGACCTGCAAGCTTCCGATACGACGCGACGATTGGAAGAGCTCGGCGGGCGTATCTTTATCGGCCATCAGGAATCGAATGTCGGGGAAGCACAAGTGGTCGTCATCTCCTCTGCCGTGTCGGCACAGAACCCAGAGGTCGTGGCAGCGAAGACAAAGCAAATTCCTGTGATTCCTCGGGCCGAGATGCTTGCGGAGTTAATGCGGCTGAAATTCGGGGTTGCCATTGCCGGCGCACATGGGAAGACCACGACGACGTCGATGGTGGCCAATGTCTTGGCCCAGGGTGGATTGGATCCGACGATGGTGATCGGGGGGAAAGTGAATGCGTTGGGGAGTCATGCGCGCCTGGGTCGAGGCGATCTCCTCGTGGCGGAAGCCGACGAGAGCGACGGATCGTTTCTCCGTCTATCACCGACCATTGTCGCGGTGACGAATCTCGACCGGGAGCATCTCGATCATTACGGCAGTATGGAACGCATCAACGAATGTTTTCTCGAGTTTATCAATAAGGTGCCGTTCTACGGGTTAGCCGTGTTGTGCGCCGATGATGATCGGCTCAGGGCGCTCTTCCCGAGCATCGTGAAGCGCTATCAGACCTATGGACTCTCGGAACGTCATGGGGTCACGCCGGATTTCTTTGCGACGGACATCAGTTTAAGCAAATGGAGCGCTGAGTTTCGGGCACAGTTCCGTGGTCGCAATTTGGGCCCATTCCGCCTGGCGGTGCCAGGCCGACACAATGTTGCCAACGCGCTTGTGGCGATTGCGGTCGGTCTCGAATTGGATGTCCCGGTCGATCTCATCAGAAAAGCGCTGGCGGCCTATGCCGGAGTTGAGCGCCGTTTTCATCTGCGGGGGGAGGCCAATGGGATCATGGTCGTAGACGATTACGGGCATCATCCGACGGAGATCAAAGCCACTCTGGCTGCCGCCAAGCAAGGGTGGGGAGACCGACGGCTGGTGGTTCTGTTTCAGCCGCATCGCTATACCAGGACGAGAGACCTGCTGGAGGATTTTTCGAAGGCGTTCGACCAATCAGACGTCTTGTTCTTGGCGGACATCTACGCGGCTGGAGAGCAGCCGATTCCCGGGGTGTCCGGAGCCAGGCTGGCCGACATTGTTCGTGCGGCCGGCCATCCGTCTGTGACGTTTGTCGAACACAAAGATCAGATGGTGGATCAGGTGTTGCCTCATCTGAAATCGGGGGATCTCGTGATGACGTTAGGGGCAGGGGATATTTGGAAGACGGGGGTTGGGCTGTTGGCCCGATTGACTCCGGTCGGATGATGCGATGACGCGAGGGAGCCAAGGTGTTAGGACAACCGCACACGCGCATGCGCAGTTTACGCAGACAGATGTGCGCGCTGCGGTGGCCGGTCTCAGGGGATCCGCATCGTTCCGTGCTCCGCTGCGAGAGTACACCTCGTTTAAGATCGGAGGGCCGGCAGATGTCGTCTGTGAGCCGGCGGATATTGAAGATGTCTGTCTGGTGGTTCGGCAGGCGCGTGCGCGCAAGGTGCCGTTGTTCGTCCTGGGCGGAACGAACCTCCTTATCCGAGACGGGGGAATTCGCGGCATTGTGGTGAGCTTGGCGCGGCTGCGGGCCATCAAAGAAGAACCGACGGCGGTGTTGTATGCCGAAGGGGGAGTCGGGATGCCGACATTGATTGGGTATGCGATCCGTCATTCCCTCGCGGGACTGGAATGGGCGGCGGGAATTCCCGGGACAGCGGCCGGCTGTGTCGTCATGAATGCCGGGACCAAGCTCGGTGAAATGAAGGATTCGATCAAGGCTGTTCGCATGGTGAATATGAAAGGCCAGATCGTGAACCTGGAGGCAGCTCAGGTGAGGTTCGAATATCGACGGGCCTTGTTGCCACGCGGCATCGTGGTGGGAGTCTGGCTTCAATTGAAGCCAGGGGTCCAATCGGAAATCCAGCGAGTGGTCAAGGACTATCTCCACTATCGACGAGATACACAACCGCTCGCGATGCCCAGTGCCGGTTGTGTCTTCAAGAACCCTCCGAACGACTCTGCCGGGCGACTTATTGAGGCGGTTGGCCTCAAGGGTGCACGTGTCGGTGACGCGGAAGTCTCGATGAAGCATGCCAACTTCATGGTCAACCGTGGTCAGGCGAATGCGGCAGATGTGACGGCGTTGATCGGGAAGGTCCGCAGTGCAATTCGCCGTCGGGTGGGGGTGAGGTTAGACCTTGAACTGAAAATCGTAGGAGAGACATAGCGGTATGAGTGAGCTTCATTCGACAGAGCGGCCGCTTCTGACCCGTGCCCGCATCGGGGTGCTGATGGGCGGACGATCGGCTGAGCGCGAGGTGTCGCTCCGGACAGGCGCCGCGGTTCATCGATCGTTGGTCCGCCGTGGGTACGATGCGGTTGCCATTGATGTCGGACCGACGCTTTCTCAGGATCTGCGCGATCAGAAGATCGACCTGGCATTTTTAGCTTTGCATGGGCCGGGTGGGGAAGATGGAGCGATTCAAGGGTTCCTGGAAACGTTGGGAATTCCCTACACCGGATCCGGCATCCAGGCGAGCGCAATCGGTATGCATAAAGTTACGACGAAAACACTCTTGGCTTCAGCGCGTATTCCTGTGCCGGCCGGTACAGTTGTGAAGCGAGGAGGGAACGTCTCCAGCGCCACCCTGTTGCGCGCGGAAAAATTTCACTGGCCTCTTGTGGTGAAGCCTGCCTCGCAAGGGTCCACGATTGGCGTCACGATTGTGCGAAAACCGTCGCAATGGCGTGATGCCCTGGCCTTGGCCCATCGCTACGACACGGATGCGATGGTCGAGACCTATATCCCGGGGCATGAGGTGACGGTGTCGATCATCGGAGGACACCATGTCTCTCCGCTGGTGCTTCCTGCTGTGGAAATCGTGGCGCCGGGAGGCTTTTACGATTTTTCCGCGAAGTACGAAAAGGGGAAAACCCAATATCTCTGTCCTGCACCCTTGAGTGCCGCAGTGACCAGGCAGATTCGGATGTTGGCGTTGCGCACGTATCAGGTACTGGGCTGTGAGGGTGCGGCCCGAGTCGATTTCCGTATCACCCCGCGCGGCCGCTCGGTCGTATTGGAGATCAATACCGTGCCAGGCATGACTGAAACGAGTTTGCTCCCGATGGCGGCGGCACAGGCCCGAATCGACTATGACGAGTTGACCGAACGGATTCTTGAGTCTGCACTCACTCGCGCGGTCGCCTTGACCGTTCGTCAGGGGAAGTGAACGTGCCATGAAGATACTCATGCGGAAACGAGCGGCGCCTCCCATCGGGCCACGGTCGAACCAATGGAAGGGCGCGCGTGCCAATCAGGTCGCGGATCAACGCCAACAGGCGCGTCGGGAGACGTTGCTCTCACGGCGTAGGCGTGCGTTGCTCGTGGGGCGATGGATTCTCGGTCTTGCCGCGTTGGCGTGGGGATTGACCATCATCACGCGAGAAATGGGCCCCATGCTTCAGGGTTGGCTAGAAATCCGTGACGTAGAGATCGAGGGTATGCACCGAGTGACGAAACCGGAAATATTAGAGCGGCTCGTGTTGAAGCCAGGCATGGGACTGCATCAAGTCAGCACATCGTTTCTTGCTGAGCGAGTGCAGGCGCACGCATGGATTAAGGAGGCGACGGTCGAACGCCGGCCGCCGCATATTCTGCATATCACGGTAGTGGAGCGAACGCCGGCCGCGATTATTCGCGCAGGCGCGGACCATTGGTTGAGTGATGAAGGCGGACATCTTCTCGCCAAACTAGGCAGGCAGGATGATCAGGCTCTACCCCTGTTGACTGGCTTGGAGGTTCAGCCTCTTCAGCACGGCGAATCAGGTGTTCGTCATGCGGTTCAGTCCGGGGTCGTATTGGCCAAGCTCATCGCCAATACGTTCGGCGGGAGGGTTGAAATCGATCTCACGAATGTCTCGAATGTGGTGGCGTCGGCCAACGGGGTGCGATTTCAGTTTGGAGGCGATTCTCTGGTCGATCAATGGGAGCGATTTCGGAAGGTGAATCCGTTATTTAAAACAAGCCCATTCGATGATCGGACGGGTGCAGTGAACGAGATCGATTTACGGTATGACAATCGCGTCATTGTGCGAGAAAGGGTGTGAGGGCTGTGCCGAAGCGTGATCAGATTCTTGTGGGGTTAGATATCGGGACCACGAAGATCTGCGCCATCGTGTCGGAAATCACCGATGATGGCGTGCTCAATATTATCGGGGTGGGATCCAGTCCGTCGCGAGGGCTTCGCAAGGGTGTCGTGGTCGACATCGAGAGCACCGTGGAATCGATCAAGAAGGCGGTGGAGGAAGCCGAGCTGATGGCGGCGGTTCAGATCAATTCCGTCTATACCGGCATTGCAGGCAGCCACATCTCTGCGGAAAACTGCAAGGGGGTCGTCGCGCTCAAAAAGGCAGAAGTCACGCGGGAAGACATCCAGCGTGCGATCGAAAGCGCGCGGACTCTGGCCGTCGTCCCCCATGAACGGCGGATTCTTCACGTGCTCCCTCGTGAATTCATGGTAGATGGGCAAGAAGGGGTTCGGGAGCCGTTAGGTCTGTCCGGAAACCGCCTCGAAGTCAATGTTCATGTCATTACCGGCGCTGTGACGTCGGCGCAGAATATCATCAAGTGTGTGAATCGCGCGGGGCTCGATGTTATCGACATGGTGTTGCAGCCTTTGGCGTCCAGTGAGGCCGTCCTCAGCCAGGAAGAACGCGATCTGGGCGTCGTCATGATCGATCTTGGCGGTGGGACAACCGACCTCGCGATCTTCCTAGACGGGAGTATCAGGCACTCTGCGGTTTTGCCGATCGGTGGGCAGAACTTGACGAAGGATCTTGCCATCGGGTTGCTGACCTCTCAAACGGAAGCCGAGAAAATTAAATTGCAGCACGGGATCGCCAGAACAGGGTTGGTGCAGGGCCATGAAATGGTCGAGGTTCCGTCGGTCGGCGACCGTCCAGCACGGAGGTGCTTGCGCCGCGATCTTGCTGAGATTCTTGAGCCACGGGTCGAAGAAATATTCGAGCTGGTTCGTCGGGAAATCGCACGGGCCGGCTACGAGGGCATGGTGGGAGCCGGAGTGGTGATTACCGGTGGGACATCGTTGTTGGAAGGGATGCCCGATGCGGCAGAGCAGGTCTTGAATCTTCCGGCTCGCCGTGGCGCACCCGGTGGTCTCGGAGGGCTTCGCGACATCGTCAGCAATCCCATACATGCCACGGGCGTCGGACTGCTGCTCCATGCCCGACGCCATCTTGAGGAGATGGCCATCGCTGGTCTGCGCAGCGGGCGGCCGTTGGATAAGGTCTTGACTCGTATGAGGGGATGGTTCTTCGAGTTGTTCTAACCGATGCGTGAGGCGAATGTCCGCCTTGCGGATTTTATCAAGGGAGGTGTCCTGATGTTTTCGTTTGAAGAGGATGTTGTGTCTCCCGTTCGGATTAAAGTGATCGGTGTCGGTGGCGCCGGGTGTAATGCGTTGAACACCATGATTACGTCCGGATTAGCTCGGGTCGATTTCATCGCGGCGAATACGGATCTGCAGGCGTTGGAACGATCGCGGGCGTCGTATAAAGTTCAGCTGGGCCCTGAACGGACCAGAGGGCTCGGCGCCGGGGCCAAGCCAGAAGTCGGAAAGGATTCGGCACTGGAAAGCAAAGATCAGATTCGGGAGTGTCTTGAGGGCGCCGACATGGTGTTCGTGACCGCCGGAATGGGCGGTGGAACCGGAACGGGTGCCGCGCCGATTGTGGCGAGTATCGCGCGTGAACTCGGTATCTTGACGGTCGGGGTCGTCACGAAGCCTTTTTCGTATGAAGGTCATCGCCGGATGCTCCACGCGGACGAAGGGGTCCGCGATCTCCGCCGGCATGTTGACACCTTACTGATAATCCCGAATCAGCGATTGCTCGGCATCGTCGACAAAGCGACGCCGCTGCTCGAAGCGTTTAAGGTCGCTGATGATGTCCTCCGGCAGGCCATTCAAGGAATTGCCGATGTGATCACGACCACCGGCCATGTCAATGTGGATTTCGCCGATGTCCGAACCGTCATGTCCCATACGGGCCGTGCAGTGATGGGGATGGGCGTGGCGCGCGGAACGAATCGAGCGATCGAAGCGGCGCAAAAGGCGATTTGTAGTCCGTTGTTGGAGGAGGGGAGTGTCGAGGGTGCACGTGGGGTGTTGCTGAATATCACCGGTGGGCCCAACATGACGTTGCATGAGATCGAGGAAGCGGCGACGATTGTTCAACAGACCGCTGACCCTGAAGCCAACATCATTGTTGGACAGGTGATCAACCCCGATATGGGCGATGACTTGGTTGTGACCGTGATTGCGACAGGGTTTGAACGGGAGGATCAGCCTGCTCCGGTTCCCGTGGCTGCGGTTCGGGCGTCCCGTCCTGTGCAACAGACGGTGACCACCGGCGCCGGCCAGACGGTGGGAGAACGATCGTACGCGGAGCGGCCCTTCAAAGATTTCGATCGCCCAACCTACTTGCGGCGGATGGGAGATGGAAGAGTATCGATGGAACGCGCTGCCGCGGTCACTGATGACGAGTGGGATGTACCCACCTTCCTGCGCAAGCAGGTCGACTGAGCAGACGCGTTTGTCGGCGTGAGTCGGTCATAGCGGGGTATGACTATGAGTGCAGCAGTCATTACGGTTCCTGCCTTTGCGTCCGTGCGCGACGGTGTTCGGCATTTCTTTGGCACGCGCCGTCACGCACATTCACTGGCATTCGATGTCGGAATTCCCGCTCGTCAGTCTGGTGCGAAGGGGCGCGGCTGGCTGCTGTCCGTCAAGCAAGTGCACGGAACTGAGGCGCTGGTGCTGGATCGTCCACTTATGGAGTCGGATCGGTTTCCCGGTGGGTGGGATGCGTTGGTGACCGATCAACCAGGCGTGACAGTAGCCGTGCGCACGGCGGATTGTGTCCCCGTGCTCGTGCATGACCCACGCCGGCGCGTTGTCGCAGCGATTCATGCCGGTTGGCGGGGCGCGGTGGCTGGGATTGTTTCGAAAACGCTCACACTGATGGCGAGCCGATTCGGGTCGACCCAGTCGGATCTGCGAGTCAGTATTGGACCATCAGCCGGCCCTTGCTGCTATGAAGTGGACAATCCGGTGCTCGACCAGCTTCGATTGGGGTTGTCTGATTGGGAGTCGGTCGTGCATGACTATCGAGGGCATAAAGCTCGGCTCGATCTCAAGGGCTTGATCCGCCGGCAAGTGGAAGGAGCGGGTGTGTTCACATCCGCTGTTTCTGCGGTGAATGTATGCACGATCTGCCACGATCAGCTGTTTTATTCCTATCGACGGGAAGGCCGGGTGAACGGAACGATGGTCAGCGGGATCACGCTACTCTCTCACAACTCAGAGTGAGTCGGAGGGTGTGCGCTGACATTTATCCGGGGGGGTCTGTACAATACGTCTGAGCTTCGTCGCATTTCTTTGAGGGGGCGCGCAATCGGTATGTCGGATGAGTATCGTGGTACGGTTGGGGGCGGGGTGTGTCTAGTTCAACGATCATAAAGAAGATTGCGTTCATCGGAGGCGGCCAGATGGCCGAGGCCATGATCGGTGGTCTCCTTGCAGGGCAGGTCTGTCCGCCTGCGCTGATTTGGGCAACGGATCCCGTTCCCGAGCGCCGCGATCGCTTAAAAGAGCAGTTCGGCATTCGAGTTGGTTCTGCCAACCGTGAAGCGGTTGTCTGGGCTGACGTGGTCATTTTGGCCGTGAAGCCTCAGGCGCTCTCTGTTGTGCTCAAGGAGCTTGGCCCAATCCTGGCCCATGCCCTTGTGATCTCTATTGTGGCAGGGGTGAAGATTCCGACAATCGCCGAACAGATTTCCGGGGGGGGGCGGGTTGTTCGTGCGATGCCGAATATTCCAGCATTGGTCCGGGAGGGTATGACTGCGCTAACTTTTGGTAGCACGGTCACTGAGGATGATGGTCATGTGGCTCGAATGGTATTCGAAGTGGTCGGTCGTGTGGTCCTAGTTGAGGAACGATTGATGGATGCGGTGACTGGCCTGAGTGGGAGTGGCCCGGCCTATGTGTTTCAGGCCATTGAAGCGTTGGCGGATGGGGGAGTGATGATGGGTTTGCCACGGCAGACCGCCGAACTCCTTGCGGCACAGACAGTACTTGGCGCGGCTCGCTTGGTGCTCGAATCGGGCGCACACCCTGCTCAGCTGAAAGATCGGGTGGCCTCACCCGGAGGCACCACCATCGCCGGACTTCATCGGCTTGAACAGGGGGGGTTTCGTGCTACATTAATGGCTGCGGTTGAAGCGGCTACCACGCGATCGAAAGAGTTGGGGCGCTGATGTTTGTCGCGGGGAATGTTCTTTCGGCAATGGCCTCGATTCTTGACTATGTATTATGGCTCTATATGTGGGTGATCATTGCTCGCGCCCTGATCTCGTGGGTCAACCCGGATCCATGGAATCCGATCGTCCAATTTCTCAATCGTGCGACCGAACCGGTCCTCGCTCCAATTCGACGGTTGATTGGCACGCGGATTGGCATGGATGTATCGCCCATCGTCGTGATCCTGATTATCAATTTCCTGCAAATCGCGGTTGTGCAGTCACTCAAGGAATTGGCCATGAGGATGAACTGAAATGACCATGGGGGACACCATGAGAATGACGCCGCTTGATATCCAGCAAATGGTGTTCAAGGTCGCTTTTCGCGGATATGACAAGGAAGAGGTGAATCGCTTCCTTGAAGAAATAGCGCAGACGGTCGAATTATTGAATCGAGACGATGCGGTTCAGCGAGAAAAGATCGTATTTCTGGAACAGCAACTTGCCGAGTTAAAACGGACGGAAGCAACATTGTCGAGTACGCTGTTATCTGCTCAATCGCTGGCAGAGGATGTAAAGCGGAATGCTCATCGGGAGGCGGATCTCGTCATCAAGGAGGCTGAACAGAAGGCGGGCGAACTGATTCATCAGGCCAGGGTCGAGCTGACCGATACACAGCGTGACCTCACGTCGCTCCAAAAACAACGCTTGCTGATGGTTGAACGCTTGCGGGCGTCGTTGCGCATGTTCGAACGGATGCTGGAAGTGGAAGAACATGAGGCGTTCCATGACGCCGCAACCGCATCGGTAGAGAAGCTTGAAGGAGAATCGAGCCCGAGGCTCTAACTCGTCAGAAGCGACCACTTCTCGCTGGCTCAGGCGTTCTCTAGGCTGGCTCTTGCGGCTCCCCGCAACCGCATTGTTTCCCACCCACAATAGGGTATCCCGCCCATGGCTACTCATCATGTCATTCAGGCGGCATTGCAATCGGCCGTCGACGAGGGTGTCTTCCCCGGTGCTCAGCTGGCGGTGCGTCTTCGTGGGGAGCTGCAATGTGTGGTGGTGGCTGGGCGATTGTCGTCAGAGCCTCCAGGCCTTCCGGTTCAACCCACTAGCCTGTATGACCTCGCGTCTCTCACGAAGCCGTTAGTAACGGGGACATCTCTCTTGCTTCTGGCGCAACAGGCCAAGGTAAGGCTTGAAGATCCTGTACAGGAAGTCTTGGCTGAACTTGACGGGACGCCAATCGGTCAAACAACGGTGAAAGACCTTTTGACTCATCGTTCGGGCCTGCCCGGATGGCGGTCCTTCTACGAGCGGCTGGGCACCGGAGGTATTGGCCTTGAACCTCCCGGCGGAAATCATGCTGTCGAGCAACTGGTACTGAAGATGATTCGAGATGAGCCGCTGCTCTATGCGCGGGGGGAGCGCTGCGTCTATAGTGACCTTGGATTCATGTTGTTGGGGTTTCTGGTGGAGCGCCTCAGTGGAATGGCGTTGGACCGCTGGTGCGAAGACGCCATCGTCCGACCGCTAGGGGCTGACCCCATGATGTTTTGCCCTACGGCAGGGGGAGCGCAGCGTGATAGCCTCCGCCCAATTGTCGATGTGTCATGCATAGCCCCGACTGAACGGGACGAGTGGCGCAATCGACTCTTACGTGGGGAGGTGCACGACGAGAATGCTGCAGCGCTGGGTGGTGTTGCAGGTCATGCAGGATTATTCGGGACTGCCGAATCGGTACTGGCTGTCTCCGGAGCCTGGCTCCACGGCTATCATGGAAGAGAGTCGATCCTGGATGGAGATCTTGTCAGGCAGTTTACGACCCGCCAGGAATCTGTCGCTCGATCGAGTTGGGCGTTGGGATGGGATACTCCGTCTGCGCCGTCTTCATCGGGGTCTAGTTTTTCTGAGCGGTCGTTCGGTCATCTCGGCTTTACGGGGACGTCGCTATGGATTGATCCACTCCATGAATTGGAAGTGGTGCTGTTATCCAATCGAGTACATCCGAACCGAAGGAACGAGAAGATTAAGGCCTTCCGCCCACGGATTCACGATCTGGTCTATCGGGAGTATGTCTCCGCGTAAGAGTTGCGGCTATGCCAGGTCCTGATAATCAACCCAGGTTTCTTTTTCGGCGAGATACTTCGTGCCTTTGAAATTGGCGCGGGTTCTCATTCTACTGAAGCCGAATCGCTGCATCATGTCGATGAGCTCTTGTACCGCAGCCGTGATAGTGGGATGGGGATGGCCTTCGACGTTCAGGGCTTCATACATAACTTTCGCGGCGTAGCCAGAGGGTGTCCGATTGACAAGGATCATGCGATTGAAATACCGATCGCTCGGGTCAACCCCTTCAATCTGGTGCTTTTCAATCAATCCTTCTTTTTTGAAAAGCAGCGGCAACGAACTCATCACACCCCCCATTGCACTCACACGATATACTAGAGCCGAGTGCGTGATTATAGGGTGGGACCGCGCCGACCGCAAGCCGTTGACAACCGTGTAGCACCCTCATATCATCTCCCCCCGCTGTCGTCGCCGCGATGTCCTTAAAGATATGAATATCCCCAACAGCTTGACCATCCTCCGTATTCTCCTGATTCCCTGCTACATTGGGTTGCTGATCTACGGCAGATTCGATCAAGCACTCATTGTGCTTCTTGTGGCTGGGCTTACCGATGCGCTTGATGGGCTGATCGCCCGTATGAAGAATCAGCATACTCGGCTTGGCGCTGTGTTAGACCCTTTAGCCGATAAGCTGCTGCTCACCTCCGGGTTCATCACCCTTTCGCTGATTCATTTGATTCCGTTGTGGGTCACCATCCTTGTAGCCAGCCGGGACGTCATATTGCTGATGGGAACGGCGGTGGCGCATTTCACAGATTATCGCGTGGATCTTACGCCCACCTTTTTGGGCAAGGGCACGACGTTTCTCCAGCTAGCTTATGTTGTGATGGTTATCTTTCTCAGTTCCCGCCGCATCGATCTCGCCAATATCTTGCCGCTGTTGTTCGGTATGGTCTCCTTCACGTTATTGTCCGGATTGCATTATCTCTATCGAGGTATTCGGCAGACGAGTGCAATCAGGAGCTAGGGCTTTCCGTAACGTCAACCCGTATGCCTGCCCACCGCGCAGAGATTGTGCATTTGTTTGACAGGTTTTGGGGTCGCCAGTAGACTCGCCGATAGATATTCCCGTCAATTTACAACCGGCCAGGTAGATGGCCACATCGAAGGGTGAGTGTTGCGTATGGCTACCTTTGCGTATGTCGGACGAACCAGATCGGGTGCCGTCAAGAAGGGCGAGCTGAGTGCGAAAACCCGAGATGAGGCGGTGGATCAACTGCGTAAGCAAAGCGTTGTCGTCACGAGCCTTGAAGAAAAGAAGAGCGGCGCTGGCGGATTCAAGATCAACCTTAGTTTTGGGTCCGGCCTTACGGATAAAGATCTGGTTGTATTTACACGACAATTCGGGACGATGATCAATGCCGGTCTGCCCTTGGTGCAGTGTCTCGAAATCCTCTCGACCCAGTCTGAAAACAAGGTGCTGCGGGAGACTATCGGGGAAGTGAAGACGCAGGTGGAGGCCGGTTCGACTTTTTCGGATGCGTTACGCCGCCACCCTAAAGTATTCGACGATCTGTACGTGAACTTGGTCCATGCAGGTGAGGTGGGTGGCTTGCTCGATACGATCCTGACGCGTCTCGCAAAGTACATCGAGAAAGCAATGAAGCTCAAAGGGCAGATCAAGTCTGCCATGGTCTATCCTGCCACGATCATGGGAGTCGCCGTTGTTGTTATCGTTATTCTCATGCTTTTTGTCATTCCAATCTTTGCAAAGATGTTTCTTGAACTGTCCGGAGGGAAAGTGGCGTTGCCCGGCCCTACGCAAATAGTCATCGACACCAGCAACTTCTTTATCGCGTACTGGTATGTCATTCTTGGGGCGATTGTGGGGACCGTTTTTGGCATTAAAAAATATCGCGGGACCGTTCAAGGGCGGATGGTTATTGATAAGTTGCTTCTCAAGTTACCAGTAGTTGGAGACTTAATCAGAAAAGCTTCGGTTGCCAAGTTTACCCGCACACTCGGGACATTGCTCTCCAGCGGGGTCCCATTACTCGATGGAATGACCATCTGTGCAAAGACATCGGGCAATAAGGTTATTGAAGAAACATTGATCAACGCTCGCCAGAGTATCAGTGGTGGAAAGACGATCGCCGATCCCTTGGCAGCAAGCGGGGTCTTTCCGAAAATGGTCACTCATATGATTGCCGTTGGTGAGTCAACTGGCGCGCTGGACGCGATGTTAGGGAAAATTGCAGACTTTTACGAAGACGAAGTTGATCAGGCCGTTGCCTCGTTGACGGCACTACTTGAACCTATGATGATGGTATTCCTGGGGGTTGTGATTGGGTTTATCGTGATTGCGATGTACCTCCCGATCTTCAAAATGGCGTCTGCTATAGGATAGAGGATGGTGTTCAGTTCCCTCTCACGGAGTTGGGCCTAGTTCCCAGCCTGAAAGCTCTAAGTCCCCTTTCTGGCCACCAATTGGTGCTCCGTCAGGTGTTCGATAACACGATTTCAGGCCAAAAATTCGAGGAGAGTGAGCAAGGAATATTTCTCTTCATGCCCCGCCGATCTCCCTCTTGCCCAGTGGTTTTCCAATCATGAATGATCTGCGGACAAGACTGTACTGGATCATGGGGCTCCGGATGGCCTTCGTGACCCTGATGCTCGGTCTGTCCCTCGCCTTTCAAGTTGCGAAGGGCGTGTGGGTCGAAACATTTTACGTCTTGATTATTGCGACCTACGCTCTCACGATTCCTTCCGCCATTTTACTCCGAGTGTGTACGTCCTCAACGGCTCTCACAATACTTTTCTGGTTACAAGTAGGTATCGATTTCCTCCTTGAGACGATGTTGGTTGCCAGGACAGGAGGGATCGAGAGTCCCTTTGCGGTCCTGTATGTCATGACGGTGGCAGTGGCTAGTCTTGTTCCCCGCCGACGAGTGGGGCTCCTTACCGCCTGTTTCTGCATTATTCTGTTCGGGCTCTTAACGAACATTCAGTTGCATGGCCTCATCGGGGGGGGGCTGCCGCCGAGTCGGCTGACGGTGCCTGAAACGTTCCAGACCTTCGGCGTCTATGCGCTGGCCATTCTTGTCGTGGGAATCCTGGGTGGGGCCCTCGCTGAGCAGCTTCAGCAGGCGGATCAATCGCTGCGAGAAAAAGAGCAGGGACTGACCCGTCTCCAAGTCTTCCATGAGAATATTGTTCATAGCATCAGCAGCGGCGTGTTTACGGCCGATGCCACCGGGTGCATTACGTCCTTCAATCCGGCGGCACAGGAAGCGATCGGGTACACGATCGCTCACGTGTCCGGGCGTCAGTGGCGCGAGGTCTTCAATTGGCACCCTAACCAGCAGTCAGACGAGCAATTGAATAGTACCCTGTCGGCGACAACCCGATTTGAAGTGGAATGTAAGCGGGCAGACGGGAACCGTTTGATTCTCGGAATGACCCTTTCCCCATTACACGAGCAGGGGAAGCAGACAGGGTTGGTTGGTGTGTTCAAAGACTTGACGGAGATTCGGGAGCTTGAAGAGGAGATGCGGCGCAAGGAATGGCTGGCGAGTCTTGGTGAAATGTCTGCCGGGATGGCCCATGAGATTCGGAATCCATTGGGTGCGTTGGCCGGCGCGATGCAAATGCTGCGAAAAGATGCCGTAGAAGACGAAACCAATCGCCGGTTGATGGACATTGCGATTCGGGAGGCCACCAGGCTCGATAATATTATTACTGAATTCCTTCAGTATGCACGTCCTCCGGCGCTCAATCTTGCAGAGCATGATCTTAACAAAGTACTTGCCGAGACGCTCGATCTCGTTCAACATGAAGCGCGAACACGTTCCAATATCAAGATTGTCACGTCGTTGGCATCTGGGACGCTCCTAGCCTTGGTCGATCAAGATCAGCTCCGGCAGGTATTCTGGAATATGGCGACGAATGCGTTTGAGGCGATGCCGGATGGTGGACAGGTGACGATCTCGACGAACTGTCGCCATGTCGATGCCGGCGGCCGCAAGGGTGACGTGATCGAAGTGGCATTTCAAGACACAGGGGAAGGTATTCCGGCACAGAACTTAGACAAAATATTTCTTCCGTTTTTCACGACGAAAAAAGAAGGGTCAGGATTGGGTCTCGCCGCCGTGCATCGAATTGTCGACTTGCACGGGGGGTGGATCAAGGTCGAAAGCCGAGAGCATCAAGGCTCGCGGTTTGTCGTATGTATGCCGTGTTCTGGGGGGGCCGGAGTACGGTTATGGCATGAGGGGCGGACGCCGTGGAAAAGATCCTAGTTGTCGATGACGAGCGGGGGTTGCGTGAAGTCATGAGCATCATGCTCAAACGCGCGGGCTATGCCGTAACCGAAGCATCAGATGGTGAAGAAGCCATCGGTCATGTTGGTAAAGAAATCTTCGATCTTGTCATCACGGACCTCCGCATGCCCAAAGCCGACGGCATGGCGGTTCTGAAGGCGGTGAAATCTACTTCTCCTGAAACCGTGGTCCTTGTCATTACGGCGTTTGCGACTGCGGACTCGGCAGTCGATGCCATGAAACAAGGTGCGTACGACTACCTCACCAAGCCGTTTCAGGTCGATGAAGTGCAGTTGATTATCCGCAACGCGTTGGAAAAGAGGCGTCTCTCGACGGAGAACATCCTGTTAAAGCGTGAAATGGCGAGTCAGTCGTCGTTCGCGCAGCTCGTCGGGCAGAGCGAAGGCATGCAGAAGGTGTTCGATGTGGTGCGCAAAGTCGCGGACGCTAAGAGTAATGTGCTGATTTGCGGGGAAAGCGGAACGGGAAAAGAGTTGGTGGCACGCGCCATTCACTATAATAGTGCCAGGAGCCCGATGCCCTTTGTGGCGGTGAATTGCAGTGCAGTGCCAGAGACATTGCTCGAAAGCGAACTCTTTGGGCATATGAAGGGATCCTTTACCGGCGCGATGGCCAATAAGGCAGGGTTGTTCGAAGTCGCCAACGGTGGCACGATCTTTTTGGATGAAATCGGCGATACGACTCCAACGATTCAAGTCAAGCTGCTGCGCGTGATTCAGGAGCGAGAGTTCCGGCGTGTGGGCGGCACCCAGGATGTCAAGGTCGATGTGCGCATCGTAGCCGCGACCAATAAAAATCTTGAAAAGGCCGTGGCTGACGGCTCATTCCGAGAAGACTTGTACTACCGCTTAGATGTCATTCCGATTCGGCTTCCCCCATTGCGCCTTCGGACGGGAGACATCCCGCTTCTCGTGAAGCATTTCCTCGAGAAGTTTTCCCAGGATGGCGGGAAGGCGCTTCCTGTGTTGACATCGGAGGCGATGCATGTCTTGTTGGGACATGAGTGGCGAGGCAACGTGCGCGAGCTTGAAAACTTGATGGAACGTGTTGTCACGTTTTCCGCCGGTACACCCGTCTCGGACGACGACATTCGCGGTTGGCTTCATCGAGTTCTGTCTCCTCAGCAGCAGGGTGTCCCTACCGACTTGCCCGAAGACGGGTTGGATTTGGAGGGGCTTATTAACGGGATTGAAAAGGATTTGCTTTTGAAGGCACTCGAACGGACGATGTGGGTAAAGAAAAAGGCCGCACGGCTTCTCAAGCTCAATACGCGATCCTTTCGCTATCGACTAGAGAAGTATGCGATCAAGGGAGGCCGTGATTAATCGGCCGCAGAGCCCCTCCGGCATCACTGTTTGTGCCCCTGCCAAAGTCAACGTGATCCTGCGCATCCTCGACCGCCGCTCCGACGGCTTCCACAATCTCTGGTCGGTCATGCAGACGGTCGCCCTCGACGACGAAGTCCAGATTAGGTTGCGAGCCGACCGGCAAGATATTCAGCTGCGATGCGATGCGACGGGTCTGGCTACAGACCAGAGTAATCTCGTGTATCGGGCCGCGGCTGCAGTATTGGCGCGGGCTCAGCAATCGGTTGGACTAGATATCGAGTTGCGAAAGCGCATTCCGATGGGAGCAGGGCTCGGGGGCGGAAGCAGTGATGCGGCAGCCACCATTTTAGGATTGAATGGTTTGTTGCAGCTTAAATGGTCTCCGGCGCAGATGGCAGAGGTCGGACAATCGTTAGGGAGCGATGTGCCCTTCTTTCTTTTTGCCCCCGCCGCCTGTGTCACGGGCCGGGGAGAAACCGTTCGTCCGGTCGTCGTTGAAGGGGTGCGATGGGTCGTGCTTGTGAACCCGGGGTTTGGGGTCAATACCAAGTGGGCCTATCAAGAATTAGCGGCGACGAGGACCTCTGTCAGGCCGCTATCGCACGCTCAGCAGGAGCTCGACCGACAATCACGGATGGGTTGGGCTCAATTGATGGCTGCGGCAGAGAATGATTTCGAAGCGCCGGTCTTTGCCGCGCATGGCACGCTGCGAGAGATTAAACAGAGCTTGCAGGCCCACGGCGCCGAGATCGCGCTACTGTCTGGAAGTGGAGCGACGGTGTTCGGGGTGTTCGCGGACGAAGCGCGCGCACGTCGCGCCCATGCCCAGTTCGTGAGTGAAAAGTTCACGAATGTATTTACTATTCCCACCTGTTCAGGTCCGCTCGTCTGGCGATACGAACGATCACGCTAAGCCGTAGTTCGGTTGACAACTCCTCGCACATTCCGCTAAAGTCACACCCCTTAGTTGGCTCCCTCAACAGCGCGCAGCGAATAGAGGTAGGCGGGTTACGATCACGCCCACCGACGCCCGCCGTCGAGACGAACCCGATACGAAATCAGAACGTGACGGACTCGCATCAAGAGACCCTCTGAGGAATCGATGAGCGGAGAGCTACAAGTATTCTCTGGCAACGCGAATCCGGCCCTTGCCCATGAGATTTGCGCCTATCTTGGGACCAGGCTCGGGGAGGCGACGGTCGGATCATTCAGTGACGGTGAGATTCGCGTCAAGATCGAGGAAAATGTTCGTGGCGGCGATGTGTTCGTTGTGCAGTCGAGTTGCCAGCCGGTCAACGACTCTCTCATGGAGCTGTTGATTATTATTGATGCACTGAAACGATCCTCCGCCCATCGCATCACCGCGGTCATTCCGTATTTCGGCTATGCTCGCCAGGATCGTAAGGATCAGCCGCGCGTACCGATTTCAGCGAAGCTCGTGGCCGATCTCATCAGCACAGCGGGTACCGATCGGGTGCTGACCATGGACCTTCATGCCGGGCAGATCCAGGGGTTCTTCAATCTACCGGTGGACCATCTGTACGCACTGCCCGTCTTGCTGGATTACATTACCAAAAAAAAGGTGGACGATCTGGTCGTTGTCTCGCCGGATGCCGGCGGAGTCGAGCGGGCTCGCGCTTTTGCGAAACGGCTGGAAGCAAGCTTGGCGATTATCGACAAGCGGCGTGAAGGACCCAATCAAACACAAATTATGAACATCATCGGCGACGTGGCGGGCAAGAGCGCGCTCTTGCTTGACGACATGATCGACACGGCCGGCACAATCGTGAAGGGGGCGCAGGCCTGCATGGATCGTGGGGCGCGGGAAGTGTGGACGGCTTGTACCCATGCGGTGCTTACCGGGCCTGCATTGGAGCGGATTCAGCAATCCTGTCTGAAGCAAGTAATCGTGACCAATTCGATTCCGTTACGGGGTAAAGAGCTGATTTGCCCGAAACTACATCAATTATCGATTGCGCCACTGTTAGGTGAGGCGATCAGGCGAATCCATGAAGATGAATCGGTGAGTTCATTGTTTGCCTAAAGGTGAGGCAGAGACACTTAGAGATCAGAGAGAAGGGGACGGAGGCTTATCATGAAGTTCGATCTAGCAGTCACAGTACGAGAGAAAACGGGAAAGGGTGCGGCGCGCCAACTTCGTCGGGAGGGTAAGGTTCCCGGCGTGTTGTATGGGCAGGGCGAATGCCTGCTGTTAACAATTGAACCAGATCGCCTCGTCAAGATTTTAAAAGCACAGGCCGGGGGCGCGGCGCTCGTGTCACTCACCCTCACCGGCGCGAAGTCGAAACCGAACCGTACCGCCTTGTTACGCGATTTCCAGGTCGATCCGGTTGAAGGACATATACTGCATGCGGATCTGTTTGAAATTTCTATGGACAAGCCGATTCGCGTGAAGGTGCCTCTGCATTTAACCGGTGGGATACCTGCCGGCGTCAAAGAAGGCGGCATTCTCCATCACAATATGCGCGAGTTACATATTGAGTGTCTGCCGGGAGTGTTGCCGGACTTTATCGAAGTCGATGCCTCGGGGCTCGCCATTGCACAAGGCCTCCATCTGAAAGATCTGACTGCCCGTGAAGGGATCCGTTATCTCGATGATCCTGAGCAAATGGTTGTGAGCGTGGCCGCGCCGATGACGGAAGCCAAGCTCGAATCGCTTCTTGCGAGCGGCGCAGCTGTACCGGAGGGCGGGAAAGAGCCTGAAGTGGCGGCGAAGGGTAAAGTGGCGGGTGAAGGCGCTGAGGGTGGTGATGCGGCGAAAGCCGGCGCGGCGGCTGCTGCTCCTGATGCGAAGGGCGGCGACAAGAAGGGCGCACCCGCGCCAAAAGGTGAGAAGAAGGAAGCTGAAAAGAAGAAATAACGTTGCGTCTCATCGTTGGGCTTGGCAATCCTGGCGCTGCCTATGCCCAAACCCGCCACAACGTCGGCATGTGGGTCATCGAGCGGGCCGCGGCTCGATGGTCCATCCGTCTCGCCAAGCGCGGTACGACTTATCGTGGATCGGGGCGGCTTGGGTCGGAACTCCTCGAACTTGCCGGCACCCTCGATTGGATGAACATCACGGGTCCTCCGCTCAAAGGCCTCCTGCGCGAGTATTCGCTGACTGCCGCCGATCTCATTCTCGTCCATGACGATCTTGATCTCGATCTAGGGCGTCTCCGGATCAAACAAACCGGCGGGCATGGAGGACATAATGGGATCAGGTCCGTCATCGATGCAGTTGGTACATCTCAGTTTGTGAGGATCAAAATCGGAATCGGTCGGCCTGCGCCGCGTCAGGACTCAGCGGACTATGTGTTGCAGGCGTTCACGAGAGAAGAGATCGAGGTGTTGAATCCTTGTCTCGATCGTGCGGTCGATGCGTTGGAATGTCTGATTCATCGAGGAGTCGCGGTAGCAATGAACGAGTTTAATGTGCGCGAGCGAGAGGAAAGTGAAGAGTTATGAGTTCTGGGTTGAGAGTTCTGAGTTTTTTAGGCGGCAATATGACAACTCAGAACTCAACATTCATAACTCAGAACTGAGTTCAAGCTATGGGTCTCTGTTGCGGCATGATCGGACTTCCGAACGTGGGGAAGACCACGGTCTTCAACGCGCTCACTGGTAGCGGCGCATTGGCAGCCAACTATCCCTTTGCGACCGTCGATCCCAATACCGGCATCGCCCCGGTGCCGGATCCGCGCCTTATCGTCCTTACCGATCTCTTTAAATCGAAGAAGACGACCTATAGCACGCTAGAGGTGCGCGATATAGCTGGATTGGTCGAGGGAGCGAGCAAAGGCGAAGGCCTCGGCAATCAATTTCTCGGACACATCCGCGAAGTCGATGCGCTGCTCCATGTCGTCCGCTGTTTTCAAGGAACAGACGTCGTGCACGTCAGTGGAGCGGTGAACCCTCTTCGTGACATCGGCATCATTGAAACCGAATTGCTGTTGGCCGACCTCGACACGCTCGATCGGAGGAAGCAAAAGACGGAAAAGAAAGTCCGAGCGGGCGATAAGAAGGCCGCGTTTGAATTGACGTTCATCGACAAACTGATTGGATTGCTCGACAAGGGGGAGTGGCTGGGCAACCTGACGTACACCCCCGAAGAACGCGTGGTGCTCGATGAATGTCAATTGTTGGCAGCGAAGCCGGTGCTCTTCGTCGCGAATGTGTCGGAGCAGGCTGGCGCCGACGAGGCGATGGTCAAGAGCGTTCGTGAGTTCGCCGACAGGCGCGGCGCGCGTGTCGTGACGATCTGCGGCCAACTCGAAGCCGAACTTTCCACGTTGCCTGAGAGTGAGCGGCTGGACTTTCTCAAGGAAATGGGGCTGACAGAGTCTGGCCTTGTGCGCCTGACCCGTGAAGCCTACCAGCTGCTGAATATCGTGACCTTCTTCACTGCCGGAGAAATTGAGTCGCGCGCATGGCCGATTCCGAAAAACATGAAAGCGCCGCAAGCTGCAGGCAAGATTCACTCCGACATGGAGCGAGGCTTCATCCGCGCCGAGGTCTATCATTACGACGACTTGATGGCTTGCGGGTCGGAACCGAAGGTGAAAGAAAAGGGGTTGTTTCGCCTCGAAGGCAAAGACTACGTCATTAAGGAAGCGGATATCGTCTACTTCCGCTTCAACGTCTAGCAGGCTCCTTGTCGGCTGCTGAAAAAGGCCCCCAACTTCGTTCTCAGCTCGTCGAAATCCTCAACGTACCCCAGAGGGTACGCCTCCGGTTTCGACTCGCCTGCGGCCTCATTGGATGACCTTTTTGAGCAGCCTGATAATAAGAGGATGATAACACTTGGACACTGAATTGCTCATAAACGATTTTGCGATTCGCTGCTTTCGTGATACGGCTGATGCAGACTATCTTTTGGCAAGAGCGGCATTCCGATGTCAGCTGGTTTCGCAGGCGTTATGGGCAAGCTTGCAGACGATCGAGAAGTATTTGAAGTGTATTCTCCTGCTGCACAGGATTCAGGCGAAGGGGATTCGTCACTCCTTGAGCAAGGCCCTGGATATCCTTTCTTCATCAAAAAAGATTGTCGTAAGCCTTACCCCAGCTAGCGAACAATTTATTCGACATGTCGATCAATTTGGAGAATCTCGCTATTTGGAAATCTCCGTCATCACTTATGGTGGGCAGGTTGTAGACCTCGATAGGGTTGTCTGGGAATTGCGAAAACTCTGCACCCCCCAGGGCTACGGCTATATTGAGAACAAGAAAAAAGATTCTGCGCTGCAAAGAATAAAACTTCAGGACGTCACACTTCGCGAAGGCTTCATTCCTCAAAAATACCAATTGCCAAACGGTTTCTTAGAAAAGGTTATCGATGATAAGAGGCATCCCGCGCGGAAAATGCTACTTTGGCAGAACGGCTTCTTTGGCAAGAAAGGGAGAAGATCAGTTCGCCATCGGGGAGGCTTCCTCGCAGTAAACTCGCCATTGTTCAACCACCCTGAAATTCTTGACGAAGTGGGTAGGTATGTCTATATTCCTCCAAAGGTTGCAGAGGCCTATAGAAAACTGATGCTTGAGCGAGTTGCGGCAAAATAGTTTTTCACAACCGATTATTGCAGAATCTTCCGAATCCATCTGCCGGAATTCCCAAGTGTGAAGCGACACAGAGGCTGAAGGGGAAATCGGGGGTAGCTCATTCTAGTTTTCCCGAGGCATGTCTGGGCTCAGCGTGACCTCTGCGCCGGAACTGCCCACCGCACCGTGGAATAGAGTGTCGTGGGAGGTGCGGAAGAGAAGAGCCTCAGGCAGGCCCCCAGCATTATTAATTCTCCTTAATCCAAGCGATTTCCTTTCCTGCCTCCCACATTTCGTCAAACCCTGGTAGTAGAATAACTTCAAGCCTCGCTCATGGAGTACACCATGATGCAGCAGTGCTGCGTTCGACGACAGTTCTTCCTCAGTGTCCTCCTACTGGCAGTCTTATGCTCGATAACGATTCCGGCACAGGCTGAATGGTACGTGGCGGGCCAAGCGGGGCACAGCTTCGCTGACTCCTTGCGCAACGTCAAAGGCACAGGCGGGCTCAGCGGTCTCGAAGCGCCGGACTTCGATATGAAGAACAGTCTGGCGTATGGCGGAAAGGTTGGTGTGTACCCCTTTCACGGCTCACTAGGATTCGAGTTGGATGTCTTCCACAGTACGCCGCATATAAAAAATCTCGATGATATCCCTGGTATTCATCTGGCGGTGACGAATGTTGGCGCGAATATTCTGTTCCGGTATCCAGGCACGACCTTTCAACCCTATCTGGGCCTTGGCCCCGGAATTTTGATTGCGCGCCTGAGTCGTTCGGCGACGACGGAGCAGGATACACAGGTTTCGGTTGGGTTCAATTTTCTCACAGGGGCTCGCGCATTTGTGACGCCGAACGTGGCGTTGTTCACGGAATACAAATTCACAGATGCGAAATTTGGCTTTAATGGTGCCTTCGGTTCAGTCGGTGGATTCGACAGTACCTATAGAGCGCATCAGCTATTTGTCGGCGTCTCGTACCATTTTTAGGGGAGGGTGCCATGTCGACTCGATGGATGAAGGCGATGATCGGCGGAGTGCTGCTGTTCAGTCTCACGGCCTGCGCAGAGTCGGTGCATCAGACACAGCGAATGGCCATGCTCAGTCAGGCTCCAGAGAATGGGTACGCCGACGTGTATGACCAAGCCAGCCCTTTCTACTCGAGTCCGGGATTCTGGTGGAGCCCTTTTGCGTACTATCCAGGATTTTCCGGATATGGGCCGGGAGGATATGGGTCGGGATATCGATCGGGGTATCCCAATTATTATCCCCGTTCCGGCTTTTCCCCGGGCGGGTCGTTTTCTAACCCCGGCGGGTCAAGCCCTCGTCCTTCGCCTCCACCGAATGCACCGCCACAATTTTTTAAGCGAAAGTAGGCGAGGCGAATATCCGGGCATACTCGTTGACACGTTCTCGAGGCCTATGGTAGCTTCACCGCTTCGCGCTGGCTGAATCCAGCGTGCCTACACCTCGCTCCCAGCATTGAGTTGGGGGCCTTTGTCCAGGAGGATTGCTGCATGGAGCTCTACGAGTCTCTGTTTATTATTCGTGCGTCTGTCTCCGACCAGGAGACCACTGCCTTGATCGAAAAGATGAAGGCGGTGGCAGAGAAGACCGGCGCCAAATTCATCAAATCAGAAAACTGGGGTAAGAAGAAGCTTGCGTACGAGGTTAAGCGGGAACGCAAGGGCACGTACGTCTACTTTTACTTCAGGGCGCCCAACATCACTGTTGGTGAATTAGAGCGATCCTATCGACTTGAAGACACCATTATCAAATTTTTGACCGTCCACCTCAAAAAAGAGCTGGTCCCGCCACGACCGATCGAGACGGCATCGGAGGAGTTCGCCGGTGGCCGGATTTAACAAAGTTGTTCTCCTCGGGAACCTCACGCGGAATCCTGAGCTACGGTATACGCCGAACGGGACTCCGGTGGCCAGCTTGGGCCTGGCGGTCAGCCGACGGTACAAGCAGGGCGATGAGTTGAAAGAGGAAGTCTGCTTTGTGGACATTGTCGTATTCGGCAAGCAGGCGGAGCATTGCGGGCAGTATCTTAGCAAGGGGAGCGGAATCATCGTCGATGGGCGGCTCCAACAGCGCCGGTGGGAAACTGAAGACGGTCAGAAGCGCAGTAAGCATGAGGTGGTGGCCCAAACGGTCACGTTCATGCCGAAACGTCAGGATGGTGGTGGCGGTGGAGCTGAGGCCCCGGCGCACGATGATGGTGGATATGAATCTGACGAGCACGTCTAACAAATAGGGAGACGGTTTATGGAACGTGAACAACAACAAGGCGGAGACCGAGACGGCGGCGGCGGCGGACGGTTTTTCCAGCGCCGTCGGCCTTGTCGATTTTGTATCGACAAAGGGTCAATCGATTTTAAGGATGTCGGGCTACTGAGAAACTTTTTAACTGAGCGAGGTCGGATTGTTCCTCGGCGTATCTCCGGCAATTGCATGAGGCACCAGCGTGAATTGACGGCTGCCGTTAAGCGGGCTCGACACATCGCGCTCATCAGCTTCGCTGAAGAACGATAACTGGTCACATTGGGGATAGGAATGCAGGTAGGTGCCACGATGGAACTGCTCAGGCCGCTGCTGGCTGACATCACTGCCGATGGCCTCTCGCTGATCGGCGAAGTGACGGCTGAAGAATTGGATCTCACCGGGGAGGATGCGCTGCTCTCAGGTCCCTTGGCTGTGAGTTTGGACCTGACCAATATCGAAGGGCTGGTCGCTGTGACGGGGGTTCTGGAGGGCACGATCGTCCGCGAATGTGTGCGGTGCCTGAAGGAGTATGAGGATCCGCTGGCTTTTTCTGTTCGGGCGGCCTTTATCCAGGAGCCCAAGTCGGGACCTCGCCATCCGAAGCGGATCGATCCCCGAAAAGGGCGTGCGGAAGTCGTGGAGGCCGAATCCGAAGAAGAGTCAGACGACCAATATCACTATCAGGGCAATCAGTTGGAACTGGCTCCCATGTTACGTGAACACGTGATCCTGTCCGCGCCGATGCAGCCGCTCTGCAGCGACGACTGCGCGGGGCTCTGTTCGCAATGTGGGAAAAATTTGAACGAGGGACCTTGTCAGTGTGCCAAGGAACCATCGATCCCGACATTTCGGGTCGTCCAGAGCATGAAACACAAGACCGGCGGATCGCCAGCATCATAGCGTGACCGTCTGCTATCGAGAGTGAGAAGGAGTTACCATGCCGAATCCGAAGCATAAACATTCACGAGAACGACGCGACACACGGCGCACACAAAAATTGCGCATCACCCCGCCGGGCATGTCCGTGTGTCCGCAGTGCCACGAGATCAAGCTGCCACATTACACCTGCTTGCATTGCGGGACCTATAAGGGTAAGGCGGTCATTCAGGTCGAAGAGTCCTAGTCGAGCCCGTGACGGGGTCGTCTGACTGTGCCCAGATGGCTCCAGGGATCGTGACGGGATAATCGCTGTGTACCTGTTGCGTCGATCAATCCACTACTCTACACTCCTGCCGCATATAGCGTGGCAACGGTCGATCTTCTTTTCCGGCCACGTGATACCTCATCGTTCGATAAACACTCAGCAGCCCTATGAAGATTGCGCTTGATGTCATGGGTGGTGACCATGGACCGGCCCCGGTTATTCAGGGAGCGCTCCAGGCTGCCCAGGAATGTGATGTCGAAGTATTGTTGGTCGGTGACGAAGCTATTATCACCGCTGAGTGTCGTCGTCTCGGTTGCACGGATTCCCGCCTCTCTATTCGACATGCTTCGCAAGTCGTCGAAATGCACGAGTCGCCGGCTACCGTTGCCCGCAAGAAGCGGAATTCCTCCATCTGGATTGCCACTGAGCTGGTCAAGAGCGGCGAGGCGAGCGCCGTGGTCAGTCCTGGAAACACCGGCGCCAGTATGGTCGCGTCGTTCTTTGTCCTCGGGCTGACGAAGGGTGTCGAGCGTCCAGCGATTGCGACAAGCCTACCTACGTTGACTGGTACGGCGATCATGTTGGATGTGGGGGCCAATGTGGACTGTTCGGCTCAGCATTTGGCCCAATTCGCCATCATGGGGAACGAGTACGGTAAGCATCTTTTTGGGAAGCCTAACCCACGCATTGGACTGTTGAGTATCGGGGAAGAAGACAGCAAAGGAAATGAAGTGACGAAGGAGGCGTTCAAGCTCCTCAAAGCCAGTTCGCTCAACTTCATCGGGAATATCGAGGGCCGCGATGTGTACAGCGGGAGCGCGGATGTGGTGGTGTGTGATGGCTTCATTGGAAACGTCGCGCTGAAAATTTCCGAGGGAGTGGCGGATACGATTAAGAAGTTGTTGATCAAGGAGATCTCGGGGTCCTTCTTGGGCCGCTTGGCCTACCCACTCATTGCCAAGCCGCTGCTGAACTTAAAGAAGAAAATCGATTACGCGGAATTCGGCGGCGCGCCGCTCCTGGGCGTCAATGGCATTACCATGATCTGCCATGGCCGTTCGTCCGCCAAGGCGATCAAGAATGCGATCCGACGGGCAAAGGGATTGGCAGAAAGTCGTGTCGATGAGTTGATCCAACGCGATATTGAAGAGAGTGTTTCACAAGCCAAACCGACTGAGGATACGCCGTCATGAGAGCCCGCATCTCAGGGACTGGATCGTATGTGCCGGCCAAGGTGCTGACCAATGCCGATCTCGAACGAATGGTCGCGACCTCGGACGAGTGGATTGTCGAACGGACCGGAATTCGCGAACGGCACGTTGCCGGTCCCGGGGAAGCCTGCTCCGATCTGGCGATCAAGGCAGCAGAGCGAGCGTTGAAGGCTGCGGGGGTGAGTGCTGCCGATCTTGACATGATTCTGTTGGCCACCTGCACGGGCGATTATCCGATTCCTGCCACGGCTTGTTTGATTCAGCATCGATTGGGGGCGACGCGCGCAGCGGCCTGTGACCTGTCAGCCGCCTGTTGCGGGTTCGTCTATGCATTATCGGTGGCGGATGCGTATGTGAAAACCGGCATGCGCCATGTGTTGATCGTCGGGTCGGAAGTGATGTCGGCCATTCTCGACTGGACCGATCGCAATACCTGTATTCTATTCGGCGATGGAGCCGGAGCGGCAGTCATCAGCGCCAGTGAGAACGATCGTGGCATCCTGTCTACGCATCTTCGTTCCGACGGGGCGCTCTGCGATCTCATTGTAGTGCCAGGAGGGGGATCACGTCTGCCACCTTCCGAAAAGGTTGTGGCGGAACGGATGCAGTATATCAAGATGAAGGGGAACGAGACCTTTAAGGTGGCGGTTCGGACTTTGGAAGAAGTCGCGCGGGAAACGTTGGCGGCCAATCATCTTCGCGTTGAGGATCTCGACCTTTATGTGCCACATCAAGCGAATGTGCGTATTCTCAGTGCGGTGGCTGAGCGTCTTGGGCTCCCGTCAGAGAAAGTGATGCTCAATCTCGATCGATATGGAAATACGTCAGCGGCCTCGATTCCCATTGCCTTGGATGAAGCGGTGCAGCAGGGGCGGATCAAAGAAGGGAGCCTGGTGATGTTAGGAGCATTCGGCGCTGGATTGACATGGGCCTCAGCTCTCATTCGGTGGTAGTGGGATGGCAAGGGATGGGCTACTTACTTCGGCATCGCTCCTGTGAGCGCCGACAACTTTTGCCGTTGACATTCAAGGGAAATTCGACGATATCTAACCCCCTGGGACAGCCGGGGGGTCTATTCAGGCTTGAAGCCCCACGACTCAGGAGCGTAACTGGCAGCCTCGTATAACCACCTCAGTAGTATGACAACTCTCCAGCCGACACAGTCACGTGGAATTGGATTGATCTTCCCAGGTCAGGGATCTCAGTCAGTTGGGATGGGGAAAGCGCTGGCTGAGGCGTACCCGGGTATCAGGAGTGTGTACGATGAGGCCTCGTTGGTATTGGGATATGACATTGCCGCGCTCTGTTTTGACGGGCCGGCGGAGCAATTGAACCTCACGGAGTATACTCAGCCGGCGTTATTGGTGAGCAGTTTGGCCGCGCTCCATGCACTTCAACCGTTAGGGGTTGCGCCGATCGCAGTAGCCGGTCATAGCTTGGGTGAATACTCGGCTCTTGTTGCCGCCGGGGGAATGACTTATCCTGAGGCGGTGGCGATCGTACAGAAGCGAGGTCGCTATATGGCCGAAGCGGTGCCGCCGGGGACTGGGCTTGTTGCCGCGCTGCTTGGCCTCACGGCAGACGTGGTGAAAGAGGTGTGCCGTGAGGCGTCATCTGTGGGGGTTGTGGCTGCGGCAAATTTTAATTCGCCCGGCCAGATTGTCATTGCCGGGGAAAAGGCTGCCGTGGAAAGGGCTATTGAGCTGGCAAAGGCCAAGGGTTGCAAGAAGGCGATCCCTCTCCCCGTGAGTGTGCCGGTGCATACGCCGCTGATGCAAAAAGCCGCTGATCGACTTGCCGGAGATTTGGCGGCGATCACCTGGTCTGATCTCAAGGTGCCGTTGATTACTAATGCCGAAGCCAGAGCCCTTACGAAGGCGGGTGACATCCAAGCCTCGCTGGTACGACAACTACCCTCGTCGGTGCTCTGGGAAGATTCGGTGAAGGCCATGGCTGCGATGGGTGTGACGACCTTTGTCGAAGTTGGGCCAGGGACAGTGTTGAGCGGCTTAATCAAACGGATTCTTCCGGACGCAGTGACCATGAACGTCAATGACCCTAAGTCGCTCGAGGCGACCCGCGCTGCGTTCAGCGCGTGAAGGGATATGAGGAGCGAGCGGATGTCACTTCAAGGTAAGGTTGCGATTGTGACAGGGGCGGCGCAAGGAATCGGCCGGGCGATCGCTGAAGCGTTGGCGCAAGCCGGGGCTGATATTGTGGTCGCCGATCTTGATCCAAGCCGGTCGAAGGACACGGTCGCAGCAGTGGAGCAGTTGGGGCGCAAGGCGCTGAACATCAAAGTCAACGTGGCGGACGGCACCGAGACTAAAGCCATGGTCGATCAGGTGATCAAGGAGTGGGGGAAGGTTGACATTCTGGTGAACAATGCCGGGATTACGCGCGATGGGTTGCTGTTGCGGATGAAGGAAGAAGACTGGAACCTGGTGCTGCAAGTCAATTTGACCGGGACGTTCAATTGTATCAAGGCGGTCTTGCTCCCGATGACCAAGCAGCGGTATGGTCGTATCGTCAACATTGCGTCGATCGTCGGCGTGATGGGTAATGTGGGCCAGGCCAATTATGCGGCATCGAAGGCGGCGGTGATTGGATTAACCAAGACGGTGGCGCGGGAATATGCGAGCCGAGCCGTGACTGTGAACGCGGTTGCCCCAGGATTCATCGACACCGCCATGACGCAGGGATTGTCGACGGAGGTGAAAGACACACTCCAAAAGCAAATCCCGTTGGGACGATTGGGTACGCCGGCCGATATTGCCGCGGCGGTGCGTTTTCTCGTATCGGACGAGGCGGCCTATATCACCGGGCACGTGTTGCATGTGAACGGTGGGATGTTGATGCCTTGACGACTCTGTAGACAGAGTATTGTAAGATGTTGCGACGACAGATTTGCAGCAAGAAGGAGGATCTAAGATGGGGAAGGAGGCAGGGAAATCAATGGGTACTGTAGATGAACGGGTGAAAAAAATTATCGGAGAGCAGCTTGGAGTCGAAGAGGATGAGGTCACGCCCGAAGCCAGTTTTGTGGAAGACCTTGGCGCCGACTCGCTCGATACTGTTGAGCTGGTGATGGCCCTCGAAGAAGAATTTGGCATCGAGATTCCCGACGAAGACGCGGAAAAAATTCTGACGGTCGGGAAAGCGTTGGACTACATTAAGGAAAAAGCTTAGCGGTTGTAGGACGCGATGAGTGCTCGTTCGACCAGACGGATAGTGGTGACCGGTCTGGGGGTGATCACACCTCTAGGGACGGGTGTCGAAAAAACGTGGAAGGCCATCTGTGCCGGTGAATCCGGGATCGGTCGAATCACGAAATTTGACCCCGAAGCCTACGATGCCCAAATCGCCGGTGAAGTGAAAGATTTCGACCCAGCTCAATTCATCGAGAAAAAAGAAATCAAAAAAATGGATACGTTCATCCATTACGCCGTGGGTGCTGCCCAGCTGGCAGTGGATGATGCGGGGTTTACCGTGGCGCCGGAAGAGGCCATGCGAGTCGGTGTGTACATCGGATCGGGTATCGGAGGGCTTGGATCGATCGAGCACTACCATAAAATTCTGCAGGAAAAAGGCCCCGGGCGCGTCTCGCCGTTTTTCATTCCGATGACCATCATCAATCTGGCCTCCGGGCAGGTGGCGATCAGACTGGGCGCCAAGGGGCCGAACTCCTGCGCGGTGACGGCTTGTGCGACGGGCAATCACTGTATCGGTGACGCCTATAGATTGATTCAGGCAGGCGATGCTGATGTCATGATTGCGGGCGGGGCGGAAGCCGCCATTACCCCGTTGGGGGTTGCAGGCTTTGCCGCGTCGAAAGCCTTGTCGTTTCGTAACGACGAGCCGACGAAGGCAAGTCGACCGTTCGATAAAGATCGCGACGGGTTCGTGCTCGGCGAAGGCGCCGGAGTTGTTGTCTTGGAAGAACTGGATCATGCACGTCGGCGCGGGGTTCGGATCTATGCCGAACTCATCGGCTATGGGATGAACAGCGATGCGTACCATATCACGGCCCCGTCAGAAGAAGGAGAGGGCGCAGTCCGATGCATGGAGCTGGCGCTCAAGGACGCCGGTATCGGCAAGGGCCAGGTCGGCTACATCAACGCGCATGGCACGTCGACGATGGCGGATGCGATTGAGACCAAGGCTATCAAGCGGGTGTTTGGTGACCACGCCTCCCACATTCCGGTGAGTTCGACCAAGTCGATGACTGGTCACTTACTCGGGGCAGCCGGCGGGATTGAAGCCGTATTTACGGTCCTGGCGCTTCACCACGGGATACTTCCCCCGACGATTAACCTGGATCATCCCGATCCTGCCTGCGATCTGGACTATATTCCGCACAGGGCGAGGCCGGCTGCGGTGACTGTCGCACTGTCGAACTCATTTGGATTCGGTGGAGTCAATGCCTGCCTACTCTTTAGAAAGCCCGAGGCGTAATACGATTGTGTGAGGGATGTACTCGCCACTATGACTTCGGTTTCTTCCGGAGACGTGCTCCAATCCTCGCTGGGCTATCGGTTTCATACGCTGGCCCTGCTCGATGAAGCTTTGACTCACTCCTCTCTCGTCAACGAGCAGAAAGCGGCTTCGCCTCAACATAACGAGCGGCTCGAATTTCTTGGCGATGCCGTGTTGTCGCTTGTGATGAGTGAGTATCTGGCCTCCGCGTTACCGCAGTCTTCAGAGGGGACCCTCTCGAAGCTGAAAGCACAATTGGTGAGTGAGGCATCGTTAGCGCAGGTTGCCCGCCGGCTCGGACTGGGAGAGCACCTCAAGCTCGGGCGTGGAGAGGAACGTTCGAAGGGGCGTGAGAAAGATTCCCTACTGGCCGATGCGTTGGAGGCCGTGCTGGCGGCCGTTCATCTTGATGGAGGCTTCGACGCGAGTCGTGCGGTGACGCGCCGCATTTTCTCAGAGGAACTTGCGAATATCGCCACCCAGCAGGAATTGCCTGGAGCAGGCGACTACAAGACCCAGTTTCAGGAGTGGTGCCAAAAGCGACATGAGATGTTGCCTCGCTATGAAACTATTCGAGAAACAGGGCCAGACCATCAGAAGATATTTGACGTGGAACTGTCCATTCAGGGGAAAATTATGGGTCTAGGGTCAGGGCGAAGCAAAAAGGAAGCAGAACAACAGGCGGCAAAACAGGCCCTCCAACAGGCAGGGACTTCGCGGTAGGGGCATTTCACACGGGGTCGGTTAATAATCCAGGGAGGGTGATGATGCAGAGACGAACGATCGTGAGAATGGCGGCAGTCATGCTCGTGCTCGGTGGAAGCCTATTGCTGGGTATGGGCGCCCTTTCCGCGGCTGACAAGGCCCCGACGGGGAAAGTGGAAGGGGCGAAAGGCCCCAAAGCCACGATCAAAACGAAGTTTGGCGATATGGAGATCGTCTTTTTCCCTGAGAAGGCTCCCAAGCACGTGGAGAACTTTCTTGCGCTGGCAAAATCAGGTTTCTATAACGGCACGATCTTTCATCGAGTGATTCCTGGGTTCATGATTCAGGGCGGTGACCCCAACACCAAAGACCTGAATAAACCTGAGACGTATGGTCAGGGTGGGCCGAGTCAGAAGCTCAAAGCCGAGTTCAACGATATTCCCCACCGACGCGGGATTCTTTCCATGGCACGTACAAACGATCCCAATAGTGCCGGCTCCCAGTTCTTCATCGTCGTCAAGGATTCGAATTTTCTCGATGGGCAATATACGGTCTTTGGCGAGGTGGTGAAGGGAATGGAGGTTGCGGATAAAATTGTCAGCTTGCCGAAAAATAGCCGTGATCTTCCGAATGAACGGGCAGAGGTGACGAGCGTGGTGGTCGAGTAACCAGTGCGAGGTTTGGTGGGATCTGATGCGTGCACGGCTGTCATGAGAAACTTCGTCCTGTGCGGAGTATTGCTGGGGATCGGCCTTTTCACTGGTTGTGGAGGGAAGGCCGATGTGAAACCGGCAGCTCCTCAAATAGACCCTGGCCCGAAAGCAATAATCAAAACGAAGTTTGGAGATATCCATATCAAGCTCTATCCGGATGTGGCCCCGAAGCATGTGGAAAACTTTATCAAGTTGGCCAAATCAGGTTTCTACGACGGAACGATCTTCCACCGTGTGATCCCGGGATTTATGATCCAGGGGGGCGATCCTAACACGAGGAACTCGCTGCGCAAGGATACCTATGGACAGGGTGGACCCAAGGACGAGAAGGGCAACCCTGTCTTGCTCAAGGCAGAGTTTAACGACACCCCTCACAAGCGTGGCATTGTGTCGATGGCGCGTGCGAACGAACCTGACACCGCGGGGTCTCAGTTTTTTATTGTCGTCGAACCGTCGCATTTCCTCGATGGAAAGTACACGGCGTTCGGCGAGGTGACCAAAGGGCTTGGTGTGGCCGATAAGATTGTGGTGTTGCCAAGAAACGATCGCGATTTGCCGAACGATCGGATCGAGGTGACGGTGACGATTGTAGAATAGCATCACGGTCTCACGGACCCCCGTGCTCCCAGAGCGCGCACAATAAGAATGTGCTCGCTCGATGTGCGCAGTGGGAGTCCGTGAGACCGCACTGCTTGTGGAGTGTGGAGGGTAGAAAAGAGAAGGCTATTTTATGTGTTCGATGAATGTGCGGAGGCGGGCTTGCTCGGAAGGAAAGAACAGAATGAAGTTCAAGCCGAAGGCACTGCCTGCGACCCAGCGGACTAAAGCTCGTTCGACTTTTATCGTGGGCGATTGGTCGGGAAGGAAAATGATGACCTGAACGTCGAGTCCTTCCGCCATATTGATGTCGGACTCGGCTCGACAGCCCGATGTCGAGATGTTTGTGATCGTACCCTCGCCTTCGATCTCGCCGGAAGAAAATTTCACGATGCAGCGTAACTGTACCCGGCGTGCTTTTCTGATCTGTCTTTCGTCTTCTGTGCTCATGGTTTCTGGTCCACCGTCATCGGGGATGGTTGCCTGTCAGTGGTGGTGACATCCTGGCCCATGGGTATGGGGCTCGGGTGCCGGGGGTGGCATGAATTGCTGCCCTGGCAAGATGATATGGCCAGGTTCACGTTGTTTAGCCAGGTGTTCTGCAATGTCAGGATGGTAGGCCCGTACATAGCCGATGAGCCCACCGAGGAACCGTTGCGACTGAAAGTCCGTACCGGAAAAGCGTGAGACGAAGGCGATGGCACGGTCCAGGATCTCCGGCGCAGATGACATGTCGGCGATGTCCTGAGGATTCTGCTTCTTGAACGTGTCGTATTCCTTCTTCAAATGTTCTGCGAAGACCGGCATCGGGCCGACCGGCACGTGTAGGGGACTGAGTGTTCGTCGCAAGGCTTGCAGTGCTGCCACAATCTCCGCATCTTGCCCGTCACGGCGGTTGTGGAAGTAACCGAAAATCACCACTTCAACGAGATTGAAGAGGGCCACAGCCTTCTTGCTGCCCAACTCCTCCAGTTCACGATAGAAATCTCGGCGTACCGGCATGAATTGCACAGCCAGCCGCTTCTGCTGATAGTCGCTCCCGGATTCGAGATAGATACAGTCAGCCGGGCATGAGACCCGCACGATTCGGTGTTCGCCGCAACACTGGCTGCAGATCAGCCCTGCTAAGGCTGGGCAAGGCCGCTTGCCTTTCCGTTGTGTGCAATAGGCGCACTGGCTCATTTGTTCACGGGCCCTTCTACTGCCGGTTTCGGTGGAGGCGGGATGAAGCCGTAGTCTGCCAGTGTCCGTTTTTCTTTCTTGGGCTTCCCATCACTGGGGGTTTCGAGCCCGTTCATCTCGGCCGCATGAGCCAATTCATACGGAACAAGGATGAGGTTGTTTGCACGGTCGATACTCAGATCTCCCGGCGAGGGTAAGAATTCGGCGATGACTTGAAACCGCTTGTCCCAGCTCATGCGCCAGACTTTTCCCGTTGTGAAATCGGACACATACATGTTGCCCCAACGGTCGAAGTCTACTCCGCGGAGATTCTGAAAACGGTTGGAAAAAAATCCGTTGGAGAAAAGCTCCGTCACCACGCCTTCCGGTGAGATTTCTGAAATCTTGCCCTTCTCCCAACTGACAGCGATGATCTGACCTGATTTTGGATGAACGGCAAGGCCAGAGGGGCCCGCGAGGGAGGGGTCTGTGATGAGCACAGACACCGCCTGTGTGGTTAGATCGACGCGGTAGATGGTGTTTGCTTTCTGGTCGGAACAATAGAGATGTCCCTTGCCATCGAAGGTCACGTCGCTCAATGAGGTCTGTAACGGCTCAGGCTGAGAGGTCGCAGGTGGTCGGATGGTGAGTGCCATGACCGGCTTGCCCGTGGTCGTATCAAAGCCGCGTAGGGTATTGAGATCGGCCACGTAGAGCACGTGTTCAACTAAGGCCATGCCTTTGGGGGCATGGAGGGTGACGTCGTCCTTTCCCCCTTGAATGAATTTCAGATTAAGGAGTTTGCCATTGTGATCGAGCTTGGTGATGAATCCGTTGTTGTCGGCAGTTTCCGCCGCGCCGTTCACGCTCGAGATAAAATAGCCCTTCTCGACGGGATCGTTGACGAAGCTATAGGGGGATTGCAGTTCGGTCACGGTGATCTGGGCGCTGAGAGGGCTGGCGATGACGCAAGAGATAATCCAGATAGGCCAGGCTGCTGGATGGGTGATGGCGCGTGTCAGAAGGGACATCACGGAGGAGGTGTTGCTCACAAGATAGATGGCTGTTAATTATGGGTGATGAACGCATCGTAGCCGCCAGGTGAAGAGCCTGTCAAGAAATGGACGTAAGGTGTAAAACGTGAAAGGTTAGACGTGAGAGGTATGAGGTCAGACATCGTTTCACTTTTTACGTTTTACGTTTCACGCCGGAGAGGTCGTTGACTTGCCCGAAAATGCCCTGATATGGTGCCATAATTTTTGAGCAGTCTTTCAATGGAGGAGGAATCCGTGGCAGCACGATTGATCGACGGCAAAGCCTTGGCATTACAAGTGCGCGAACGATTGGCAACTGAATCTGCAGCCGTGCTGGCGAAGACCGGCATGAAACCGGGCCTCGCCACAATTTTGGTGGGCGACGATCCTGCCTCGCATCTGTATGTGAAGAGCAAGCAGAAAGCTTGTGATGCTGCGGGTATTTATATCGACGACCACAAATTGCCGGCGAGCACCACGCAGACAGAGTTGTTGGCCTTGATCGAAAAGAAAAATGTTGACCCCAGAATCCATGGCATATTGGTTCAATTGCCGCTTCCGAAGCATATCGATAGCAAAGTGGTGCTCGAAGCGGTATCGCCCAACAAGGATGCAGACGGGTTCCACCCATACAATTTTGGTCGGCTTGTCGAGGGGCATCCGGTATTCGAAGCGTGCACGCCAAAGGGTGTTATTAAGATGATTGAATCCACTGGCGTGAGTATCGAAGGAAAGCGCGCTGTCGTACTGGGGCGGAGCAACATCGTCGGCAAGCCGTTGGCGCTTATGCTGCTTCAGCGCCACGCCACTGTGACGATTTGTCACTCCAAGACGAAGGATCTGCCGGCGGTCTGCCGCGAAGCTGAGCTATTGCTGGTCGCAATTGGAAAGGCCAAGTTTGTCACAGCCGACATGGTACGCGAGGGGGCCATCGTCATCGATGTGGGCACAAACAAAACTCCTGAGGGGAAATTGTGCGGCGATGTTGATTTTGAACCGGTCAGCCAGAAAGCAAGCTGGATCAGTCCTGTGCCGGGCGGCGTCGGGCCGATGACGATTGCGATGTTGTTGGACAACACGGTGGAGTCTGCAAAGAGAGCGGCGGGAATGCTGTGAGATGGCTGGGTGCTCCTGTGCTCCCGCAACGCGCGGTCGCGGACTCCCCTCGTTGGACGCGCGCACGATGGAGCAACCCAGCCACCTCCTTGTTAGAGTGAGGGGGTAGGAAAAGATGAGTCGAGAGCCGCGGCGATTACATGAGGTGCTCGATCAGGGACAGTTTGCTGTCACCATTGAGTACAATCCTCCCAAAGGCACCAACATTTCCGGCGTATTAGAAAATGCCAAACAATTGGTGGGGCGTGTCCATGGCGTCAATGTCACAGACAACACGGCTGCCGTGGTGCGAGCCGGATCTCTTTCCGTGTGCCGACTTCTCTACGAATTAGGCCATGATCCGGTCATGCAGATGACCTGCCGCGATCGGAATCGGATCGGGATACAGTCGGATCTCATGGGCGCGTCCATGCTCGGCATCCGCAATATTCTCTGCCTCACCGGGGACTATCCAACCGTTGGAGATCATAAAGAGGCCAAGCCGGTCTATGACCTGGATTCCGTTCAAGTCATGCAACTCGTGCAAGGGCTCAACAACGGGAAGGATATGGCCGGCAATAAGCTGGATGGCTCGACGGCGTATATGATCGGCGCGGCTGTCACGCCGGAGGCCGACCCGCTTGGCCCCATGCTCGCCAAGTTTGAAGTTAAGGTGAAGGCAGGCGCCCAGTTTTTTCAGACCCAGGCGATTTATCATCCGGAGCAATTCGCGTCCTTCATGAAAGCCGTTCGGCCATTCAAGGCCAAGGTGCTGGCAGGTATTCTCGTCCTTCGCAACGCCAAGATGGCGGAGTTCATGAATGCCAATATTCCCGGTGTGTCGGTTCCTCAGGACATGATCGACGAACTCAGGGCAGCCGGCCCCGAGCGGGCTGAGGATGTGGGCGTGGACATCGCAGTGCGGACGATCAAGGCCGTGAGGTCTCATTGCGACGGGGTCCATATTATGGCGATCAAGGCGACGCATCGGCTGGCCGAGATCATCACCAAAGCGGAAGTGGGATAATGACGGTCCTCGAGTTTCAGCGCCACAAGCGCGACAAGAAGAAGCTCATCGTCGTCACGGCCTATGATGCGCTGTTTGCACGCATCGTGGAGCAGTCTGGCATCGAGGCTATCTTAGTCGGCGATTCGCTCGGCGTCGTCGTGCAGGGGAAAGCCAATACGCTTTCGGTGACGATGGACGACATGCTCTACCACACCAAGCTTGTGGCTGGGGCTGCGCAACAGGCGCTCGTGATCGGCGATATGCCGTTCATGTCTTATCAAGCCAGTTTGGAAGACGCGCTCCGCAACGCTGGACGGTTTCTGCAGGCCGGGGCTCAGGCCATCAAGCTGGAAGGCGGCGCAGTGATGGCCGATCGGGTGGCTGCGATGACCAGTATCGGCATTCCGGTGATGGGACATCTCGGCATGACGCCTCAATCCGTTCACCAATTTGGCGGCTACAAAGTGCAGGGCAAAGAATCAGATCATGCGCAGACCTTGCTGAATGATGCCAAGGCCCTCGAAGCAGCCGGCGCCTTCGCCATCGTGCTCGAGGCGATTCCCACCGAGCTGGCCAGGACCATCACCGAACAGGTGACCATTCCCACCATCGGGATCGGAGCCGGTCCGCACTGTGACGGCCAAGTTCTGGTCCTCTATGACCTCCTGGGACTATTCGATGACTTCGTGCCGAAGTTTGTCAAACCCTATGCCCATCTCAAGGCTGATGCGCTCCAAGCTCTTCGCCGTTACAAGGAAGAAGTTGAGGACGGTACATTTCCGAGCGAATCGGAAAGCTATCATTGACCGTTAGCGAGCCTGACAACAGGCCGTTTCACCCTCGCATCGCCCATCCTCGCTCTCTCTTGTTCGCAGACATCTACCTCGTGCCTTGACGAGCTGCCGATGTTTGATACACTTCGTTTCGGGCTGATCAGAAATCGAGGTAATGGGTGATGGAGTGGATTGAGTGGTTGCTCAGCAGCGAATTCCGAAAATTTCTCCTCGATCACGATCTGTTTTTCCCGTTGTTGTTTGCCGTGAGGCTTCTCGGTGTGACCGCGCTCGAGAGCGTTGTCCCTGCACGAAAAGTTCCCTACCGCTCGGTGCTCTTTCTGGACATCATTGGATTCGCAGCTCTTGTGTACGTCACGACTCCAGCTGCAGGCTATTTGAGAAGTTTTATCACGGTCCAACCCGTGGTCCCGGAGTCGATCCTCACCTTACCGACGATGGCGGTCTTTCTCTTGTATTACGTCGTCGGTGACTTCGGCGCCTATTGGATGCATCGGTTCTGGCATCTCAGCCCGATTTGGCGTATCCACAAGTGGCACCATTCTCCTACCTCCATGTATTGGATGGCAGGCTATCGAGCATCGCTCCTTCAGCTTGTGCTCCAAGGCCTGCCCTGGGCCTTTGCCTACTCGATGCTTGGCATGGCCCCTTGGTGGATAGGTCTGGCCGTGACAACATCCCACATTCTTTTGAACGACTGGATGCACATGAATGTATCCTGGCGATCCAATTGGTTGGAGTGGGTGTTCGTCACGCCGAGGTTCCATCATGTCCATCACAGTGACAACCTTGCTCTGTCCAATGCTAATTTTGGTGTCACTTTCAGCATCTGGGATCGGCTGTTCGGGACCTATATGGATCCAGAGACGGTGAAGGAAGAACTCTCGTTTGGCATTGGCGAAAAAGTTCCACTTGTACGCCTTGTGATCGGCGTGTAGTGGGACAGGATTCAAGTAGAGGGAAGTATGGAATGGGTTGAATGGTTCTTGAGCCGAGAGTTCCGACAGTTCGTCCTCGAGCATAACCTCTTCTTCCCCCTGATTTTTGTTGTGCGTCTTGTCGGTGTGACGGCTCTCGAATTGCTCCGCCCGGCCAGACATGTTCCGTATCGCAAACTCATTTGGCGCGATGTTCTGCTGATTTCGGTGTATTGGTTCGGCATGGTTCCGATCTCTGAGTATATCGATCGATGGATCGCAATCCGTCCGCATTTGGCCGAGGCAATTCTCCAGATGCCGCTGCTGCTTCGCATATTGTGCTACTTGATTATCGCAGATTTTGGGCACTACTGGATTCATCGGCTTATGCATCAAAAGCATGTATGGCGAATCCATAAGTGGCATCATTCGCCCACTCACATGTATTGGCTCGCAGGCTTTCGAGCGACGATCCCCCAAGATGTCCTCGTCAACCTTCCCTACTTGTTTGCCTATTCCTTACTGGACCTCTCGCCTTGGTGGATGGTGCTGGCGATCGGCCTCTTCAACAATCTTCAAAACGATTGGATGCATGTCAATATAGTGTGGAGATCCAACTGGCTCGAATGGGTTGTGGTGACGCCTCGCTATCACCACATACATCATAGCGATAAACCCGAGCACTACATGGCGAACCTGGCTGCGCTTTTTACGGTATGGGATCGCTTGTTTGGGACCTACGTGAACCCGGACGAGGTGAAGGAGCCACTGACGTTTGGGATCGGCGAGAAGGTCCCTCTTGTTCGTCTGGCGTTGGGTGTCTGAGGGCTGCCGGCGTGGCGAAGTCCTACGCCGGTTCCCGCTCATATAGGCGAATGAGCGGTGTGCGAAAGTCTGAATCGACTAGGTGCTGCCGAAAATCTTCTGTGAGTCTGGCCACGTCGATCCCCATGTAGAGAGTCGGGATTTTTCGCAATCGAACGATGCCGTTGGTGATCAGATTCCCCATTGCCCGGTGGTGACCGGTGAATCGTTTGAGATTGGCGGCGGCGAACTGGATGAGGGCTTGGAAGAAGTTCCCTTGTTCAGTGTGGTGGCCAACGGCATGCCAAAGTCCTTCGAATATTTCGTGGCATTCCCACCAGTAGGCGTAGTTGTAGAGGTCGATCCCATATAGATAATCCTCTGACCGCTGCCAATGAGCCGTAAAGAATGCCATTGGTTTCGGCTCTGGTTGACCATAGGAATGGCCGAGGGGATTGCGCCGTGGGTGAGGATTACTCCCCGGAAGGAATCGATAGGATGGAAACGGCCTCGTTGAGTAACGAGGCCAAGTCGGATCAGGAGGATGAGGCTCAATCACGTTTACGCTCGTTGGGTGCCCGTGACCTGGAAGACCTGGCGATCGTGCAGCCGCACCGCAGTCAGTTCTTTTCCCCATACGCAGCCACTGTCGATGGCCAATAGGTTGGGCTCGATGTGCAATCCCAACGCAGCCCAATGTCCGCAGATGATTGTGGCGTCGGTCTGTTTTCGATTTGGGATTCTGAACCAAGGGAAATAGCCGGTGGGTGCCTGATCCGGAGGGCCGGAGAACCCGGACATCTCACCGGTGGGGGTGCAGGTGCGTAGTCTGGTGAAAACTCGCGCAATACTGACCAGCCTCTCCGGGCCTGTGAGCGATGGATTCCATTGTGGAGAGGGTCCATGAAACAGGCTCTGGAGGAACAGACAATAGTTCGGGCCTGCCAGCACGGTCTCGACTTCACGCGCCAAGCCGATGGCTTCATCGATGGTCCATTGCGGGAGGAGTCCCGCGTGAACCATCAGGAACGATCCCTCGCGATGATGGAGCGGTTGGCGGCGGAGCCAGGCGACCAGTTCATCGCGATCGTTGGCGTCCAAGATGTCGTGAATCGTATCCTTGTGCCGTATGGTCGCGATGCCTTCTGCTGCTGCGAGCAAGAAGAGATCATGATTGCCCAGCACCAGGCGGACGGCATCGCCGAGACTTCGCACGAATCGGAGGAGGGCGAGGGAGTCGGGACCACGATTGACGAGATCGCCGGCTAGCCACAATCGATCCGTCCGGGGGTCGAACGAAATCCGATCGAGGAGCCGTCTGAATGGATCGAGGCAACCTTGAATGTCGCCGATTGCGTAAATAGCCATGAATAGAGGATTCCCGTGACGGGCTGAGCCTACCCTGCATGCCGCGGGAAAACAAGGCAAGGATTGTCGCGCGAGGCTAGGGAATATTGTGCGTCCTTGGTCTATTCCGTCTTGGGATCAAAGGGAACGGTAAACTGAAAGACACTGCCACGGCCCGGCGTACTGTCGACGCTGATGGATCCTCCCATGAGTTCAACAAGCTGCTGACAGATCGCAAGCCCCAATCCGGTCCCTCCATGAATTCTTGTGGTCGATCCATCCGCTTGCACGAAAGGTTGGAAGATCCGCGCACAGGCTTCCTTTGCGATGCCGATCCCCTTGTCGGAGACGGAGAAACGCACGCTGACGAGATGTCCGATTCTTCCCGTGACGCGGGTTAACCTGGCTGGGAGTTCCGAGTCAAGCGGGTGTTGCTTGCCTGGTTTCTCCTCCACGTCTGCGCGGACCACGATCTCGCCGCGCTCGGTAAATTTGACGGCGTTCGACAGCAGATTATTCAGGATCTGGCGCAATCGACCGGAATCTCCGTGCAGCCATGTCGGCAACTGAGCCTGGATGACGCAGGATAATTTCACTCCCTTGCTACGCGCACGTTCTTGAAACAGGCCGACGATGTCTACGAGCAGCCGGTTCACGTCGAAGTCGATCTCTTCCAGCTGCAAGTTGCCGGAGTCGAATTTCGAGAAATCCAGAATATCGTTGACGATCAAGAGCAGTGCTTCGCCCGAGGTGCGGATGGTATCCGCATAGTCACGTTGTTCAGGCGTCAAGGACGTGTCTTGAAGTAACTCCGTCATGCCGAGGATCCCGTTCATGGGCGTCCGGATTTCGTGGCTCACGGTGCCAAGAAATTCCGACTTGAGGCGTGTGCCTTCAAGCGCCGCATCGCGAGCCTGAGCCAAGCTTGCTCGACTGGCCTGCAACTCCTGCAAGACTCGAGACGATCGTACAATGTATCGGACGCGATGCGTGAGCAACAGTCCGTTCAGCGGTTTGGTCAGAAAGTCGGTGGCGCCGGCATCGTAGGCCTGTGTGATGGAGCCATAATCGTCCAGACCGGTCATGATGAGAATAGGCGTGTGTGCTCCCTCAGGAAGTGTTCGCAGCGCCGCACAGGCCGCAAACCCGTCCATTTCCGGCATCATAATATCGAGCAGGACGACGTCCGGATGGAACTGCTGAAACGCCGCCAGTGCCTCTCGCCCATTCTCGGCTTCTTCGACGCTCCATCCAGCGCTCTCCAGCGCTGCGCGTGCCATGAGTCTGTTCACGGCATCGTCGTCCACAATTAAGGCAAGCGGAGTGTGCTGTTGATCAGGCGTCATGGGCTTTTTCCTTGTTGAGTGTGGCTTGAAAGATGGAGCAGACGGCTTCAAAATCCCGTTCCAAGTGCCGGAAGTGGTCTGAGGCTCCCTCGATCCGATGACTGCGACCCAGGGCCTCCAGTTCCTTACAGTAAGCCGCCACGGTCATGGCGCCCAGCGTGGCGCTGCTGGATTTGAGGCGGTGTGCGACGGTGTGAAGTGTCGCCGGATCGTTCGATGCGACTGCCTGGCGCAATTGGTCGACGAGTTTCCGGGAGTCCTCCACATATCTGGCCAGCAATTTTCCGAGCGGGTCGGGATGTCCCGGTCGCTTCAGCATCCGGATGGGGTCCCACGCACTGTAATCGACCACGTTGTGAGACTCTATGTGTTCCGCTGCAGTTGTCGGCGCTGAAGACTCAGGCACGACTTCGCTTGGGGGGGTTGTCTGATCTCTGTGTAACGATGAATGGTCTGTCTGACTGAGCCAACGACTCAACATCTCACTCATCTGATCTTGGGAGAACGGTTTAGAGAGATAGTCATCCATCCCGGCCGCCAGACAATGATCCCGGTCACCCGCCATGGCGTTGGCCGTCAGGGCAATGATTGGGGTGCGCGCCGCCTGTGTCTGACGCTCCCGTTCGCGAATGCGGGCTGTCGCCGTGAACCCATCCATGATGGGCATCTGGCAGTCCATGAAGATGATGTCATAGGCGCTGGCGGCGGAGACCTCGAGGGCCTGGCGGCCGTCTTCGGCGCTGTCCACATGGCAGCCGAGTAATTCGAGTAGCCCGATCCCGACTTCACGGTTGACAGGATTATCTTCGACCAGGAGCACGCGACCGCTGAGCACTGGAGGCGCGAGGGGCTGCGGCCTGCCTGCGACTGGCGCCGCGATGATCCCCTGGCGATAGCTTCGTAAACAGGTTCGCAGCGTCGATTGGCGTATCGGTTTCTGTAGCCACGCAACAAAGCCGAGTGGGTCGGCTGCCCCACGGTGGGCGTCGCGCTCCCCGGAGCTGAGGGCGAGGAGGTCGACGCGGCGGAGGGCGGGGTCTGCCTTGATGGCGTGGGCGAGCATGAGGCCGTCCATGTCGGGCATGTGGAGGTCGAGCAGGACCAAGTCAATGGGGGTAGAGGTGGTCGCAGATTGGGTTAAGCGCTCTAGGGCGGAGGCGCCGCTGTCGGCGCTGAGCACCTCGGCCCCCCAGGCCGTGAGATGCGCGTTCAGCACAAAGAGATTCGTGGGATGGTCATCGACGATCAGCACCCGCAGGCCGCGGAGGAACTGTTCGTGCGCGGCCTGGCTGCTGTCCCGTGGCGTCGCACGCCCCAGCTGGACGGTGAACCAAAACGTAGAGCCCTGCCCTGGCGTACTCGCGATCCCGACCTCCCCTCCCATGAGCTGGACGAGTTGTTTCACGATGGCCAACCCGAGCCCCGTGCCGCCGAACTGCCGAGTGGTGGATCCGTCGGCCTGGGAGAACGCGGTGAACAACCCTGTCTGTGCCTGGGGGTGGATGCCGATGCCGGTGTCGGTGACCGCGCATTTCAACGTCAGTGTCTGAGCGTCCTGCGCCAGGAGATGCAGCCACACGGTGACCTCGCCACGTGCCGTGAACTTTAGGGCATTGCCCACCAGATTTAAAAGCACCTGGCGGAGCCGGGCTGGATCGCCAATGGCTTGGTCGGGGATCTCCTCAGGGAGAAAACAGGTCAAGTTGACCCCTTTGCGCTCCGCCGGATCGGCGAAGAGATCAACCGCCTCTTCAATCGTCTCACGGAGGGCGAACTCGAGGTGTTCAAGCTCCAGCTTGCCGGCCTCAACCTTTGAGAAATCTAAAATGCTATTGATCAGGGTGAGCAGGGCGGAGCCGGAACGGTGCACACTCTGGGCTAGGTGTCGTTGCTTGTCGGTCAAGGGGGTATTGAGTAATAGTTCAGCCATACCGAGCACCCCGTTCATGGGTGTGCGGATCTCGTGGCTCATATTGGCGAGAAACTGCGATTTTGCCACGCTGGCTGCTTCGGCAGCTTCCTTGGCCTTGCGGAGGGTCTCTTCCCCCTGCTTCCGTTCGGTAATGTCTTCAGAAATTCCCAAGAGGTATTCAGGTTGTCCTTGTGCATTGAAGATGGGAATCTTACGCGTATGGAGAATCCGGGTGCCATGGTGACCTGTGGCAATGGGTTCTTCGGGAATGTCTTGGAGACATCGTGACTCGATGACGTCACGATCTTTCTGTGTAAAGAAGGCCGCTTCATCCTGAGGGAAAAATTCGTCATCCGATTTCCCGATGACGGTCTCTCGCGTCAGCCCAGTCAGGTCTTCCGCGGCTTTGTTCCATCGTACGAACCGGAGGTGTTCCGCGTCTTTGACGAATACCATGATGGGAAGATTTTCGATCACGGAATTGAGAAAGCTCTTCGAGCGTTCCGTCTCGATTTCGGCCTTGCGTCGATCGACAGATTCCAGGACGAGGGAGAGGGTATTGGCGACCGACGTCGCAAATTGGATTTCTTCCAGCTTCCACTGGCGAGATGGGCCGATGTGCTCATGGCATAGGATGCCGACCATCTTGCCGTCCGACCGAATGGGGACATCCAACATAGAGGTGATTCCCAGTGGGACTAAGTAGCTGTCCGTGAACTCAGAGGTTCTCGAGTCCGTCTGGGCTTCATCGGCAGCAATGGTGCCCTCTATGGCAAGCTCCGAGAAATAGCGTGGAAAGGAGACGGCGGGAAGCTCAGTCCCGCTCGAATGACGGTCAGTTTGCTGCTCATAGAGATCGGCGCACCGAATGGCGGCTCGTGCTTCGGTGAAAAACCAGATACTGGCTCGAGCAACCATGAGGCTGTGCGCCGCAACCCGCGAAATCATTTGAAAGGCCTCAGTGCGTTGCCCCCGATAGATATCTGGGTTCGTCGCCAATTCGAGAAGCCCAGCTTGCACACGGCGGAGCAGAGCGGCATTCTCGGCTTGCTGTGCCTCGGCACGTTTTGTCTCTGTGATATCTCGAAACATCAGTACGGCGCCGTCGATTACGCCCTCGTGCGAGACTGGCGTGACGGCCAGATAGATGGGAAGTAATTGACCGTCTGTTCTGACGAGAATGCCGTTTTCGGTTCGATAGGGGAGCCCCTGCTTGAGCGGCGGAATCGATGCGTCGGTAATCAAACACTCGTGGCTAAATTCTTCGGGTCCAGGAGCCACGAAACGATAGATCGGTTGGCCTTTCAGTTGAGCAAGTGGAGCGTCGAAGAGGGCTTCAGCCTGCTGGTTCATGATGAGGATTTTCCATTGCCCATCGACGACGCACAGGCCGTCTCCGAGGGAGTGCAGGACCGCCTCGAGCTTGTTCCGTTCTTTCGAGAGTTCTGTCTCACTGGAGCAACGGAGTTCTTCGTACAACCCTTGCATCTCCCGCGACGTCACATCGAGCGATTGTTCCAGCAGTGATCGGCCTTGATCCCCCTCGGTGTAACTCTGACTGATTCGCTCAAGCGTCGTCCGCCAGACATCCACGTCTGTCGGGCAGCAGTCGGGATCGAGCATGAGGCGTTTGAGCTGTCGCTGCAAGAGTGGGTGCATCGTCAGTCTCAGGCGGCCTCAGAGATGGTGGTTAATGTCATCGTCTGATTATGCAGGTCGCATTGTCCGGTGGAGTAAGGGGAGATTTCTCCGTATGAGTAAAATCCGATCTGTTGAACACCTTTCGGCAAGACATCGAATGTCGCTTCGACTTCCTCTTCGGTGCGTTGGCCGAGGACTATTCGGCGTCCGACGCAACTGATGGCGATGGAGAGTGTGGGGGCAGAGTCTGTGCTGATCGGTGTGGCTAAGGTCGCCGCATCCGATGCGCCTTGTATCAAGCGATCGAAATTTGCCCGCATGAATTGGGCATAGGCGCCCTCCGGCATATCTCCCGCAAAGGTGAGGGATTGAGCCGTGTGGTCGATGGCGAGGATGGTACGAACAAGGCGTTTGGCATCTTCCTGTTTCTGTCGGATGGAGAGGGGGAAATGCAGTGCTGTGCCGGGAAGTCCACTTGCGAGTTCACCAAGGTAGTCTTTGTAGAGTTGGAGTGCCGGCTTGTGGTTGAGCTCATAGAGGACGTTCCCTTGTGAACGGGTGATGAGCCGCTCTGGTCCAAAGAGGTCCCATCCACCCTTGGACCCGTGAGTGAGACGGACGGCGGTTCCATACAGTCCGACCGCCGTCACATAACCCCCTAGGGGAAGACCGTCTTTGACGACCCACGTCCGTTTGAATCGTTCACCATCGCCAGCAAGTCCCCCGCTCACCACAACATTTGCTGGAAGGACGGTGTTGAGTCCGCGGATGAGCTCACTCCCATTGACTCCCAACCCATCCGAGAGGACCAGGACCCCTCGTAGTCCTGGGGCCATGAGTTGGCGGGCAAGGGATTGTGCGGCCTCGAACGACTGTCCGGGGTCTGTAACCGGTGCGGAGGCTGTGCGGACTGTTGTGTGCTCGAATTGGAGGAGGGCAACGACCAACGTGTCGTCCTGGATATGCGTCCCGAAAATTTCCCCGGAGCTTGAGCACCCAATGGTTGGGGCTCCCGGGTACGCAGCCAGGACCGATTGAACGGGGGCCGGGGCATCAAGCAAGTGAGATGGCCCGAACATGATGACCAAGGTTCGGTCCAGGCTCTTGATGGTGATGTTCGGGATGGCAGTCTGGTTGTTATCTGAATAGGTAAAGGTCGAGAGTTTCATGCGGCCTCCTTGGGTGATGATGTAAGTTCGTTGCGGAAAATGGCACAGGCGTCTCGATGTGCGATCTCGATGAGAGCGATCAGGCCTTCGGCCTGCTCAACGTGAGCGGTCCGGCAGGACTCCTCCAATTGCTTGGCGAGAGTTGCCAGCCGATGCGCGCCAAGGGTGGCGCTCGAGGATTTGAGGCTGTGGGCTGCGGCTTGGATGGCGTCGTAGGCCCGTCCTTCCCAGGCTTGTCGAAGTTGAGCAATCTGGGCCTGAGAGCTGGTGAGGTACAGGCCAATGATCTTGTGGAGCACATCCGGCTGCCCCGGTTTCTGGATTGCGGCAATCGCGTCCCAGACGTTGCGATCGATCTGCGCCGTTGCTGCTGCTGATGAATTCTTGTCTCTCTCACCGACCTCCGCTTGTGCGTTGGGTTGGCGCTGGTCTTGAGGGAGACACCAGCGGGCAAGGGTGTCTGCCAGAGCCTGGTGGGAGAAGGGCTTGGTGAGATAGTCGTCCATCCCGGCTGCCAGGCATCGTTCCCGGTCACCCTCCATGGCGTTGGCGGTCAGGGCGATGATCGGGATGCGTGCCGCCTGCTGCTGCCGTTCCCGTTCGCGGATGGTGGCCGTGGCGGTGAACCCATCCATGACGGGCATCTGGCAGTCCATGAGGATGACGCTATAGGGATGTGTGGCGGTGAGGGTGCAGGCCTGCCGGCCATCTTCCGCGCTGTCCACGTGGTAACCGAGCAGTTCGAGCAACCCCACCGCGACCTCGCGGTTGATCGGATTGTCTTCGACCAGGAGCACAGGGGTCCCGTGCGCGTGGGCTGTGACTGGTGCTGGCCCCTTCGTGAGTGGTGTGGGTATTGCCGTGGTCCCCTGTCGAAGTCGGACTAAACAGTCCCGCAACGTGGATTGACGGGCCGGTTTCTGCAACCACGCGGAAAATCCCAGTGACTCCGTCGTGCCGCGGTGAGCGTGGCTATCCACGGAACTGAGGGCCACTAGGGTGATGCCGCAGATGACCGGATTGGACTTAATGGCCTGGGCAAGCATGAAGCCATCCATGTCAGGCATGTGAATGTCGAGAATGGCCAGACCGAAGGGGCTGCGCTCGTTCGCAGCCTGCGTCAAGAGAGCCAGCGCCGCAGCGCCGGTGTCGACGTCGACCGACTCGGCCCCCCAGGCGGTGAGCTGGGTGCGCAGGATGAAGCGATTGGTCGCATTGTCATCGACGACGAGCACCCGCAGGTCGCTCAGGAACCGATTGTGTGTAGGCAGGGGATTATCCCGTGATGCGGCACAGCCCAGTTGCACGGTGAACCAGAACGTCGAGCCGTGGCCTGGGGTGCTGGTGATGCCGATGTCTCCCCCCATGAGTTGCACGAGTTGTTTCACGATCGCCAGCCCTAGGCCGGTGCCGCCGAAGTGTCTCGTCGTCGATCCGTCCGCTTGGGAAAAGGCGGTAAACAGACGGGCTTGCGTCTCAGGGGCAATGCCGATCCCCGTGTCCGTGACCTCGAATTTCAGCATCATAGTGTGGGCGTCCTGTGTCAGGATGCGGACCGACATCTTCACCTCGCCGCGTGGGGTGAACTTCAGGGCATTGCCCAGCAGATTGAGCAGCACCTGGCGGAGGCGGACCGGATCGCCAATGGCATTGTCTGGGATGCCCTCAGGCAGAAAACACGTCAATTCCAACCCTTTTTTCCCGGCCGGTTCGGCGAAGAGCTCGACGGCTTCTTCCACGGTCTCCCGGAGTCCAAACTCAAGGCACTCGAGCGCCAGCTTGCCGGCCTCGATCTTGGAGAAATCGAGAATGTCGTTGATGATGCTGAGGAGGGCGGTGCCGGAGCGGTGCACGCTGTCGGCGAGGTGCTGCTGTTTCTCGGTCAACGGGGTATTGAGCAGGAGTTCGGCCATGCCGAGGACCCCATTCATCGGGGTGCGGATCTCGTGGCTCATGTTGGCCAGAAACTGCGACTTGGCCACGCTCGCCGCTTCGGCCGCCTCCTTGGCTTCATACAGCTCGGACGTTCGTTCCGCGACTGCTTGTTCCAAAGAGGCGGCGAAAGATTGCAACGCCTGTGCTTGGGTTGTCAGCAACGTTGTTGTCTCATTGACTAAGGCGACCATCTGCTCCAGTTCTCCGCTGGATGAAGCGACGGTTCCAGATTCTGTTTCCTGAGTTGAAACCGCAAAGCCTTGTGCCCTCTCCCTGGAATGACGAAGCGTTTGAAAGGTGTCTTGTAACTTCGTCGCAGTATCCCGAAAAATCGCAGAAATACGGCGAATTCCTAGTTGCCCAACCGCAATAGAGCCTCCGATCAGGAAGATCGAAAAGAGCAACAGCTCTTTGGCCGAATGAACAAGTTGCTGGTGCATGGAAGCGAGGGAGTACTCGATCCGTACCCACGCAGCAATGTCTTGCTCACCATGGAGCGGCGCGACAACTATCAGCACAGGAGTTTCGTCTTCACGGAGAGTGTGGACAATCACCTCCTGTTTTCTTTCCTGAGCCAGTATCAGTGACTGATCACTCAAAGAGAGGCCAATTTGAGAGGGATTCATTGCTGCGACAATCATGCTGTCGGGATCGAGAACGACGATACTCAGGACCTCTGGATCGTCGGTGTACCGGCCCAGCGCTTCCTGAATACGAAACAGATTATCGAGCACTGCCGCAGCACCCATCATCGCGAAGGTTCGGCTGATCGCGAGGACTCTGGCTTGAGTGGTTTGCTCGATGGAACTGCGCATTTCAAGGAGCGCGATTGAAGAGGCCCCGGTCATGAGGGCTGTAATGAGTACTGCCATCCAGACGCTCAGACGGAAACGGAGACTGCCTCGCCACATTCGTTGAATCCCGCGGAGCCAGGGGTCGCTATTTGTTTTGGTGTCTAGCATTCACAGGGTACTCGATGGTCAGGTTGGCTTCACCTCGTATAGGAATTGTGATCCGCTGCTGGAATGTTCCCAACGTTTCGTGCCATATCGTCACGACATGATCACCCGGAGGGAGGTGTGAAATACGAAAGGTGCCAGTTCCATCGGTCACGGCGAAGAAAGGGTGATGGAACGCCATGAGGATAGCTGTCATGAACTTATGCACGTCGCATTTCACCTGATAGATCCCGGGTTTCGTGAGTTGCTTCCCCACAGGTCGGCCTGCTGGGACCAGCGCAACATTCATGAATGTCCGGGTTTCCAGTGTGAGGTGCGTGTTGTGTAGGATAGGATCGTCGCTCCGGACCATTAGCTGTTGCCCAACTCGGCCTGCGGTTATGCGGGGTGAAAATGCGCAGCGACTATTCGCAATCACCACTGGCGGGAGGAGCGATTCAGTCGTTGGAATTGGGATTCCGTCGACGCTGACCACTGCACCCTCTAAGCCTCCTGTCTCGCGATTGATTTCAACGGTCCGGATCGTTGCGGTCTTTCCACACACCAATACATCTCGGGTGATCTCGACGATCTGATCGGGGGTGGAGGATCCGGTAACAACGACTCGGCCGACCAGTGAGCCGGTGGGAGCTTCTGCCCATAACAGGTTTCCTCCAGAAAGCACGAGAAACAGCATCGATAGTGCCAGCGACACCTTCATAATGTGGGTACCTCGCTTGATCTTGCTGTCATGAATCGCTGGTTCAACATGGGGTCGTTTCCGCTCACGCGAGATCATTGAAATCATCGTCGCGGCTTCTCGGATAAGGACAGGAGATACCACACCAGATCCCAGGCTTCATGCTCTCTCTCTGCAAACTGGCCCCCATACGACGGCATGGGCGTACCATCGAATCCCGTCATGATGCTGCGGTACAGGTCCTGCGGGCCGGCGCCGTTTTTCAAGGCAGATCGATCGGCCAGATTCGTTGCGGAAATAAGGAGATTCTGCGCATCTCTTAGATGGCCGGCTCTCGACTCGGGCCCATCGCCGACACCATTTCCCCCATGGCAGACCTGGCAACCAAACTGCTGGTAGAGTTTCCGTCCGTTCTCTATCGCGGCATCGGATGGCGCATGAGGCGGAAAAGGCAGAGGGATTGGGGGCGACATCTCTTCCTTGAATGCGGAGTTGAATGATTTGACATACGCGATCACCTGCCATCGTTCACTCTCTGCTAGGGAATGAAAGGATGGCATATATCCTGGAATGCCCTGGGTGATTGTTCTAAAGAGATCCTGATCGGTCGGCAATTCGCCGGAGGGAGTACTTCGGAACTTATAGCTTTCCCTCGTGAAATCACGGGGGCGAGGGGTAGAATAGCGTCCGATGAACCAGCCAGACGGTCCATCTCCCTTTCCTTCGGCTCCGTGGCACCAGACACAGGCACGCTCATAAGTCAGACGACCCATTTCACGAGCCTGCTGATCGTCCTCTGGCCGTATCGCTTGGACTGTCGTGCCCCACATCCCCGTCACCATGAGAATCACAAGAATTATGCCGACCTTCGGATGCATTGGAATCCCTCCACTTAGCCTCCTAGTAAGCCACATCGATTCCGATGAAGAAGGCATTTCGCAGATTACGGGCGGCCGCACTGCCGTCTTCTGCCTTTCGAATGTTGAAATCGTTACGGGCATACACGGCTACGTTGGTGCGTAGATACTGTTTGACCTGGAATCCGACGAAGCTCTGGGACACACGTTGGGTCATATCGCCACCCGCATCCATGCTGTCATACCGCAGAGAAACCAATGTTCGATCGGTCGCATAGGTGTCAGCTGCGATCGTCAAGCCGCTGGCGGTTTTGTCGAAATTCGCCAGGACTGACGTCGGCACATGCGTAATCAGGTCCATCGTGTACATCCCATAGAGATTTAGCATCTTGTACCGGGCATGGGTCGCTACTCCGTAGCGGTTCCAGTTCGCATCGGAATTGTTCGTGCCATCGAAAATGGTTGCGTTACTATTTCCGATATAGGCGAATCCAGACAAGCTTGCCGAGAAGTTGGCCGAGCGGGCATAGTCAAAGCGAATGGCTCCATAGAAATCTTTGCCTTTGTTCGAATCGCCGAATCGTTCGTGTGCACCATTGAGTATGCCAACTTGATACATGAACCAATCCCCGAACGGACGTCCGCGCAATTCGACACCGGTTTCAGCCACTGCGTTATAGAGAGATGGCGCATAGGGAGAGATGATGGCCCCTGATCGATCGCGCAATCCATAGAACTTTGCTGCTGTTGCAAGAGGAAAGAGCCCTGCCCGCTGAACCGCATCGGACGTCGCATTTGTGCTCTCGCCGATAAATTCCAATTGTTGCCGGAGGGTCGAAAACGAGAAGGCCGCCGAAGGATCGAATTTCCCGACCCGTATGTTGGCCAGATTATTCCCGACGAGATTGTTGAATGTCAGGAAGGCCCGTTCAATTCCTGTTGCACCTTCTTCAAGATTGGATTCGAGTTCGGCAAAGAATCCAATGTTCTTGGCCAACGTCCCCGCGGTGAACAGGCTAAACACTTCTGGAAACCCTAGCTCAGACTTATTCTGGACTACTCCCGGCTCGGCCACCGCAGGGTTTTGTTGCTTGAAGCCGTAGTGCTTCAGGACATTCCCCCGCAGACGGACTCCAGTGTAGTTGGCGACATCATCGAGGCTCAGATCTCCGAAGTTTTTCTTTCCTGTGATGCCTCCATCTTCAGTTCCCGGGAGCTGATACCCGTTTTCCAGAAACCGCTCCCCAAAGGTGTTGAGCTGTGGAGGGGCTGTGTGGCACGCGGTGCAATTCACATCATATTTTCGTGAAAATGCAGGAATAGCTTGTGCAGTCTGAACTGACACGATGCAGGTTCCCACGATCGCTGAGAGGATCGCGATCGTGGTTGCAATAATGAATGAATTCTTGGGCCGCATGAGTTGCAATCCGTTCACAATCCTTGTGGCATGTATATTCTGCAGGTGACTCTAGCCCAATGCTTGTTCGTATGCGTTAGGCCACGATAATTCCTTGTCGGCATCTTTGGCGCGAGGCTTGAGGGGCGGGTTCCAGGAGCGTGAATAAGAAGTGGGCCTGAGAGGTGACTACGAGGGGAAGGTGCCTCAGTACGCGCTTCGGACAAGGGTAAGGGACTTGGCCGATAGTCGATCGACGAAAAATTTGAGTAGTGAAATGACGATCTAGCAGGGCTGCGGTCGGGTTGTCGGGACGATCAGGGATACTTGGCTTCGATTACGCTACGGAGTCCGCCACGAGCAGCAAACTCCCCCGTGACCGTCGCATGTATGGGGCGGCAGGATTTCACGACGTCGCGCAAGATACGGTTGACCGCGTTTTCATAAAAGATGCCGAGGTTTCTGTATGCATGGAGATACATTTTCAGCGACTTCAGCTCTAGGCACTTTTTGCCGGGTTTGTAGTGCAGCGTAATAGTCCCGAAGTCCGGAAGGCCGGTCTTCGGGCAGATGGCGGTATATTCCGGAATCTCGATCGTGATGTCGTAGCCCCTGTATTGGTTCGGGAATGTTTCAATGTCCGGCAATGGGGCGGTAATACCGCTCTTTGCATGCCGCTCGTTGTAGCCGAGTTTTGTAGTTTTCGATTTTCTCCCAGCCGTTTCACGTTTCACGTTTCACGCCTCACGTCTTTTCAGATCAGACTTGTTTCATCCACTCTACCTGGCCGATTTTTTCCAATTGAATGTACAGAGTTACCCAGGGGCACGCCATCTCGGGGTATACCTCACACAATCCCCCTTTACGTACGCCTCCGCAGGGGCCATGGCTCATGAATTTTGGGCACTCGGCTTTGAGCGAATCGTCTGGAATCGGAGGCCGCTTATGAACTCCCCCAGCGTGCTGAGCGCCTTCGCCTTCACCTGGGATGATCACTCGTGTTGACATATGACCCTAGTCTAGACAGGTTTCATGAAATCGGCAATCTCTCTTTCTGCTCTCTCGAAGTCAGTTGCGCGCTCGGTTCGTGTGGAAACACGTTAAATCACAGGTTGTTGGGGCAAATGGCCTACAGCCTTGGAGTGTGCTAGGCCTTCTTTCTTGCATGGTGGGGCTTCTGAGAAGTTGTTTTAATTATCAGGAAGTTATAATATTTTACTGGTGCATGATTTGAGGAGATACATGGACGTTTCTCATTGACAGTCTTTTTTAGGCTTTGTTACCATGCAACATCTTGTGGGCGGAATGTAGTCCGGTTCATTCAACCTCAAACTCCTGCGGGCTTGTTGTATATAATTATATCTTTCCGATAGGCGATGGGTCTTTATCGTCACGATACAGGGAGGTGTTCCGATGAGTCTTGATTATGTAAAATTTTCCGGTGGATTCGAGAAGTTCATGCCAAAAGAATATCGGGATATGGTCGAACACGGTCCATTTGGAAAGAAAATTTCGGTCTCTCAAATGGGAAGCTTCAAGGAAATTCTTGAAGAGCATCCCATGTGCGCCGGTTGCGCGATGACCCTGTTCATCCGACTAGCAATCATTGCCTTCCCTAACCCGGAAGATACGATCACTGTCGGCACGGCAGGCTGTGGACGGTTAGCGATTTCACAGGCTGCGATTCCGTTTGTGTATGGCAACTACGGCGATCAGAATGGCGTCGCGAGTGGGTTGTCCCGCGGGTTGCGGCTGCGGTTCGGTGACAAGCCCAAAGATGTGGTCGTTATGGCGGGGGATGGCGGAACGGCGGATATCGGTTTCCAGCAAGTACTTCACTCCTGGTTCCGAAAGGAACGGTTCACCACGATTATGTTGGACAATGAAGTGTACGGTAACACCGGTGGACAGGAAAGCGGAATGACCAATCGTGGCGCCGTCTTAAAGATGGCCCCGTTGGGCAAGAAGTTTGAGAAGATGGACATGTTGCAGATGGCGAAGGTGGCTGGGTGTGCGTATGTGGCGACGGTGGTCCCGAATAATCCCCGCCGCGTCGAGAGCGTCATCAAGAAAGCCGTGTTGATTGCCCGTGAGGTAGGATCGACCTACATTCAAGCCTACACCTCCTGCAATATCGAGTACGCGATTCCGACCGACAAGGTGATGGAAGACGCGAAGACCGTGGAGAACGATCGGTATCAGTTTACGGAGTATGTAAGCGATGAGGCCAAGCAGTATCTGACCGAGCGGTATGGCTACAAAGACTATCTTCCGAAGGCGGCTGCTCCTGCCGCTGCAATTCCAAACAAGGCATAAGCGACTCGGAGGGAGGCTCAGATATGGCAAAGCGCTTCAACATTCGGATGGCAGGTGTCGGCGGTCAGGGTGTCGTGACGGGGTCGCACATTCTGAGCACTGCAGTAATCCATGCCGGCGGTGAAAGCACAATCGTCCCATTTTATGGGTCGGAAAAACGGATGGCACCGGTCGAGAGCTACGTCCGTGTGTCGGATGAACCGATTTATGAAATCGGAGAAATTACCTTCCCGCATATCATTATTATTTTCCATCCCCAGGTCATTACCCACGGCAAGTCATATACGATGCCGTTCTACTTCGGATTGAAGGAAGACGGGATTGCACTGATCAATAACGATGGTCCAATGAGCCTTCACAGAGATCAGCAACGTGAGTTGGATGAGCGCCGTGCGAAGCTCTACTATTTCCCAGCCACCAAGCTGTCCCTGGAGGTTGCCGGGATGGACCTCGCGACGAACATGGCCTTGATGGGTTGTATCGGAGCGATCACTGGACTGACCTCGGTTGACGCGTTGGAGCAGTCGGTGAAGGACCGGTTTCTTGGTAAAGGATTTGTCGTTTCAGGTGGAACTGCGGCGTTAGATAGTGTCGTCGAGCGGAAATTCAAGAAGAAGCAGGAGCTGATCGATAAAAATGTGGCGGTGATTCAGGCTGGGTGGAACTACGCAGTCGATCACGGTTGGGCTGCATCGTCGGTCAAACGGTCGGAAGTCCGAGCGACTGTAAGCGCCTAACTAGGATTTAGCACGAAGGAGTACCATGTATCTGGTAGCCAATATTGATGTTGAGATATGTGCTTCCAAGAGCTGCAAGCTCTGTACGCAATATTGTCCTGAAGCGAATACCATTCAGTATAGTGAAACCATGGGGACGGATAAGGGCTTCAAGTATGGCACTGCCTACATAGCGGTGGATCGATGCAAGGGTTGTGCGCTCTGTGTGTGGGTGTGCGACACGCTGGCAAAAAACAATGCCATTAAAATGACGATGATCGATCAATTACCGATGGCTGCTGTTACCGATAACATTCGGTATGAAGAGAAAACCACCGTTGCAGTCCTGTCCAATCCAATGATTGTAATAGGTAATTAGGGAGGTACGGGAGTGGCAACGACGACCGATACAAGAGAACGCATCATTGTTCCTGGTCCTGCTGGATTCCATCCTCCTTCCGCGGCTCAGCTGGGGGTCGCGCTCCCTGACCCAGGTCAAGGACTATATTATGGATTGCTGGAGGAAAATGAAGACAAGGTCATCGAAGAGATGGCCCGTAAAATGTTGACCAGTCCCAACGCCACGATCTTCCCAGGGCCGTTGGTGCTCTGGGCCTGGAACGAGCATGCCATCGAAAAGGCCAAGGCCGTCCTGGAAATCGCCGCCCAGATTCCTGACGTCATGATCATCCCCATGCCGGACTATCGCCCGAAGTACCCGAAGATTGATCCTGAAGAGGTCATCAATCCAAATCATCCGAACTTGACGATTTGGGGCAATAAGATCGAGGCTTGTATCTTCATCGGTGTGCATTGTCACTATGCCAACTTGACCTTGAAAATGATTCGTGCCGGGACGAACTGTCTCACCATGGCAATCTGTGCAGAGCAGGGGCACGAAGATGCGATGCTGACGATTCGCGATTCGGACGTGCTTAAGTTGAGAAAGACCGCGCAAGTCTTCAAGCGGGTGCGTGAAGAAATGGGCATTAAGTTACCGGATAACGGCGAAAACGTGCGGTTTACCGGCACACAAACGAGAGTTCACGGTGGGAAAACTCACACCAATCCCCTCACCTTTGCGCCCGTTGCCGTGGGTGTTGCCGGCGCGGCTGCATTCGGCCATTCGGCCGAGCAGATGAAGCGTGAAGGCTGAGCAGGGCTGCACGCCACGGGCGATATAGCTAAGAGGTGTCATCATGAGCGAAGCACTCGAAACAGAACAGAAGACCAATCCGCAGGGCGACCCCATCACGAGTGTCGCGGCCCCTAAACCGGTCGAGGCGGCTGGTGCAAGGAAAGACCCCCATGCCGAAGCGAAACGGCAGAAGGTGGTCACGCCGGAATACTTGTTTCTCGAAGCCCCGAGAACGAAAGAGTTTATTACGGGCAGCGAAGCGGCGAAAGAAGCCGTTCGGCGCTCCAATGTGGACCTGGCCATTGCCTATCCCATTACTCCGCAGAGCGAAACGATGCAGTTGGTCGGTGTGCTCTACGGCGAGGGGTACGTCAAAGAATACTATCGTGGGGAAGAAGAAGTCGGCGTGATGGCGGCGATTGCCGGTGGATCCCGCGCAGGCGTCCGTTGCTATACAGCGACCGCCGGTCCCGGTACGCTCAGAGGATTGGAAGGCATTGCATCCTGGCCTGGGCATCGGCTGCCGGTTGTCGCGATGTTCACCTGCCGCGTTGTCAATGCTCCCTTGGCCATTCAGCCTGACAATATTGAGGTGGCCTACCTCTTGAACTCCGGCATGATTGTTTTTCATGCTGAAAATCAGCAAGACATGTACGATTTCACCATGGCAGGATTTACGATCAGTGAGAAGAACGATGTGACACTTCCTGTTGGTGTCTGCTGCGATGGGTTCTTTGTAACCCATGCCCGTGGATATGTCAGGATGCAGGACCGCAGCATGAAGCTTCCTCCTCGTGAAGCCTGGCGTGGCGCAGTGCCGGTCCTTGATGCGGAGAATCCACCTGCTCGTTTATCACGTGACGCCCCGGTTCAGAAGTCGAACTTCATGGCCTACAATATCCATGCGGTCTGGCAACAAGAAGTATGGGCGGCAGTCGAACGGTCACGCAAGTACATCAATCAGTATATGGGTGGGTTGCTCACGGCTGAGAATGTGGACGATGCCGAGGCGGTGATTATTGCCTCAGGTAGTGCCGCGGCTCAGTCGAGGGAAGCCGTTCGTATTTGCGCAGAAAAGGGCATTAAGATCGGTTTGATCAAGGTTCGGTCGATCCGTCCGTTTCCGACGCAGGAGTTACGGCAGCTCTGTGGCAAGGCGAAGCTCATTGTGGTGCCCGAGTTCAACTATGTCGGATGGTTGGCAAAAGAAGTGGCTACCGCGATTTACGGGTACTCAAAAGCCAAGATCATCGGCGGGCCGCGTGTGTATGGTGGTCAATCGATGCCCGTGGAGCTGATCGTGGACGAAGTTGAGTCCGGTCTGACTGGGAAGAAATCGAGCAATGTCGCCCAGTCTTCGATTATGGGTGGGGCCGTCAATCAAGATGACGTTGCGCACTTTATGCGCAGTATCTAGAACGGTTGTAGAAGCAAGATCACCACGGGCCCATCCGGATAACCGGATGGGCCCGTGGTGTTTCTCGGTTTATTTCGTTCATTTGGTTTGTTTGGTTGAACAAGACAAACCAGATCAACTAGAGAGACCAAACAAACCAGACTACCCCTGCAGTTCGTCTTGCACCATTTCTTCAGTCTCCGGCATGCCGTAGGCAACGTACTTGGCATAGGAGAGATAGATCATCGCGCTATCCCTCATCGCTTTGGATCCTTGCGACAAGCGAAAGACTTGGTCGGGGTTATGGGAAGGGGCTGCACCCATCGTTTCTACATGGCTGTGAAGGAGTTCGGTGAATCGTTCCATCGAGCGCTCCACATCTTTGTAGGCCAATAAAATTGCGTCTGTCATAGTTGTCCTCCTAATCGTCATCAGCTTACACTATGCCCATGCAACCCTTCAACGAGAAGAAATCAACTAGTCTGTCATCGGAAATTCTACAAGCTTTGGCACGGGTATCGCCAGAAAGGAATCTTCGTGGTGACACCCTGGCACAGGCGGTTGTGAACCTTTCACGTTTGTTTACAACCTCACGCCCATCGTTGCCGGCCCGTTACTTGGATGATCCAGCACATGCTGCTGCCTATCTCGCGTATTTTCTCCCCGTCAACCTCTCGAAAATCCAAGTTCTGCTGGATGAATTGTCGGGGGATAACGGCCAGGAAGAGCTAGACCGTCCGATGGCTGTGCTCGATCTCGGTTGTGGCCCAGGGACTGGATCGTTAGCCCTGCTGGATTGGCTGTGGCATCGCAGCCCTGAGCGGGCGAAATCTGTGTCAGTCCTGGCTGCTGATATTTCTGAAACATCCTTGCGTGGTACGGAAAGGCTGTGGAAGGCCTACTGTCAGGAGGTCGGAATATCCGGCACAAATCTCCGCTGTGTAGAGGGCAATCTAGAACATCCACTCAAAGGCGATCTTGGCAAGCAGATTGTGCGGACCGGACCCTATGACCTCATCATTCTGGCGAACTGCCTCAATGAATTGTTTTCTACGGCAGACAACCCTCCGGCAGAGCGCTCCGCGGTGGTTGGTCAACTTCTGCCGTTTCTCTCGACGCACGGCACCATCATGATTGTTGAACCGGCGTTACGGCAGACCGCACGCGCATTGCATCAGATGCGCGATCACATACTCAAACAGGGGCTGTGTTCGGTCTACAGCCCCTGTTTGCATGAAGCCGCCTGTCCGGCCTTAGACCATCCAGATGATTGGTGTCATGAAGAGCGACCGTGGCAGACGCCTCCTGCGATTGCCGCGCTCGACCGGGATGTGGGGTTCATTAAAGACGCGTTGAAATTTTCCTATCTGCTGTTGCGTACAGACGGTCGCACCATTGTGACGCGCAGCCCGCAGACCTTCCGGGTCGTGAGCGAATTACGAGAGTTGAAGGGAGAGAAGCGAGCCTGGCTCTGCAATGTAACAGGGCGGCCTGAAGTTGGGCGGCTGGATCGGAAGGCCTCTCTTCACAATGAGGCTGTCGACAGTTGGCATCGCGGTGCGATTGTTCAGATCGAGCGGATCGTACGCAAGGAACGAGAAGGGAAAGTCTCACCGCTTGGAAGAATTGAGAGCGATGCAGCGGTGCAGATTATTCGTCCCGTTTGACCCTCTGCAATCAGGAGAGAGGAAGCGTGCGGCCTCTCTTTCCTGCGCCTTCCGCGGCACCCCTTCCTCGGCGCTCTGAAGCCGAAGGGGTGAGGAGGGAGCAGCCAGGTGCCCTTCTTGCTCGCAGAACGTGCACGATAAGAATGTGCTCGCCGGCGGCGGTGAACACCTTGCCCTGGCGGACGACACGCTCTTTCATCGGGATTGCACCGAATTGTTTCAACACGTCCAGCGCAAGCCAATGGGTGGTTGCCTCCAGCCCTTGCAGTACACCGGCGGCTGCAAGGCCCAATGCACCGGTGCACACGGACGTAGTCCACTTGGTCGTCGGGTGCACCTGCGTGTCTTGTTCTTGCGAACAGTAGTTCGAGACTTCATGGCGTCATCCTGCCACGACTCGTCCTGTGGCGCAATGACAAAGATGCTGCAATAACTGCCACACGGCAGGACCTGTGTGGAGCAAACATGTGGTGGCAGCACATCGCGTCGGCGTTGGGGCGCACACACAGAGTTCAAGCCATCAGCCAGAAACTTTTTAGCGCCTCGGTCCATTCTTGACGAGGTTTCCCAGCGCAGCCGATAATGCCCCCGTCGCCGGGAGATGTCATGAAGGGGACCGGTCTCATTGGAAGTTGGAGGTGTAAAACGGAGACATTACTTTGATTGCTTTGTCCGTGCGCAGCGAGGTGAATAGTGTCAACGAGGAGACGATCAGGAGGACATAATCGGAGGCAACGGATGAAACCAGGCGAGAATGAAAAGGCCGGGCCTATCACTGACTTTCTTGTGAAGGACCACGGGCGACTGGAAGGGCTGCTGCAATCGGCTGTGGCTCAGGCTGGCTCTGTCGATCAGGGCATGTATGATCAATTTCGAGCCGGACTGCTCCGCCACATCGGCATGGAGGAAAAGATCCTCCTGCCTGCTGCCCAGCGGTTGCGAGGCGGGGAGCCACTTTCTATTGCAGCAAAGCTCCGGCTTGACCATGGGGCCATCGCGTCGTTGCTCATGCCGCCTCCTTCGGCTGCTGTTATTGCAACGATCCGTGCTGTGCTCAAGGTCCACAATACGATCGAAGAAGGCCTCGGGGGCTTGTATGAAACCTGCGATGCGCTGGCCGGATCAGCAGCAGCACAGCTTCTGGCCAAACTGCAGGCTGCACCGGAACTGGCGGTCTTGCCCTGCTCCGATAGTCCTGTCGTGATGCCCGCTGTCGTGCGGGCTCTGGAGCGAGCGGGGTATGGCTTCTGCGAACATACTACTTGAAAGAGTTCAGCGAGGTAGAAGCCTACCTGATATCCCTGTTGTGCATCTCTTTAGGAGGTTACTCATGAACTCATTCTTATCGACCACGCATTGCCGTGGTCCTTCAGCCGGGTTGCGACATCACTGGTGGTTCTGCTGTCGCTCGTCACAAGCGGATGCATGACGTATCGAGTCAATAGTCTGGCGGATGCGCCGGATGCGAACCCCGGTGACCGCACGTGCGCGCGGGCGGTCCCTCCTGGTGCCGAGGCTGGAGCGCCGGGCGGCCTGTGTACGCTACGCGCTGCTGTGATGGAATCGAATGCTTCGGTGTGGAAAGACACGATCGAAGTTCCCAGTGGGCTCTATCAGCTCACCCTTCCAGTGGCAGAGGGGGGAGGGCATCTCGCAATTACGGACGGCGTGAAGATTCAGGGTGCGGGCGCCGCCACCACCATCATCGACGGCAACCATGCCAATAGTGTGTTTTATGTCCAAAACGAAGGCCTCGAGCTGAATCACGTCACTGTGCAGGGAGGCATCAGTCAGGGCGGAGGAGGGATCCGAATCGATGCCGGTACGTCCGAGTTTTACAACCTCGTTATTCGACAGAACGAGGCCTTTACGGGTGGAGGGGGACTTTTGGTCGATAGTGGCGCAACGCTTCGAAGCGGCGGAGTGCGATTATCGACAATATGGCCACGGGTGCGTTTGGAGGCGGTATTTGGAACCAAGGCGAACTGTGGGTGTACGATTCGACGATTGCCAACAACGATTCGAATCGGGCTGGAGGGGTCCGCAATGAAGGGCAAATGAACCTCCGCAATGTGACCGTCAGTGGCAACAGTGCCCATTCGACGGACGCGGGGACCGGAGGCATCTCTCAGAACGGGTTTGCCGTTTTGTATAACGTGACCATTACGAATAACACGGGTGTGGGGAATAATGCGGGAGTTTCCGTGGCGGAGGCATTCAAACCTCGTCAGGAAAGACGACCGTGCTGAAGAACAGTATCATTGCGGGGAATCACGGCGGGAGCGGCCCCCATGATTGTGTAGGACAGGTGAGTGGAGATGGTAAGTACAATCTGATCGGCGACACGAATGCGTGCACAATCCCCTCCTTTGTCTCGACCTTTCTGCTGAATGTCGATCCTCTCCTCGGGCCATTGGCAAACAATGGAGGCCCCACGCAGACACATCTTCCGGCGGCGAATAGTCCAGTCCTCGAGGCAGGCTATCAATTTCCACCCCCTGCTGCAGATGGCTGCGAGGTGCGAGATCAGCGAGGGGTACCAAGGCCACAGGGCGCAGGGGTGTGCGACATGGGAGCGGTCGAGGTGACGAGCGCGAATACATTCGTGACTGGTTTTATTCTCGTGAATGCGGCCTCGAATACCGACATCCGTCCGGTGCTCCACGGAGATACGTTGGTGCTGTCCGAGCTTCCACCTGAGCTATCCATCAGAGCTGTGGTGACGGGAGGGGTCGGAAGCGTGGTCTTTGGGTACGATGGCACGCCGTCCATTCAAACGGAAAATATTTCTCCTTACGCGCTCGCCGGAGATAGTCCTGCGGGTGATTACACTCCTTTCAACCTGAGCACGGGCAGTCATACACTCACCGCGACACCATTTGCCGCGATGGGGGGAGGCGGGGCCGCCGGTGGGAGTCAGACAATTACGTTCATGGTTCGAAATAATTGAAGTTCACGAAGCGCATGATCAATTCTGAACCGGGCTGCTTTGCCACATTGGTATGGTGGAAGCAGGGTGATGCTACATTTTTATCGCCTTGCTTGCGTACGGTGGGTGGATTCCGTCCCGCATGATGAGACTCTGATTCTAACCCATTATGTGCATGAGCTGGGAGGGTGCGCTCGATCATGAATGACCCTCGTGATATTCAGGCCCCACTTCGTGTGTGTAGTCGGCGGCAGTTTCTTTCGTCGGCCATTGCGCTGGCGCTTCTCCCTCTGGCTCGCCCTTCGCGTGTCGACGCGTGCAGTATCCATCCTTCTCCTGCCGGCACATGTGTTCCAAACTCCTGGTTGGATGGAGGGCGACTAGCCGTTGAGGGGTATACCGACCAAAGAAGCTATCTGCCGGGGGAACGAGTCACGCTCTTCATGTCGTCGCAGGCACGCACCAGAGCCACTGTGACCATCCATCGCCTTGGTGTGCAGCAAGACTTAGTCTGGTCAGCGCCGGTGTGGGTGCAACCGAACGTGATCCCAGCGGATGCGTCTGAACATGGGTGCAGATGGGAACGTGGAGAAGACGGGGCGGTGTCGTTTGAAGTGCCGGCCACATGGCAGTCTGGGTTTTATCGCATTACGATGAGGGCGTCGTCCAGCGGCGGTCGTGAACGCGATGGAGAGGCGTTCTTTGTCGTTCGTTCGATGAACCCCGGTCGGCAGTCGAGGATTCTTCTCATGCTCTCGACCAACACATATTGTGCCTACAACAATTATGGTCTGGCGGCCACGCCTGGGCTCACAACCACCCATGGGAGCTTCTACGACCAAGTGCGTGTCGCGTCATTTCATCGCCCCTTACCACTGGGGTTTCTCTCGTCGTACGACTGCGGTGCCGGAGAGGCCGTGAGTCGGCAACGACGGAATGCTGGATGGGACAAGTGGGAATGGCCGTTTGTGCAGTGGGCCGAGAGGGACGGTATCGCGCTCGATTATGCGACGAATGAGGACCTGGAGCGGCATCCCGATCTCTTATCCTCGTATCGTGTCGTTCTGAGCGTCGGCCATGACGAGTATTGGTCTGCCGGCATGAGAACCGCACTCGATCGATACATCCGCGCTGGTGGGAACGCGGCATTTTTCAGCGGGAATGTCTGCTACCGACAGGTAGGGATGGATCTGCCGGACTCGCGGCTCACCTTAGAGGGCGATATGGACGGTCGTGCGCTGTGGAGTCATCGCCAAGGCCCGAATCGACCGGAGAATCTGTTGACCGGAGTGAGTTTCTGTTACGGGGCGATACATCCTGATCCGATTCCTTACACGATTTACCAACCTCAGCATTGGCTGTTCGAGGGGCTCTGGCCCGGCGGAGGCAAGCCCAAACAGTTCCCTCAGGTGGGTTGCATCGGCTATGAGTGCGACGGCAGCGATTTCAAATGGGTTAGTGGTGCTCCAGTGGCGAGCCATCGGGACGGTACGCCTGGAAATTTTCAGATCCTTGGGCTCGCCTCAGGGCGGATGCGGGAGTATGAGGCGGTTGTGCATTCAACGGCGCTCTTCGGTCGCGATGACGGGTTTACGGCTTGGGGAAGAGATCTACGACAGGGGGCTGCGGTGTTGGGTCTATGGACCGAAGAAGGAACGGTCGTGACGGTCGGATGCACCGAGTGGGCTCGGCACCTCGACGATCCTCTGGTGGCCCAGATTACGAGAAACATCCTCGGACGATTGTCGCAGTGATCGAGGGTTGATAAAGTAGAAGACGCTCCGGGAAGCATCCATGAAACCCGTGACAAGCTGGCCGGCTCTGAGGCCAACCAGTTTGAGGCCACACTCCAGGCTGCACCCTCCAACCTAGCGGAGATTCTCCCCTTGTCGTATGTTTCGCGCTGAAGAATACAAAAAGCGGCGGTATTTGTTGAAGCAATTACAGCGGGATTCGAAGTGTGGATACTCCCAGGCTCCTGTTTTAGGGGTGGTTTGGGCCATCGAAAAAGCGACGGTCATATCGTAATCTCGCGGCGATCAGGCAACTCTGCGCAGCTGTCCCTTTCCACGAGTCAGTACCTGCTGCTCGGCTTGCAGCCAGTGCTCAAGATCGTGACCGTCCTGATAGCCCCCTTCGCAGTAAAGGTCATAGGCAAGAGACCGGATTTCCTCCTCCACCGATGCAGCCGTAACGTGTGGTGTTCCTGCTGCTTTGTTCTGTTTTGCCATGAGGCCTCCTTCTTTGTTGTATGAGGGGGAACACAAGCTTCTTTCGGGACTATAACATCTGCTTTCACACTCGGCGAGGAAACATGGAAAATCTACTTTCCTGATCGACTCGCCCGCGTGCGAGCAGTCAACCCTGGTGATGATGGATGTGTTTCTGGTGTGGGATGTTTCCATCGAAATCCTTTTCGAGCGCGCAAGGTTTTGGTGTGAGCATGGCATCGACAACGTCTTCCATCGGTTCTCTGCCCAGTCTGTGCAGGGTATCAACTATCAAAATGCTTCTGAGGAGATACGTCTTAAGGTAGGCTACTACTCATGGCAAACATTGCTGGGATTGAGTAGAGAAGTAAAACGGTCGCGTCGTTGTTGGCTCGCCTCGCCCGCACGAGGCCGTTCGCCTCGTATCAGGGGCTATTACTCATAGAGAAAGGCGCTTTCATGAAAGGGATCATTGCCACTATTGCGCTGCTGACGATCTTGCCGTGCTTGGTCGTGGCCGACGAATGGCCGGCTGCGAAGGTGCAGCATGTGTTCAGTGGGAATGGACTGCACTTTGTTCGGATTGTGCCCGGGGAGGGTTACGGTGACACAGTCGGATTCAAAGGTTCGAAGACGGGGGCCTATGCGAGAGGAGAATTCTATATAAAATAAAGCAGCCGGATCGGTCGTACAAGCTGATTGCTGATGTGGCGTTGCAGAACCCAGTGACTCCCGTGGACGTGTTGCCCAGCAACCGCGGATACTTGTTGACGTTCGACAATTGGCACAATGCGGGCTATGGAAAAGTGGTGGCAATCTACAGGCCGAACGGCGAACTGGTTCGCACCTATGAGCTCGAAGCCCTGTATCCCGCGAAACAACTAGAGGCGATTCCAACATCCGTGTCGTCGCGTTGGTGGCGATGCCGACCTTCGGCTTTGTCGACCCCGACGAGCAGACGAAGGTCTATGTCTTTGAACACTTCGGTGGCACATTCACCTTTGACCTTTCCACCGGAGCACATGAGTACCAACCAGGGCGTTCGAAGTGCCAGTCGCAGTGAGCCGATCGATGTGTAGCCCTGTGGGGGGCATGCCCGCTCCATCACACTGCAGATTCCCGACAGCGGGGCCGGTGTCACCCTGCCCGGCTTGCGCTAACAGCGACACACCGCATTGGTTTTGCTCTTGAGGAGCGCCATGGCCTACCTTCGATATTCACCAGACTGCGATTGGCATGTTTTCGAGGACGCCATGACAGACGAGGGCGGGAGCCGTTTGGCCGTCTGGCACAAAGATCGCGAGGCTCAGGGTGCGTCGTATACGGTAAGCATGATCCAGAAGATGCTGGAGTTGGAAGATTATTCCGCCATCCCAGTGTACGAACCGCAACATAGACGCATGCTCCGTGATGCGTTCGAAGTTTGGCTCGACGAGCAGTCAAGTGCGGAGATCTAGCGGCGTCTTCGTCTTATCGACTCGCCGGCGCGCAACGGTTCTTCTGATTCCGGGCAGCTCTGAAATCTTTTTATCACCCGCGCAGCCCACAATGCAGGGCTTTAGCTCTGCAGGGATCAAATCTTTGATCCGCTCCCAGTGATCCTCTCGCAAATACTTCGTATCGTCCATGCGAAATTTCATGCTTCGGAAACTCTCGCGCAATTTCTGCTACATGTCGACTAGACCCTAGTCAGCCCAGTCAATCTTCAACGACTCCAGCCGGCTTTAAGTATGCTCCGCGCTGTTTCTGGCTAGAGCGCTATGGAGCCGTGGTCGTTTCAAACGCCTTGACCACTAGTGCTTTCTCTTTCATCATCTTCACCAGACCCGCGTAGGAATGATCCCGAATAATGCTGATGAACTGCGCATGATAATTACTGATGATGCTCGCGTCGTCGATGATCACATCGTACACAAACCACTGGCCGAATTTGTCCACCAACCGAAAATCGAGGAGAGTGTCTATCTTCTGGCCTACCAGGGTTGTTCTCACTTCGGCAAAGCCCTGCTCCCGTCGTTCAGATAGATACAGCACCTGGGCGTCAGCCATCGTGTCAATTTTGCCGGCAAACATGTCGCGGAGTAACTGAGCGAAGAGGCCTACAAACTCCTGCCGATCGGTGTCCGTCAGCGCGAACCACGGCACACCCAACGCTATTCTGGCCATGTCTTCATAGCTGACGCGCTGTCTGACGACGCCCTCGATCTGTTGGCGTCGTTCCGCCGCACGACTCGGCTGCTTCAGCGCTTCATTCTTGAGAATGTCGGTCACGTCATCGATCGTACGTTTTACGGATGCGGTGGCGGTTTGCTCAGCTGATATCGCAGGAGTAGCGATCAGCGCCAACAGCGCAACTATGCCGATCATTACAACATAGGTTGTGCCAAGACGCCTGTTGGAGCTAATGGAACCCTGACTGGAGGTACGGTTGAATAACTGACTCATCGGATGGTCCCTCCAAGATAGCCTCGTATGGGTGCGACTCAAAACTTCGGCACCATGTCTTTTAATGTGTCACTGCCTTTTTTCAACTTGTCTTCACCTGGGACTCCCCCACCTGGTGAAGACAAACTGGTCAGTCGCTCCTTGACCTGTTTGACTGTTCCCATATTCTTCTGCAGGTCGTCGACATTCTTTTGCATGTCCACCAGCGCGCTCCCCAGCTGGCTCACCGACGTCGAGAGTCCAAACATCCCTTGGGCGGAAGCATAGTGCAGAGACAGGCCTCCCAGCCCAAATCCCATTAAAAATGCCGTGATGATCAGAATGGATGTGTTTTTGTTCTTCATATCGTCTCCATGTTGTTTCCACGTTGACCAATTCTCTCGTCACCAACCTCACGCTCAACATATCTCAGTGAGAATCCTCGGCCCGCTTCCATATGCTCCCTCCTCTCTTGGTGCGGTGTTCTGCGTGTCAGGCGTTTGCTGGACTGCTAGACGAAAAGATTCGATATCTGAACGCTCAGTCAGGGAAGAATTGGTGTGAGGTCGATCATCAGAAGTCCATCCCAATCATGAGCGATCACAAGTGGATGCCCGTTGCAGGACGCTGATTTCCGGCACTCGGTATCCGCCACAAGTCGAGGGAGAGCTCATACCGATCAAGCTTCACATAGGCCCGGGTGTCTTGTTCAAACGCAATACTGAGCGGACGGATCGGGGTGTCTCTGAACGTATACGGGCGATCCAAACCTGTGCGGACCGATGTCTCGCACGCTGTCAAGAGATCCATGGCAAACATTAAAATTAATAAACAGGTCATGAGGATTCGTCTAGATTATTGCCCCAATCAATTTTCAACATCAGAGGGTCCCGCACCGCTTCTTCCAACGACTGAATACGTGCGGTCTTCTATTCCACATTTTTCATACTGCACTGAACGCGATTTGCAGTCTGTGCAAAGTCGCACACTTCGGAAGAATTACTACCAGGACCCAACAAGCGGGGCCGTTCACTGTTTGGCAAAGCGGGCAGGTGAGCAGGGATCCTTGTTGAGAGAAGACCCGCCTTTCTTCTGGCGAACGCGCCTTGTTCTGAATGCACAGTTGATTGGCTCTACCGCAGAGGTCTCAGCTGGAAGCGTCCGCATCTTTTTTCCATACTGTCTAATTGTGCACAGACTGCATTCTGTCGATTCGGCATACTGTTGGTCACACTCGCCGGCTCTCTAAGATGAGAAGGAGGCGACATCCTGATCTGCCGAGCAGCTCGGTTGTCTTAAGATCTCCGTGATTTAGATCCGCCTGCTGTTGTGAATGTGGTTCGGCAAATCTGGTGCTGTGCGACACCTCGCGGAATGGTCAAGAAGGGAGGAGTCGTGTTCCTGTAATCTCACCCTGAACGGCCGAGGTGTGGGGCCTCATGACCAGTGCCCCGGCATCCTGGAGCAGCCAGCATGCGACGGAATAGCGTTGCTGTCTGTGGGAGCAAAGATTGCGCAAAGAAGGTGGAGCGCGTATGAACAAAATGCACAGGACCTCGCGAACAGAAACAAAAACTGTCGTCGGACTCCTTCCTGACAAGAAAACAACAAGGTCCGCGGCCGGGACACGAGCCACACCGTTCACTCCCTGGACCTTTCTTGCCGAAGTTGGCCACGGCAAGACGATGTTGCAGGCCTCCAAGTCACAGCTGATTTTTTCGCAAGGGGATACGGCCGATGCCGTGTTTTATGTCCAGGCGGGCCGGGTCAAGCTCAGCGTGCTCTCGCAGCATGGCAAAGAAGCCGTCGTCGGGATTCTGGAACACGGCAGGTTCTTTGGTAATGGCTGCCTCGTCGGGCAACTGACATGTCTGGCGACCGCCACCGCACTGGACGCATCCACGGTCCTGCGTATTGAGAAGGCAGCCATGATCCGTGTCCTCAAAAATGAGGCCAGCTTCACCAAGCTGTTTATCGCCAATCTGCTGTCGCACAATGTGCGCATCCAAAAAGACTTAGCTGATCGCCTCTTCAATTCGATCGAGAAACGACTGGCGCAAGTTCTCCTGTTGCTGGCCCACTATGGAAAAGACGGTGAGCCCGAGGGGAACATTCCAAGGGTCAGTCAGGAAGCGCTCGCCGAGATGGTCGGGACTACGCGGTCGCGAGTCAGATTATTCCTGGATAAGTTCAAAGCGCGGGGATTCATTCGCTACAACGGCACAATTAAAGTGCATCGCTCACTCCTCAACATTGTTCTGTACGACTAGTTGGCTCGTATGCATAACCGTAGATTACCTATCTGCCAGACCGTCATCGTAGGACTTCTGCTTCTCTCAGCCTTGGGCACGCAAGGTTGCGTGGCTATTGTATGGCTGGGGGCGGTCGGAATTGATCGGATCCAGACCAGTGACATTGAGTTCCAACCATTCGAGAACTCGTGGGTGGTTGGACCACAAGAACGGCAGCACCTGGCATCGATAAAGAGCATCGCAGTCATGCCGTTCGACGGAGATCCGGTGATGGCTGAGCGGTGGGCTGCTGTGTTTCGAGACATGACCGATCTTCGTGTGGAGAGCCCGTCCGACGCAACCCGGCATGGGGTGTCCGACTACGGGCAGATAAGGCCGACGCAGCGAATGCATGCGGAGTCTCAAGTGGACTGTGTGCTGATCGGGCATGTGAGTGGTCAAGTGCCACAGAAGAGTTTTGCGGGATTCAAGCAGCGTTCCTCGCAGAGGGTACACCTGCATCTGGCGTGTGACTCAGGGACCCTTCTGTGGAGGACCGAACTGCCCTATACGATTGTCACTGGGGCCAAGGATCTGGATGAGGAAATGGTGACACAGGCTCTCCTCTTTCATGTGAGAGCGCAGGCGAACGAGCTTGGGCTTGCTGAACTCGGAAGATTCAACAAATGGACTGTGTCACAATCCTGGAATGACACGTCCAACCATCATATGGCACGGCCTGTACCAGGGGGCGAGCATCCTTGATGGTTATCGCGAATCTTCACGCCTAGACACTGCGTGACCAGATCATCGTCTATCCGCAGGCACACCAGCTAGCCCTTTACTGCGAACGCGAAGAATCGAGGAGGGCGCAGGACATTCCCCCATGACATCATTGACGCGGGGGCTTCTGGGGCGGCACCCTCACGCTCCCCAGAGGGGTGTGGGTAGAGACTGGACAAGATGGCCAGGGAAGGCTTGACACTTAGGAAGCGGTTGAGTTTAAATCGTAAAATCAACCAGTTCTCTGCACGAACGATCCACGTCCCTGCTCCAAATTTTTGCAAGGCTCTCAAATGAGGCATCCCATTGGGCACCAAAAGAAAAGCACCGTTTAACGTCAAGAGGTTCCTCTCACAGATCGGCGGAGGCAAAACGTTGCTGGCCTGCCGGAAAAAGCAGATTCTCTTTTCGCAAGGGGATGTGGCGGACTCCGTGTTCTATATCCAGACAGGCAGGGTCAAGTTGTCCGTGGTTTCGCAGCGGGGCAAAGAAGCCGTCATTGCGCTCATGGACGCAGGAAGCTTTTTCGGGGAAGGCTGTCTCGCCGGGAAGTTGGTGCGTTTGACCTCGGCGACCGTGGTGGACGCATCTACGATCGTCCGCATTGACAAGCACGTGATGATACATGTGCTCGAAAACGAACCCATCTTCTCCTCGATGTTTCTTGAGTATGTCCTTGCTCGCAACCTTCGGATCCAAGAGGATTTGGTGGATCAACTCTTTAATTCCAGCGAAAAGCGGCTGGCGCGAGTGTTGCTGTTGTTGGCGCACTTCGGGAAAGAGGGCAAGCCGGAGCCGGTCATTGCGAAAGTCAGTCAGGAAACGCTGGCTGAGATGATCGGCACCACGCGGTCTCGCGTCAATTTCTTCATGAACAAGTTCCGCAAACTGGGCTTCCTGAAATACAACGGCGGGTTGCACGTGCACAGTTCTCTCCTCAATATCGTCCTGCACGATTAAGCGTCCCGGCTGTATCAACTGCCTCCAAGCGAGGCGTCTCGCAAGCACAAAAACACATATTCGAATGTGAGCAGTTTTGACCAATCTGTCATTGGTCAACGGAACATCCTGTACCCTGCGACATGAGCGATGGCAGCACCGCCCGCAGGCTCGCCCTGAATGTGTGCGCCGCAGCGGTCTGCGACATCCCGCTGCGGACCGCCTGCACACCTGCCGACGCAACAGGTGCAGCGCCGATGGCTCCAATGTCCTGGCATCCATTCGTCTGAGCATGCCAGCAAAATAGCATGCTACGCACTATTTCGTGAACTGATCGGTAGTCACAGCTAGCGGTGGCCTTCGGTACCGAAGATGACGTGATAAGTCCGGATGTTCTCCTCTGGGTGCTGTTGGTTATGATTTGTTGGTGAACTGTTTGCCGGCACATTCGAAATCTATCTGGCGTTCTTCGGTCTCTGATTCCATCTTCTCGTTGCCCCTCTCTACCCCGCTTATGGTGGGGTACATATCAAATGCTATTTGGAATCTTGACGTGATGACAACGTGAGCACTACACTGCCGCCATCCTGGTATTTAAGGAGGGGATTCTATGGCTGGACAGCGCGTGAGCAATAGTGTGAAGAAGTCATCGGCATTACGAGATGCAGCTGCATTGACAACTCAGTTGGCAGCTGGTTTGGAAAAGATTGGGCTTGCGATGAAGAGTCGGACGTGGCGACGAGAAGGTCGAGCAGGTCTTGGCCCGCTACAGCGGCAGGTTCTCACGCTTCTCCGGTCCAAGCCAGGGCAACGCGCGACGGTCTCTGCGGTGGCAAACGAGTTAGTCGTCAGGCTTCCGACCGCGTCAGAAGTCATCGCCACGCTCGAGCGGAAGCAGTTGGTTCGCCGGCGTCGAGATTTGAGCGATGGCCGAATTGTGGTCGCCCAACTGACAGCCAAAGGGAATCGATCCTGTACACCGTCCTCACGAATGCCCGATCGGCTGGTCACTGCGACGGAAGCACTCTCGGCGTCGGAGCAGGTCGGCCTTCTCAAGTCCTTGGTAAAGGTCATTCGTAGTCTTCAAGAGCAGGGTGAAATTTCTGTCGCGAGAATGTGTGTGTCCTGTCGCAACTTTCAGCCCAATAAACACGACAATGCCGATCGTCCGCATCACTGTGAGTCTCTGAACGTTCCGCTGGGTGATCGTTCGCTGCGTCTTGATTGCCATGTATACGAGCCAGCTTCGGCTGTACAAGTCAATGAGGCGTGGGGAAGCTACACGGGTTCTCGTACAGCCTAGCTGCCTGTTCGCCATGCCTTTATGTCAAGGCCATGCAGGTGGGCTCTATGCGATGCGGTAAGCGTGAAAAACGATCGCTATCAAGAACTCATCTGGCCAAGTACGACGCAGTTAGGGATGATCGTCTCCCCACAGTAGAGTAGTCAGTGTTTGACAGACTTCTGGGGGCTCTTGCTCTGGCTATGGCAACGGATTAGAATGAGGAGGTCGCAGGGAGATAGAGTGATCATGAGTGAAAGAAGGACGGCCCATCTCTTCAAGAAAGAGTCAATCCGTGGGTCAGAGGATGAATGGCTCGGGCCAGAATCCCACATGCCGAATCTTGGCCGAGAGCTTCGGCGTCGGGAGCCGCGAGGAGTGGGTGTCTCTTCAGGTTGGATCGGCGGCGCGATATTTGCCGCAGGTGTGGCCGCTGGATGTCTTGTTATGGGCCTTTTCGACCGACGGTCTCAGATCTCTAAGTAGGACGCTGAAAGAACCTACCAGCGTCGTCCTTGCCTCGAAAACATTCTGAACGTCTCTCATTCTGAGAATGAAACTGTTGTGGCAGCGCGGGGTGGGCGAGGAGTGCCGAAACGCACGTGCATTCATCGCCTGCGGCTCCGTTGAGTAACCTGTTGAAATACTTTCCCTTCCCCTAAACACGCCGACAAGACGCTTCCTTCCCGTAACCCGTAAGAGTCCTTCGTCTTCAGCGAGATTCATTGTGATATAGCAGGTGATCAGCCTCGATCTGCGAGAGTAGCTCGTCGAGTGCGGCTTGGACCGCTTCTGCGATGGGGGTTTGATCCGAAGCTGTGATCCACCGAACGCTCGACCCAACCGTTTCTTTTTCGACCAAATACGACTTGATCGGTGGCGTGCCTGACGGGCCCAGAGCGGATTCCAGACGCAGCCTGTAGTGGTAGCCGCCGTGGGATCGCATCGTGAGCCAGGCGTTGATGCGTAGGGTAAGGTCGGCTGGTTTGTCGCGTACCGAAGCAAATGACCGACGCGATTGAATATAGTTGATTGCGGCAGAACGAAGGTCCTGTGCCGGCCAATCGAGTAAGGTGATCCCTGGTCTGTGATCGGCTCCTTCTAGTGCGAGAAACGGCACAATGACTTGTACTGATTGCGCGATGGCTGTGGGTGAGATAGCTGAAGGTCCAGGAGTGACGTGAATGCGATGGACGCAACCCAAGCCGAACAGCATGAGCGTGCTGAGAAGTATTCGAGAAGATTGGCGACGCAGGCGGCTCTTGTTCACGGATTCGTCGTGGGAGTGGGAGGATTCAGGATGTCCAAATCCCTCAAGGCGCGCAAAGCCTGTTCCCGGTAGGGCTTGTCCGTGGGATGTGTATAGGTGTCGATCACGCGTTGATAGGTGGCGCGGGCTTGAGGGAATTGGCGCTTGATGGCGAAGTATTGGCCCAACGCGAGCCAATTGGTGGCTGCGGCTTCATTGGCCGTGGTCATCAAGGCGAACTCTCGTTCAACCGCTGTGGTGCCTTGTCGCGCGGCCCGTTTTCTCACGGTTTCTCCCATCTGGCTCGCCATCGTTTCTATCTGCTCATTGTCCCGGATCGCGGATTCCACCCGGTTGGCTTTTAGGCTGTCATAGAATGCATCGGCATGATTTTTAATCATGTTCGCCCGCTCTTGGTAGGTATCGTGGGCACAACCGGCACCCAGCAGGCAGCAGGCCACAAACAGCAGTGATCTGAACGATGCGAACTGGGGCCTTGTCATGAGTCGTGCTCTCCTTGAGTTCCAGTAAGTGCGGCTCTCATCTGCTCGATACAGATTATCCTACCGAATTCGAAGAGGAAACGCGACCATGTGTCGTGAAGCCATGCTGACCCATCTAGTGACACACGAGTCTGAAATATGGTAAGAGTCCAGCTCTTTTACAGATCCTGCATCGTCCCCATCGTCTAGCCTGGCCTAGGACATTGCCCTTTCAAGGCAGTAACACGGGTTCAAATCCCGTTGGGGACACCAGCACTACTACGTAACCACGCTCTAAACCTCACGTTTCAGCACTGCAGACGGCCATTATACACAGGCTGCTACGGTGGAGATAATGCGGCCTCCTCGCTACTCTGGCGATCAAAAAGTTGACATTAATTTCCTAGGTAGGCAAGGTTGAATCACACAGGAGGGACTGACCATGCTTAAATCTCTGCTACTGTGCTTCATGATCTTCGTTAGTCTTGGAATATTCTTGATTGGGTCACATTCGGTGCTGGCTGGGGAGCAATCGCCGAAGGAAGGAAACCAGCCTACACCAGTGGCAAAGGAGACCGACCAGAAGCCACGAGCGAGTGAGGATGTGAAGAAGATAGTTGAGGAAGCAAAGAAGGATGATAAGGATAAGCCCGACAAGAATTCTGAATGTGTTACAGGTATGAAGGCACTATCTAGACCTTTATCGGTACCCTGCCAGCCCTTCTGACCCCATGAACCTACAACAGCCACCCAAGAGGCTTCATGACCTCCTAGGACTCGCCATCCTCTGTTGAACCCAAACCCATCAGCGGACTGCTTCACAAGGCTACGTCCTTGGAGTTTCCAGGTAGTTGTAGACCCTCCGATGAGCCAGAAGGCCAACGCCGTACACTCGCGACCCAGCGTAGTCAGTCAAAATCAAGGAATGTCTGAGCATGGGCTCTCCGGTGAAGAAAGAAGCCTTCGAACAAGTTTACACCTGGCTGAGGCTCACCTGCTCTGCTGGACCCAGATGTTGTGGGTTCAGTCTCGAGGGGGAAATCGCGACTATCGGCGAGAGAACTTCGCCGACCAATCGGATCTGATAGAACGAATGGTGCGAGGAACCATTTCCTGTATGCGGGCGTGGAAGACTAAGGTTTAGACGTTGATGCGGTGGGAGTTTCTTCTTCGCGGATGGTGTTGGCCCAATCACCAACGAGAGGGTCTCGTTCTTCCATCGTCATTCCGGCATACCTCATAAACATCTGCGGGCCTTTGCGGCGTCGCCAGGTGAGATAGCTTAAGAAATGTGCTCGGCAGACACTGTGGGTGCCGGCAGGAGCATAGACTTTGGATTGGCAGCCTTTGATCATACAGGTGAGATCGTGCATTCCACCCTCCGAATAAGAAGGCACAGTATGCAGAACCGAAGGGCTGATTATCAACCTTGACCTGTCGCTCCCGTTCCGGTAAGTCCATCGCATGATGGGTCGACTTCCTCTTCTCCTCCTCTTGGCTGTGATTGTTGCCCTTGCAGGCTGTACCGCACCCTCGCGCGAGGGACTTCCTCCTGGGAGTCCTTTTGCTGAGACGGATACTGCTTCGACGAATTTGCTGCCTCAGGGGATTGCAATGGGGGATGTGACGAGCCTGTCGGCTCTTCTCTGGCTGCGGACCGATGGGCCGATCACAGTGCAAGTCGAGTGGGCGCCGGTGGCGATCTGGGACCGCGTGTCGAAGATGGGGACAGCCGTCGCTCCCGTGGTTCGGACGCCGTTGTATACGACAAGCCAGAACACGGATTTCACGCTGACGATTCCGCTTGAGGGATTAGCGCCGGCCACACGATATCGATGGTATGTATTTGCCGGCACGAAGGGGCGCGAAGGTACGTTGACCGAAGCGCGGTCAGTGGCACGAGGGGAATTCACCACGCTCCACGATGCGAAGAACCATGCGCCTGTGACCTTTGCTTGGAGCGGCGATCTGGGTGGCCAGGGACGTTGCAGGCGTGGCGCTGCCGGCTATCCCATCTTCGATGTGATGCGCGCACAGCAGCTTAGCTTCTTCTTGTTTCTCGGCGATACAGTGTACGCTGACGGTTTGTGCCCGTCGCCTCCGAACGAGGCGGGCGCCGACTTTCGCGCGGCGACCCTCGATGAGTACCGTGCACGCCATCGTGACCAGCGGGCTGCGGAGGCGTTGCGCCGGTTTTTGGAGACCACTCCGGTCTATGCGATTTGGGACGATCATGAAGTGCGGAACGACTTTTCCGGACCGTTCGACGACCGGATGCCGATCGGGCGGCAGGCCTTGCGTGAGTACTGGCCGATTCGCGTGGCTGCTGATGATCCAGACCGGCTCTATAGAACCGTGTGCGCCGGGACAGATCTTGAGATGTTTATCCTCGATACGCGGCAGTATCGAAGCCGTAATATCGATCAAGACGGCCCGGCGAAGACCATGTTGGGAGAAAAGCAACTGCAATGGTTGTTACGCGGGCTTACCGAGTCATCTGCGACGTGGAAAGTGATTGTGACCACGGTGCCTCTCTCCATATCGAAAGGAGGGAGTGCGAGCGTTCCTGGGAACGATGGCTGGGCCGGTGGTCCTGGTATTCCAGGGTTTGAACGAGAACGGCAGGTGATCGTGGATCACATTCTCGGCCGGAGGGTAAAGAACGTCGTATTCCTGGCAGGCGATGTCCACCATGTACAGGCAAATGTCTACGATCCGAACGGTGATGGGACTCCTGATTTCCATGAGTTCGTGGCCGGCCCCTTGTCCGCCGTGTCTGGCAAGCCGACATCGGCCAGTGTGGGGTTACGTCCGACCACATTGGTCAATGAAGGCGGGTACATGAATTTTGGTCTGATTCGAGTCACGGAGTCTTCCTTTGATGTGAGAGTCCTCGATGAGGACGGTTCCACGAGGTTTTCCCATCACCTGTCTGCCAGGTAGTTGTCATGGTTCGTGGCGAAGATTCTCTTGAAATCGAGATAGATAGCCAGTTACGGTACACCATCGTTGTGTGTGGAGGGTGAGGCGAGGTGTGTGATGCTGTTGCAGCTGATTTCGGTGATGGGAGCCTTGATGGTGCTGTCAGCGTATGGTTTGCTTCAGAGCGGGGTCTGGAGTGAGCTGCACGCGGGATACCTCGCGTTCAACATTATTGGGTCGTTGCTGTTAGCGGTCGTGGCGATTGAGGATCAGCGAGTCGGATTCATTTTCTTGGAGTTTGCGTGGGCAGCTCTGGGATTGATCGGTGTCGCCAGAGCGGTGAAGGCTCGGCGTACGGCTCGCCCGCATTATTCATGACAGTTCGTTGCGAAATCGTTGAGCCGCGTCGCGAGACCGGCGCGCGGAGGCCGGAGGACCTGAGGCATACTCGTGTAGTATGTTGAGGGTCCGAGGGGCGAGCCCGCCGGCCGAAGGCTCGTCGTAGCAGCGGATCGGCGATTGCAGCAGAAGAGTTCATGAATAATGCGGGCAAGTTAACAGGGTTCGGATGAAAGGATTTCACAGATGGCAGGATTGATGTCAGCGGATGAGATTTTTGAACAGGCTCAGAGTGCCGCCGCCGCGGCGACAGGGCTCGATGAAAAGGCTATGCAGATCGATTATCCGGCGCTCAAAGAAAAAATTCGTGCGGCGTTAGGGGATCGCAAAGTCGCGCTCTGCCATATCAATAAGTTTTTGCCGGAAGGTTACGAAGATCAAGGGCGCTTCAATCTTCTGCTGCTCACGGCCGGCCATGTGTTGTTCGACATGGTTATCGGCGATTCGTATTTTCGTTATGACGTGCTATCGGTCGGTCAGTTGGACAAGGTTCAGCTGATCGACGCGATGTGGGACAACAAGGAGAAACGCCGCGAAGAACCGTTTCTCAGTCTTCGCCTCATGCATGCTGAAGAGGCCCACCTCTTGTTGGCACTTGAAGATGACGAGCGGAAGAGTCTATTGGCTTTCGCCAGCGCGGTGACGGCAGCTCGCAATCCGGAGCGCTGAGCGCTCATCGAGACGGCGCCGCGCTGGCTCGTCACAGTCGATTCCGATGGCGACAGCCTGTGAACGATCTGCCGAATCTACCGGTGCGCCCTAATTGTTCGATACCATCAGGTAGAGTAGAAGGGTAGGTTGGTGAAAGCTGCCTTATGGCTCCAGCAAAGGAATCAGCGCGACATGGCTTTTTTCACGCGCGCGATCGATTGGCCGGAGACCTTTGGCATCTTTTGCCGCTTTGTCTGCTCCCTTCGTCAGCAGCATCACCACGATCTCATGATGCCCTTGTTGTGCGGCGACATGAAGGGGAGTCCATCCGTTTGTCGTCACCGGTGTTACCTCCGCCCCTTTGTCCAGCAGTAGCGCCACGATCTCCCGATGCCCCTTGCCAGCCGCAATAAAGAGCGGAGTTGCGTTGTTGCCTAGCCGTGCCTGCTTCACATTGGCGCCGCGATCCAAGAGGAGGGCCACAACGTCTCGGTGTCCTTCCTGGGTTGCGGTAAAGAGCGGGGCTTCGCCGCTGTCGGTTCTCACCTGGTTCACGTCTGCGCCCTTGTCCAACAACAGCTCTGCTATGGCTCTATGGCCTTTCTCAACGGCAATGTGAAGCGGGGTGACTCCGTCCATCGTTTCCTGTTTCAGGTTCGCGCCTTTGTCCAATAGGAGAGCCACCGCGTCTTGATGGCCCTTTTCGGCTGCCTTGTAAAGTAGAGTGATTCCGTCCTCACTCGCCGCGTTGACGTCAGCCCCTTTTTCGACGGCTCTGGTGATCTCGCCGAGATCCCCCTTACTTGCTGCTGCGAGCAGGGCTTCATCCACCGGCCGCATGGCCAGGAGTAGGGGTATCAGTCCCACCGCAGCTATCAGGACCATCCACCGTTGTGTCATCGTGCCTCCATCGCCTACAGGGCCGTTGTGACCGAGCTAATGTTTGACGTAGAAGGGCATGCTGTGAACTGTGGCCGGGTATCTGTGGTGATCGAATTCCACGGCCAACTCGGTGCCTGGCTTACTGAAGTCGCGAAGGGGAAATCCGAACGCAATGACTTGATTGAGCTGCGGGGAATGGACGGCACTGCTGATCCAGCCCACTTCGCGATCGCCACTGTACAGTTTGGCTCCATGCGGAGGAACCACTGATTCTATGAAAACCAACCCAACCAATTTTCGCCGCACGTTGCCGTAGGTGTCCATTCTCGCCACGACTTCTTGCCCAGGGTAACAGCCCTTATTCAAGCTGAACGCTTTCCCCTCCAGGTTCGCTTCCGGCGGGACGATCTCTTCGTTGAGATCAGGGCCGGCCTTCGGTAGGCCCGCTTCGATGCGGAGGGCCTCACGAGCGTGACTGCCAATCGCCTTGATGCCGTATGTCACACCGGACTCCATCAGCCGTTCCCATGCTGTGGGGAGGGCATCGGCAGGCAACAATATTTCCAGATCATCTTCTCCAGTTTCTTCTGTACGCAGGACGAGCGCGGTATGGCCTCCGATTTTCGCTGCGATGGCGTTCACCGGTTTGAGGTCGCTCATCTCGACTCCGAAAGCGGCGCTGACGGTCGCACAAGCGTTGGGCCCGCTGACGAGTAAGAGCCCCCAGGACTCTGCACAGTTCTCCATCTTCGCTTTGGTGCCGTAGAGCAGAAATTTTCTGAGGGCTTGGAATGTGGCCTCGCCGACCTCGCCGACATCTTCCACCCACACATTGTCAGGGAAGATATAGACTCGAAAGTAGCTGAGCATCTTGCCCTTGTGGGTGAGAAAGCTTGAATAGCGTCCTTGGCCTGGCTGGAGTGGGAGGATATCGTTGCTGATGAGGCTCTGTAACCATTTCACGCGATCATCGCCGGTGACGCGGATTTTCCCACGGTGTGAGAGGTCGGAAATGCCGACGGCCTGGCGTACTGCCTGATACTCTGTGCCCCATTGGCCATAGTGAGCGGGCATGTCCCACCCGGCGACCTCTTCAAAGGTTGCGCCAAGCTTCGCGTGATGTTCGTGGAGACGTGACTGTTTCATACGTGAGTCCCTGCCACCTCCTCGACCAGATCTTTCAATCGTGAAGAGAACTCATTGCGCGAGACGATCTTGGTCACGCCCAGCGCCTTGGCCCGGTGAAACGTATCGACTTCTTCGTGATTGGCGAAGGCGAGAATGGGAATGGTCTTCATGCTTGCGTCGGCTTTGAGAGTTTCCAGAGCTTGGAAGGCGTTCAGCCTCTCGTCGTTCATGTCCACAATGAAGGCGGACAGAGTCGTGGAGGAGGCCTTTTCGGCGATATCCTGCTGCGTCCGAGCCCGTTCGATCTTGTAGCCCTTCGCCATCAGGGCGTCGCGGACCTTGGTATAGAAAAAGATATCGGTAACTGCAACGAGAATAGTCTTTGGGTCTGTTCGGTCTGTCTTGTCTTTCTGGTCTATCTCGTAAGAATTCGTGGTCATTCAAACACCTCAATGTATCGTTAGTAATTCACCAGACAAACCAGATAGACCGAATAGACCAGACAGACCGGTTAGTTGAGTGAACTGATCAATCGCCCCAATGCTTTTTTTGCCAAGGCATAATTGGGATTTAGGGCCAGGGCTTTCTTGTAGGAATCGATCGCCTCAGTCCATTGCCCTTTGCGTTCGTGGACACGACCCAAGTTGAGATGGGGAAAGGCTGGGCTCTCATAGCGTCTTGCCTGCAGGGCTTTCTGAAACCAGGTCATCGCTTCGTCGAGTTCGCCTTTCTCGATCAGATAGGCTCCGATATCATTATAGGGGTTGCCGAAGTCAGGGTCCTGCGCGATCGCCTTGTGACATTCCTCAATCGCCTCATCGAGCCGTCCCATGAAGCTGTAGGTCCACCCGAGGAAGGTATAGGCTTCGGCAGTCGGATGACTCTCAATCGATTTCTTGTAGAGCGTGACCGCTTCTTCCAGCTCGCCTTTCATCTGCAGTTCATAGGCTTGTTGGAAGAGTTGCCATGCCTCGCGTTTATCTTCTTCGTGGCCTTCGCCTTGTAGTAAAAAATCTTGTACATCCATAGTTAGGCCGATGAAAAAGATCCCCAGCGTCGTTCTCAGTCGTGCGAACTCCTCAGCGTACCCCTGAGGGTACGCCTCCGGGTTCGCACTCCCTGCGGCCTCGCTGGATGACCTTTTTGATCGGCCTCCAGGAACCGGGGGGACAAGTTATTCGTTCTTCAGCTTCTTCTTAATCAGCTCTGCGCCATAGCGTCCAGAAAGCAACATTGAGCCGAAGGCCGGTCCCATGCGGGGTGTGCCATAGACCGCCGCCACGGCCAATCCGATCACAAAACAATTAGGGTAGACTTCGCCGGTCCGGTCCATGACTTCTTCTTCGGATCGAGAGACCCACATGCCGCCGTTGCCGGGCACGGCTTTGTAGAGATTGCGTTTGTGCAGCAGTTCCACGACGACGGCATCGTGGCCCGTCGCGTCCACGACGACCTTACTTTCGAGCGCGATGGGGTCCACGTGGATCATGTCGTGGCCGGCCATTTCGGCTGTTGTGTTGTTGACCACAACGCCTTCGAGCAGGCCGTCGCGGCGAAGCACTAAGTCGAGGACTCTTGTCAGATTCATGATCTTGGCGCCGCCTCTGTAGGCAGCTGCGATCAACGCGCCGGTGGCGTGTGGCGGATCGACCATGTACATCCCCTCGCATTCCGTGATCTTCTTGCAGGGCACGCCGATCTCTTCGAGGATCTCGTTGGCCGGTTCGCAGATTGTAGCCTTGTTCATCAGGTAGCCACCCGACCAAAACCCGCCGCCAAGGGCAAGGCTCTGTTCGATGATGACCGTTCGAAATCCCATCGCCGCCAGATCATGGGCGCAGATCAGCCCGGAAGGCCCGGCGCCGACAATGATGACATCGCTCTCGATGAGCTGGTCGAACTCTTTGTAGTATTCGCGCGCGATGTGGCGCGTGATGTCTCTTTCCCGTAACGGGGCTGGTTTTGGCTTTCCCATACTCTATTCTCCCTCAACGGATGCTGAAAACGGTCCCCAACTTCGTTCTCGGCTCATCGAAATCCTCAACGGGGACCCGGCCGCCTCACCGCTCGGCGGCGCGCACAGACGTGGTGCTCCTTATTCGTCGCACCGTGCGCCCCAAAGGGTACGCCTCCGGTTCCGATTCCCCTCGGGCCTTGTTGGATGACCGTTTTGAGCATCCTCGCTTGTCTTACCGATAAATCTCTGAGCCGGTCTTCTTAAACTCTTCGGCCTTTTCTTTCATGCCGATTTGAATCGCTTGCTGTTCGTCCACCTGCAATTTTTCGGCGTAGTCGCGGACATCCTGCGTGATCTTCATCGAACAGAAATGAGGGCCGCACATGGAGCAGAAGTGTGAGACCTTGGCGGCATTGTCCGGCAAGGTCTCGTCATGGAAGAGTTTTGCCGTGTCCGGATCGAGCGAAAGATTGAACTGGTCTTCCCAGCGAAACTCGAAGCGGGCTTTTGAGAGCGCGTTATCTCTGATCTGCGCGCCTGGATGGCCCTTGGCGAGGTCCGCTGCGTGGGCGGCGATCTTGTAGGTGATGACGCCGGTCTTCACATCTTCCCGGTCGGGGAGGCCCAGGTGTTCCTTGGGCGTCACATAGCAGAGCATCGCACAACCGAACCACCCGATCATGGCTGCGCCGATGCCGGATGTAATGTGATCGTAGCCCGGCGCGATATCGGTCGTGAGTGGTCCCAGCGTATAGAAGGGCGCTTCCTGGCAGGCCTTCAATTGTTTTTCCATATTGACCTGGATCATATGCATGGGTACGTGGCCTGGCCCTTCGATCATCACCTGCACGTCATGGCGCCAGGCAATTTTTGTGAGTTCGCCCAAGGTCTCCAGCTCGGCGAATTGCGCTTCGTCGTTGGCATCAGCAATGGAACCGGGCCGTAACCCATCGCCCAAACTGAACGACACGTCGTAGGCCTTCATGATCTCGCAGATCTCTTCGAAGTGCGTGTAGGTGAAGTTTTCTTGATGATGAGCCAGACACCACTTCGCATGGATCGCTCCGCCGCGGGACACGATGCCAGTCATGCGTTTAGCGGTCATCGGCACATAGGCCAGGCGTACACCGGCGTGGATCGTGAAATAGTCCACGCCTTGCTCGGCCTGCTCGATCAGTGTGTCACGATAGATCTCCCATGTCAGGTCTTCGGCCTTGCCTCCGACTTTTTCGAGCGCCTGGTAGATCGGCACGGTCCCGATAGGCACAGGCGAATTGCGGATGATCCATTCGCGGGTCTCGTGGATGTTCTTGCCGGTGGAGAGATCCATCACGGTATCGGCGCCCCATCGAATGGACCAGATCATCTTCTCGACTTCTTCTTCGATGGAGGAGGCGACGGCAGAGTTGCCGATGTTGGAGTTGATCTTCACCAGGAAGTTGCGGCCGATAATCATCGGTTCGCTTTCCGGATGGTTGATGTTGGCTGGGATAATCGCACGGCCACGGGCGACTTCGTCGCGGACAAATTCCGGTGTGATGACGGAGGGGATGCTGGCGCCCCACGACTGACCGGGGTGTTGTGTGACTCCGCCGCCGTGCCCATTCCGCGAGGCCAGTTCGCGGGCCACTTCACGAGATTGATTTTCTCGGATCGCAATGAACTCCATTTCAGGTGTGACGATGCCGCGTCTCGCATAATGGATCTGGGTCACGTTCATGCCGGATTTGGCTTTAAGCGGCTTGCGAATATGCTGGAACCGGAGTTCGTTCAGCTTGGGATCGGCTGCACGAAGGCGGCCATACTGGGAGGAGATATCTGCCAGTTCGACGACATCGTTTCTGCCGATCACCCAGCTCCGGCGATAGGGCGCCAATCCAGCTCGCGCGTCGATTTTTACGGCTGGGTCGGTATAGGGGCCGGAAGTATCGTAGATCGTGATTGGTTCATTGGCGACGGGTGTGCCCCCATTCATTGATTTGGTGGCGGTCAGACTGATTTCCCTCATCGGGACCCGCACGCCGGTCTGTTCTCCTTGCACGTACACTTTGCGGGAGGCGGGGAACGGCGTGGTCGTGAAGGTTGATCCGACAGATTCGTGTCCGTTACCAGAGGCAGATCCATTGCCCTTTATTATTATATGGTCGCTCATGAGGAGATCCTTTCTCCAAAACGTGAACTGTACTCAACGTCAAAAAAAAGCCGCACCGATAATAAGGGGGTGCGGCAGAGAGACCAACAGTTCCGGTTGTTCTCGCTTCCCTACGCTGGTATTACCCAGGTCAGGTTCTGAGGGTCGTCCGTTCGGGCGGACTCTCAGCCGTGTGGCCCCCCTAGCTTCAAGAAGGAATCGTATCGCCAGCCTCCTGCATTGTCAACGGGGTATTAGGCCTATCTAAAGGTTAAGGCTTAGGCCAAGGCTAGGTCAGGCTGAGGTCAAGGTCAAGGTTGAGACAAGAAGAACGATTATTAGCGGTCATGGGGTTTCAATCATCGTTCAGCGCTATGCTCCCCAGCCCTCAGCCTTGACCTCAGCCTTAACCTGACTCGCCTGCTTCATTGATTGTGGGGAAGTCCTAACGTAGAATAACGCTTCACGTAATTTTGCGAAGGAACCAATGCAGATACTTTCGACGCTTCCCAAACCGATCACGGACTATCAACAACTGCCGGCAGAGGAACAGTTCCGCCGGACGGTTGAGGCGAAACGTGTACTGGGGGATCGGGTGATGGTCCTTGGCCATAATTACCAACGGGATGAAGTGATCGAACATGCGGATTTTCGTGGAGATTCTCTTTTATTGTCGAAACTGGCAGCCGAGCGGTCGGAGCGGCCCTATATCGTCTTTTGCGGCGTGCACTTCATGGCCGAAACTGCGGACATCCTGAGCCGATCCAAGCAAACGGTGATCCTTCCTGATATGGCAGCAGGCTGTTCTATGGCGGATATGGCCGCCATCGAACAGGTCGATCAATGTTGGGAGACGCTGGGACGGATTCTTCCCGTGGAAGAGACCGTCATGCCGGCGGTCTATGTGAACTCTGCCGCGGTGCTCAAAGCCTTTTGCGGCGAACATGGCGGGATTACCTGTACCTCCTCCAACGCAAAGGCAGTGATAGAGTGGTCCTGGGCCAGGCGGGCGAAGATTCTCTTCTTCCCAGACGAGCATTTGGGCCGCAATACGGCCAACAAGATGGGGCTGCCGCGAGAAGAGATGATCGTGTGGGACCCCTATCAACCCAACGGGGGTAATACGCGTGAGGCGATCAAGCGCGCGAAGCTGATTCTTTGGAAAGGCCACTGCAGTGTGCACCAGATGTTTCAGCCTGTGCATGTGGATAATTTCCGCAAACAGTACCCGGATGGGAAGGTGATTGTTCATCCCGAATGCCACGAAGACGTCGTGAACAAGGCTGACCTATCCGGTTCAACGGAATTCATTATCAAAACGGTGACGGCGGCGCCGGCCGGGACGGCCTGGGCAGTGGGAACCGAGTTGAATCTGGTCAATCGATTGAAGCGTGACCTCACTGACAAGAAGGTCTTCTTCTTGTCCTCTACGGTCTGCCAGTGCGCGACGATGTTCCGGATCGATGGAGCGCATCTCTGCTGGGCGATGGAAAACCTTGCCGACGGCCACGTCGTGAACCATATCGTCGTTCCGGACGACGAGAAACATTGGGCGAAGATTGCGCTAGACCGCATGATGTCCGTGAGTTAGTGGGCGGGATTGTGAAAAACGCCTCCAGCTTCGTTCTCGCATCGCTCACAAGCTCAACGTACCGCAAGGGTACGCCTCGCATGTTCGCTCGCTGCGGCCTTGATGGAAGACGTTTTTGACGATCCCGCCATCTAAGCTAAGGACTGGTGCCTCGCCTGTCATTCCGGTATATTCCAACCCTTGACCCCAATCACGTTCTAAGGTTTTCGCGAAAGCCCAGATAAGTTATGGATTACAAGGCCACACTCAATTTGCCTAAAACCGATTTTCCTATGAAGGCAAACTTGCCTCAGCGGGAGCCTGAGCTCTTAGCCTCCTGGGAGAAAGAACGGTTGTACGAACAGATTCAAGAGGCGGGGAAAGGCCGGCCACTGTATGTTCTGCACGATGGGCCGCCCTACGCTAATGGCCGTATTCATATCGGTCACGCACTGAATAAGATCCTCAAGGACATCATCATCAAATCGAAGACGATGGCGGGCTATCAGGTGCCCTATGTCCCGGGGTGGGATTGCCATGGTCTTCCGATCGAACATCAAGTCCTGAAAGAGCTCGGCGACAAAAAAAAGACGCTCGACACCCCGGCTATCCGCAAACTCTGTCGGGAATATGCGGAGAAGTTTTATACGATTCAGCGTGAAGAGTTTCAGCGGCTCGGTATCTTGGGAGATTGGCAGCGTCCCTATCTCACGATGAATCCAGGCTATGAGGCCACGATCATCCGTGAGTTCGGTAAATTTGTGGAGCGGGGAGGGGTCTACAAGGGGCTGAAGCCAGTGCTGTGGTGTACGGCGGACCAAACCGCCCTGGCCGAGGCAGAAGTCGAGTATGAAGATCACACCTCTCCCTCGATCTATGTAAAGTTTCCGCTAGTCACGTCGCCTACGGTGCTCAGCCAGACGTTTCCCGGTATCTCGTTCCCCGTCGATATTAAGTTGGTTTCTGTCGTGATTTGGACGACCACCCCCTGGACGCTTCCGGCCAATCAAGCCGTCTGCCTCCATGGCGAAATCGACTATGCCTTCGTCCAGGTCGGCGACGAGGTGCTGATCATTGCAGAAAAGCTTCTTGAGAGCGTGACGAAGGCCTGCAAGCTCGAAGGAGCGCGAGTGTTCGGGGTGAAGAAGGGGCGTGAAGGGTTCGAAGGGATCGAAACGCAACGGCCCCTGACCACCGGCCTGTCACCGATTCTACTTGGTGACTTCGTGACCCTCGATCAGGGGACCGGTTGTGTCCATATTGCACCGGGCCACGGTATGGAAGACTACATTCTCGTCCTTGAACACAATGCTAAGGCCTCGCCGGGTGAACGGTTGGAGATTGTGGCGCCGGTCGACAACGGCGGGCGGTTTACCGACATTGTGAAAGAATTTTCCGGCCAGCATGTGTTGAAGGCGAATCCGAAGATTGTGGAGTTCCTGCAGGCCAACGGACGTTTGCTGGCTCAGGGCTCATTGAACCATTCCTATCCGCACTGTTGGCGCTGTAAGAATCCTGTGATCTTCCGCGCCACTGAACAGTGGTTTGTGTCGATGGAAACAAACGATCTTCGAAAAGAGGCGCTGGCAGAGATCGAACGGGTCCGATGGATTCCAGCGTATGGCCGCGATCGGATCAATGGGATGATCGAGAACAGGCCTGATTGGTGTTTGTCGCGACAACGTGTGTGGGGCGTGCCGATTCCAGGTTTCACCTGCATGGGCTGCCGTTTTGTCCTGGCCGATCCGACCGTGATCGAGCATCTTGCGGCGTTGATGGAATCCAAGGGGGCCGATGTGTGGTTCGAGCAATCGGCTGCCTATTTGTTGCCCAAGGGCACGACCTGTCCGAAGTGTGGAGGGGCGGCATTCGAGAAGGAGCGAGATATTCTCGACGTGTGGTTCGAGTCGGGTGTCAGTTATGCGGCGGTGTTGAAAGGACGGAAGTGGTGGCCGGCTGACCTCTATCTTGAAGGGTCGGATCAGCATCGAGGCTGGTTCCACAGCGCCTTGCTGGCCGGTGTCGTGACGGATCATCGCGCGCCATACAAGGCTGTCTTGACCCATGGGTTTGTCCTCGATGGGCAGGGCAAGAAGATGTCCAAATCGGCGGGAAACGTCGTCGCGCCGCAGGATGTGATCAAGCAGTCGGGCGCAGAGATCCTGCGTCTGTGGGTCTCAGCGCAGGATTATCGCGATGATCTTCGGATTTCTCCTGAAATCCTGACCCACCTCATCGAGGCCTATCGAAAGATTCGGAATACCTGTCGCTTTTTACTGAGTAATCTGTACGACTTCAACCCCGACAAAGACCGAGTTCCGTATGAGCAATTGCCTGAATTGGATCGTTGGGCATTGCATCGGCTCAGCGAGCTGATTCCACGGGTCAAGAAATCCTATGACGATTTCGAATTTCACACGATTTTCCATGCGATCAACAATTTCTGTTCGGTGGATTTGAGTTCCGTCTACCTGGATATTCTCAAGGATCGTCTTTATACGTTCCGAGCCGACTCACCCTTGCGCCGTGGATCGCAGACGGTGCTCTTCGAGATCGTCGTGGCCATGACGAAGCTGATGGCTCCGGTGTTGAGCTTTACGGCTGAAGAGATCTGGCGGACCCTGGCGACACAGGCGGGAGGGCGTCTCGGCGTGAGCAGCGTCCATCTGAGCGTATTTCCCGAGGTCCAACCCCAATGGCAGGATGCCGAGCTCGCTCAACGATGGGAGCGGTTGCTGGGCTATCGCACGCAGGTACAGGGTGTGCTGGAGGGGAGCCGACGGGATAAAACGATTGGATCATCGTTGGAGGCAACGGTGGAACTTCGGGCCGATGCTGACACCTACGAGTTTCTTCAGCCCTATCGGAAGGACCTGACCACGCTTTTCATCGTCTCGCAGGTCGAACTGATCGCCAGTGGTGAGGCCACAAGCCCCTTGGTGATTGCGGCGACAAAGTCCTCCTTCGGAAAATGCGAACGCTGCTGGAACTATCGCGAAGCGGTTGGCAAAGATGCCGACCATCCGACCCTCTGCGATCGTTGTGTGGAGGCTGTGCAGTGATGCGAGGGGCCGTTCGCTATCTGCTCCTGGCGCTGCTCGCCGGTGCGATCGTAGCGATCGATCAGGCGACGAAACTGTCCATCGTGCAGTCGATGCGACTAAATGAATCCATTTCGATTGTTCCCAATCTCTTCAGCCTAACCTATATCCGCAATCCCGGTGCCGCCTTTGGGTTGCTGGCCGGCAGCAGCGATGCCTTTCGCATGGTGTTCTTCGGAGTCACGTCGCTGTTTGCTCTGGCACTATTGGGGACGATTCTCTTCCGGTTGCCAAAGAAAGATTGGATGGGGCAGCTCAGTATTGCCGGAATTCTTGGAGGGGCGGTCGGGAATTTGATCGATCGATTACGGTATGGCGAGGTGATTGATTTTCTCGATGTCTATATAGACTCTTACCACTGGCCAGCCTTTAATGTTGCTGATTCGGCGATCAGCGTGGGGGTGGTCTTTTTGATTATCCATTTCGCTTTTGAAAAGAAGGACGTGCCCCTCGCCAGGCATGAATCCCCCCCAGCTTCCTAGCAGGAAGCTGGAAAAGCCCGCCAGCATATGAAAATCGTCATTTGGTTTGTTTGGTTATCTGGTTTCTTTGGTTGAACGAAACCAACCAGCTGAACCAGACAGACCAGATGAACCAGACCAACCCTTGCGCGCCGCGCGCTTAGGTTGAGAGGGTGATGATGAACCCGCCTTGTTCTCGGAATTGTTTCTGTTGCTCAGGGGAAAACATCACGAGCGGTTCGGTGTGGCAGAACTGACATTCTTTCACGGTCACCGGCACGTCGCCTTCCCCAATGCTGGCCAGATGCTTCTTGGCAAGCGTCAGCGCTGTCGCTTCATCAGTCGTCATCACGTCGAAGTGCAGCAGCCGCTTTGTGCCCTTCACCCACGTGTCGAAGATATGGACTGTGTCGGATTGAGACTGAGCCATTGTGAGATAACCTCCTTTGTCCTGCGTCTGTAGAAGAGTAATATATTCAGGCTGATGAATGTCCTCATCATACGGGTTGACATGAAACCGATTCTTGGGAAAGCGCGGCTGTAGAATAACTGAAATCCCCCGCACCTGTCCAATTACTCGCTGGACACTACACAGGCAGGATGCTCAAAAATGTCGTTCAGCAAGGCCGCAGCGAGTGAATACCGGAGGCGTACCCTCTGGGGTACGTTGAGGATCTGAACGATGCGAGAACGCCGCTGGCGGCGTTTTTCAGCGTCCTCTAGAAGCCGAAGATATAGAAGACGACAATCCCCATGAGGATGCGGTAGTAGGCAAACGGTCGAAGTGTGTGGCGCTTCACAAATGTGAGAAAGGCTGCGATGACGATCCAGGCGACGACGAACGACACGAACATCCCGATTCCGAGTGCCATATAATCCTCTTGTTGAAACACATCTCGGGATTTCCACATTTGATAGCACGTCGCCACGATCAGGGTCGGCAGGGCGAGAAAGAACGAGTACTCCGTCGCCACTTTACGGTCCAATCCTACCAAGAGCCCTCCGATGATGGTGGAGCCGGATCGGGACATGCCCGGGAGTAAGGAGGCGCATTGGGCGACGCCGATCCAGAATGCGGATGGCAGGCTCACTTGTTCCAGCTGATGGACTCGTGCTTGGTTACGGCGTGCTTCGACGGCGAGAATAATGAAGCCTCCGATGATTGAGGAGGCCGCCACGGTTTGCGGTGTGAAGAGGTGGTCCTTGATCCAACTATGGGTGAGGAATCCGATCGCGGCGGCTGGTAGGAAGGCAAGCCCGAGTCCGAGGAGAAACCAGATATTTTTATGAGTCGCCCAAGAGGTTTTCAGAACGGTCGACCATGGGGTCGTTCCGCGTTTTCGGATCATCGTGGAGACGTCTCGCTGCTCCCGGCCGGCTTGCCCGATCATGGACACGAGCTTCTGTCGTTCATAGGCGATGACGGCCAGGATCGCGCCAAGTTGGATCGAAATTTCCGCGCTGGCAGCGAGGTCGCCTTCGAACCCTAGCATGTGGCCGACGAGAATGAGGTGGCCAGTCGAGGAAACGGGTAGAAACTCTGTCAGTCCCTCCACGATACCCAAGATCGTGGCGAGACCAGGACCCCATTCATTCATGCGATAGCTTTCTGAGATTAGGTTGCGCCCCAACACGGCGAGTCTTAGGCATATTCACAAAGTGGCGGCAGCCCGTCAAGGGCAGAGATACATCTTTGCAGCCTGTCATGATGAATTGGTGCGGGTAGAGGACCTCAATTCTGTTGACAAAATGGAACGCTTGACATACACCAAATACGGAGCGTAGAGGTGTTGTCATGCAGGCTCATCCTCGTCCGGTCTGTTGGATGAAAGAGCTGCGGGCGGCACCGATTGCAGATACCACGCACAGTGGAGGGGAGGCACGCATGAAGTTTCGATGGATGGCGGCGATCGTGATGATCGGCGCAGTCTCAATGGTTGGCTGTGTCACTCAATCGAAGTATGAAGAGGCGATGGGCGACGTCGATTCGGCCAAGTCCGAGTTGGCCTTGGCTCGTACGCAAAAGAATGCGTTGGAGCAACAAGTCAGGACGCTCAAGGATCTCAATGTGAAATCCGGGAGCGAAGCCCAGCTCGCCAGAGATGAGCTGGAACGTATTCAACATGGTCGTGACAAGGAACGCGGCGGTGTCGAAGATCGAGCCAAGGAACTCGAAGCGCATACGCGCCAGCTCTCTGCTCAGAATCGGGCGCTGCGTCATGAGTATGAGGATGTGAAGCGGCATAACGACACGCTGAAATCCTTGGTGGCTCGCTATCAAAAAGAGTTAAAAGATCAGTCACGTTCCGCGACAGGGGTTCCGGCGCCGTCTGTGTCGTCCGTGAATCCCGCTCCATCTGCGACGTCTGTTCCCCCGGCAATGAAGGATCCTCAGCCCCTGTCTTCTTCTATGAATGTGAATAAGGCATCGGCTGGTGATATGGCGCTTGTGCTCGGTCTTTCCCAAGATGTGGCAGACCGTATTGTGACGAATCGCCCATATCGGGTGAAGGGCGAGTTGGTTGCCAAGAATGTGTTACCCAAGGAAACCTTTGATTTGATCAAAGAGCGCATCAGCGTCAGTCCTTAACCAGAGCGAGAGTTCGCCAAGCCTGACAGGCCGTCTGCCAATCGGCGGACGGCCTGTTTGTTTTTTGGCAGGATGCTGGAAAATGCCGCCAGCGGCGTTCTCGCATCGTTCAGATCCTCAACGTACCCCAGAGGGTACGCCTCCGGTCTTCACTCGCTGCGGCCTTGCTGAGCGGCCTTTTTGATCATCCTGCACGGGTGGGTTCCTCTTGTCCTCAACGTGCTGGCCTTTGCATTATCAGGGCTGCTCGAAACGCTTTTCAATCTATTGGAGCCGCCAGGAGGTTGTGTCAGCCAGGTGATTCCCTCCTACCGTGTTGGTACAATGCATACGGTGTAGGTAGAGGAAGCAGGAGAAGCAGTCGATGCGCCGAGCTATTCTGATCATCAGTGTCCTGGCAATTGGACTGGCCATTGGAGGCTATGTGTTCTTCAATGGAGAGCGCAAAGCCCCGGTCCGCTATCGAACCGCCGCGGTCGAACGAGGTCCCGTGATTTCGCTCGTGACGGCGACGGGAACGATCAATCCTGTCGTGTCGGTTCAGGTGGGAACGCAGGTGTCCGGCATGATCAAGAGCCTGCATGCCGATTTCAATTCGGTGGTCAAAGCCGGCGACATCGTGGCCGTTATCGATCCGGAGCCTCTCAGAGCTCGTCGAGATCAAGCCGCAAGCAACCTTGAGATGTCGAAAGCGAATACCGCACGCGCCCGAACCGATTTGGCTCAACGCAAACGCGAGCTCGATCGGGTGAAATCGTTGGTGGCGCAACAGTTCGTCTCTCAGAACGACGTCGACGTGGCCGTGACCAATTCCCAGGCGGCTGAGGCGCAGATGAACGTCGCAGCGGCGCAAGTCAAACAGGCCGAGGCGGCGTTGAATGCTGTGGAGTTAGAGTTGAAATACACCGTGATTCGCTCGCCGGTGAATGGAATTGTGGTTGCCAGAAACGTGGAGGTGGGTCAAACGATCGCGGCGAGTTTTGCCACACCGAACCTCTTCTTGATCGCTCTCGATCTGACGAAGATGCAGGTCGATACCAACGTGAGTGAGTCGGATATCGGAGGGATTACTGAGGGCAAAGAGGCCACCTTCACGGTTGATGCGTACCCAGGGTATCAATTTTCCGGGACGATTCGCCAGGTTCGTCTTTCGCCGATCAATGTGCAAAATGTGGTGACCTATAACGTGGTGGTCAACGTCGACAATCAGGATCTCCGCCTGAAGCCAGGAATGACTGCGAACGTTTCCATTGTGGTGGCCCAAAGAGATGCCGTGCTGAAGGTGCCGAATGCTGCATTGCGATTCACCCCTCCGACGTCGGGCCAGGCCGATCGCACCAAGCTTGGCGGTAAACCCACCAAAGAGAAAGGCGCAGAGCCGTCGGCAGGAGCCGGCAGAGGGACTCAGGCGCCAAGCCGCACGGTCTGGAGGCAAGGGTCTACCGGGGAACTCGAGCCGATTTATGTCCAAATGGGTATTTCTGATGGTGTGGTGACGGAGATCTTGTCAGAGGGGTTGTCTGAAGGCGCCCTGGTCGTTGTGGGCATCGACCGCCCTAAAGGGGAGCGTGGCGGAAGCGATCTGCCTCCAGGGTTTGGGAGCGGTGGGCAGAGGGGCTCCCCGCGCAACCGTGGAATGTAGTATGCGTGAAGTGTATCTTGTGAAGCGTCGCTCGCAACAGAAATTTACACGCCCTGCCACATTCTTTGGCAAACAGATTTTGTCCTTCACAAACGCTTCCCACTTCACGCGTCACGAGATACGATGATGAGCGCGCTCATCCAGTGCGAAGATGTATGGAAGATCTATCGGGTCGGCGACGTGGAAGTCCAAGCCTTACGTGGGCTGAGCCTCACGATTGAACAGGGCGAGTTCGTCGCCATCATGGGGTCTTCCGGTTCAGGCAAGTCTACCCTGATGAATATTCTCGGCTGTCTCGACCAACCGACAAAGGGGCGCTACCGACTAAACGGGCTAGAGGTGGATAACTTAAGGTCCGATCAGTTGGCTGGGATCAGGAATCAGCAGATCGGGTTTGTCTTTCAGAGTTTCAATCTCATTCCCAGGACCAGCGCGCTTGAAAATGCGCAGCTTCCGTTGTTCTATCGAGGGCTCTCGCTTAAAGAGCAACGGACGCAAGCGGCTGCGGCGTTAGGACGAGTAGGGCTGCAGGGTCGAGAGCACCATTACCCGACTCAGTTGTCCGGAGGGCAGCAGCAGCGCGTGGCGATTGCGCGGGCGCTGGTCACATCGCCTTCGTTGCTCCTTGCCGATGAGCCGACCGGCAACCTCGATACTCAGTCGAGCCAGGAAATTATGAGAATTCTGGACCAGCTGAACCGCGACGAAGGAATTACGATCATCTTGGTGACGCACGAAGTGGATATTGCCGCCTATGCTGCACGAGAGATCGTGATCAAGGATGGGCAGGTGTTAAGCGACCATCTAACCAAAGGGCGGTCGAGGCCCAATCCAGTTGAGGTATAGCCTGTATTATCCATGCAGGCTTCTGCCGCAATCACCGATCCGCTGCTACGCCGGGCCTTCGGCCAGCGGGCTCGCCCCGCGGCTCAACGATTTTCGACGAACCTGCATGAATAATGAGGGCTGCTAGATGTCGGCGTTTGTGTGGCTCACCATTCTGACCGCGTTGCGGATTTTGGCTCGGAACCGAATGCGCGCCGGGCTGACGATGCTTGGGATCGTCATCGGTGTGGCGGCGGTCATTGCGATGGTGAGTATTGGTGAGGGCGCCAAGCAAGCTGTGCAAGCGCAGATTGCGACGATGGGGACCAACGTGATTATCATCTTCCCAGGAGTGACCTCTGCAAGCGGCGTACGAGGGAGTCAAGGCAGTGCCGTGACGCTCACGGTGTCCGATGCCTTAGACTTAAAAAAGCGTGTTCCCTTGCTGTCCGATACCGGATGGGCCAAGCGCGATGTCATGCAAATCGTCTACGGAAACCGAAACTGGAACGGGACAGTGAATGGTGTCTCGCCGAGCTACCTCACCATTCGGGACTGGTCCTTTACGAGTGGCGGTCCCTTCACGCAGACGGATGTGGAAAGCGCCGCCAGAGTCGCGCTCATCGGTCAAACGATCGTTGGGAATTTGTTTGAACCTGGTGAAGAGCCGGTGGGGGCTGTGATTCGCATCAAGAACGTCCCGTTTCGTGTCATTGGGGTGCTTGCACCGAAGGGCCAATCTGCGCAAGGGTCTGATCAAGATGATGTGATTTTCATTCCCTTCAGCACAGCGGAACGAAAAGTATTCGGCACATCATTTATCGGGTCGGTCGGAGCGATGTTCGGCTCGACCGATCAGGTTGAGGATTTGCCGATGGCGGCGGAGCAGATTCGAGAGGTATTGCGGGCGCGCCACCGGCTTCAGGCGGAACAGGAAGACGATTTCACGATCCGGACCCAGGTCGATATCGGGAAGGTCCAAGAAGGGACCAGTGAGACCTTAACCATGATGTTGTTTGCCATTGCCTCTGTGTCCCTCTTGGTCGGCGGGATCGGCATCATGAATATCTTGCTCGTGTCCGTGACGGAACGGACGAGAGAGATCGGGGTCCGGATGGCGGTGGGAGCCAAACGCAGGCACATCGTCATGCAATTCCTGATCGAGGCCATGACGTTGAGCCTGGTGGGAGGCGTCTTGGGTATCGTCCTGGGAGTGACCGGGGCGAAGTTGACGACGCTGATTGCCGGCTGGCCAACCATCATCTCCGGCAATGTCATTCTCCTCGCATTCTTCTTCTCACTTGTCGTTGGCCTGTTCTTCGGATTGTACCCTGCCAACAAAGCCTCGCGCCTCAATCCTATCGAAGCACTCCGGTACGAATAGCGCGGATCATCGAGAACAGATCTGGTGATGTATCGCTGGTGCGAGGCCGCTAGGCCGCACGACGCGGTTCTTCCGGTTCTGATGTGACCACCCGTTCGATGGATCGGAGAGGGGATTGGTTCTGGTTGGAAAGATCGATGGTGAGCGGATCTCGGTAGGGACTGCCGGTTTCGTCCCACGTGAGCGCGACGATTGGTTGATGCAGGCTAGCGGAATTAATCGTGGTGATCGTCCCTCGTTCCTTCGTGTTCAGCTCCACGGAGCTGTAGACTGGGTAGATGCCGACCAGCTTGATGAACAAGGAAACGAGACGACGGTCGAGACGGCCGAATTCTCCTTGTTGGAATAGTTGTTGAATTGCTGCGTGGGACGGCAACGGTCGGAGCCCTCCGAATCCGGTCAAGAGCTCATCGTATCGATCCGCGATCATCACGATGCGACTTTCCTCCGCTGTCGATCCTCCCGGTGTTTCTGAGGGATAGCCTTGCCCGTCGAGTGTGACATGGTGTTGGGCTGCTATTCGGCGAACTATCTGGGAGAAATCGTGTTGTGCCTCAATGGCAATGGCGCCGAGCCGTGGGTGATGGTGAAAGGCCGTGAGGTCTTCACCGGAGAGGAACGTTGATGTGCGGGACAGTCGATCAGGGAGTTGCAAGAGCCCGATGTCATGGAGTAATGCACCGGTTGCCAAATCGTGGAGTTGTAGCGGGTTATAGCCGAGAGCTTGGCCGATAATCATCGCCAGTGTGCAGACGGTGAGGCTATGGTTGTTGAAGGACGCATCGAGATGCCGTCCCTGGCTCATGGCCATAAATGTGGCGTGCGTGCTGAGAGTTCTGGTGACGATCGTGATTTCTTTCACAGCATCGTTGACCGGTCCTAGTCGTGGGGCGCCCGTTTTACTGATTTCGTCGAACACAGTCTTGACCGACTGAATCAACTTCTCACGCGTCTCTTGAGCGATCGTGAGTTCCTGGCTCAATGTGGCAAGTGAGCGGGGTGCATCTTGGGCCGGTGCTGTTTGAGTAGAGGTGTGTAAACCGATCGTGTGAAGAGTCTCTTGCGCGATCGGGAAGGACGCGACGTCGAGCCCTTTGGAAGGGTCGATATCTACGGCTCGGGCATTGGATCGTCGCAAGCGCTCGATCTGCTCTTCGGTGCTAATCAAAAACCGATGTTTGAGAAAGGGAGTTCGGAACCATGAGCAGTCTATACCGGCCACATACATCCCAACCCGGAGTTGCTCCAGAGAAATACGCTTACGCATTGCACACCGATCGATCATGAAATAGGTGTTGAGTAAGACCCGACACTCCCTTATCGGTTTGCCATGCTCGGATATTGAGTGCGAGCAACTCGTATGAATCGTGAGAGATCGTCAAGAACGTGGTGAATCTTGGGGCTCTGTCGAGGGTCAAGTTGTCTTAGAGACTGGACGTCGGGGTCAACTGTACTTCGATGCGAGGGTTGTCTCTGTCGATATGTTTATAGAGATGGGTTTCGACGATGCGGTTGTCGTTGATCTCGAGCCCCTCACAGAGGGCATCCTGCGCGATCTTGAGCCCGCCATCGACGTCTCGGCGCAGGGCTGACGTAAAATAGAACCGGATGGACAGGGCGAGCCATTCTGACTGAAGTTGCGCGAGCAGGGACGCTCGGTGAGTGGACTGCGCCAGCTTGAGCCAGACGAGTTGTCCCACCTGGGCTTTATAGGCGCGACCGGCTGATGACATCAATCGTCGGCCATTGACGGTGGCATATTGATGGTTCACGCTGGGCGGTAGAGGGAGGGTCAAGGCGACCGCATGGTTCTCGGTGGGGCGATGCGGTGCTGGGGTAGGCATACGGGATATCGGCACCATTCTCTGGGCGAGACGTGGCACCACGATGTTCTTGTCAGGGTTCCGGTAGGAGGTCACACGAACGGCCCGTGGAGAGGAAGGAATCCGGGGCGGACGCTGAAACGTAGGCATGCGTGTCTGTGATTACAGGAGATTGAGGATCTTGGACATGTTCTGGTCGTATCGCTCTTCAGATCGGCTGATATACCGACGCCATGTGCTCGGGTTCCAGATCTCCATACGATGATACAAGCCGACCAGGACGATTTCCTGGTCCTCATCCAATGGAATAATTTTCCTGAGCCGGCTTGGAATCAGAATGCGCCCGGTTTTGTCGAGTTCCGATGTCCCGGCTTCCGACACGACAAAGTGCATGAACAGTCGACTTTGATCTTCATCGAGCGTAGCCTTCGTCCGTTCGAGGACTTTTCCCCACTCTTTCATGGAATAGATGAGCGTCGACTCCTCGGGGCCCTTGAGGAACACAACGGCTTGTCCATCCGACTCGACTTGCTCACGGATCGGCGAGGGGACGATAAATCGACCCTTCTCATCCACTTTGCACAGATATTCACCGGCAAACATTAATGAAACCTGTCCTTTACGAGGCTAACGTCGCTCTGGTGCGATTGCGAATCCATTGTTCCAGATCCGAGCGTACGAAGCGCCATTCTTTTCCAAGCTTGAAGGCGGGTATCTGTCGACTCTGTAAGTAGCGATAGAGTGTGCGATGGGTAATCTTGAGGTACCGGCAGGTCTCCTCCGCTGTCATCAGCTCGCTCTTGGGCTCTTTGGCCATTGCTGAACCTGGTTCGATTGAGATCCATAGGCCTCACGAAAGCTCATGCTACTGTCGTCAGGGTAGGCAAACTCGAGCGATCTGTCAAGTGAAAATGCATGACAATCCATGTCATAGCCCGTCAGTGCTATCTGGCTCCATTGCGCTGGCGTCACCTGACTCCATGGTCTCCGAGAAATCGTCCCCGAGGTCTTCACCCATCTCCTTGCCCATCTTTGTCATAAATCGAGCCATGCTCTGCGGATCGTTTTCATCGAGTCCAGCTAGATTTTTGGGATCCAAAGAGGCTTCCAGGCGCGCCTCTTCTGATTTTGGTGAGGCAAATCGAGACAGGAGCCGTTCAACCCGTGCACTCGCGCAATGGGAGCAGGTTGCCGGCGCCTGATTGGCCAGGCTCAACACGAGGATGGTACTCCGTTTGCGACAGTCGCGGCAGAGGTATTCATACAATGGCATCGATTATATTCCCAGGGTTGTGAGGGGTCGTCCAGCCTGTTCAGCAAACAAGCGATCCGGTACCAGGTCCGTATCGACGGTTCTGGCCAATGTGAGAGCAAAGACCTGCCCGCTGCCGGCTTTTCGTAGGGTTTTTGCACATTCGTTCAGTGTGGTACCGGTGGTGAAGACATCGTCCACGAGGAGAATACGCTTTCCTGCAAGATTGTGTGGCCTACGGATCGTAAATGCATTCCGTAGATTTCGTAGCCGTGCCTGTCGCGATAAGGCGGTTTGAGGATCGGTGAGGGCGGTTCTGACAAGGTTGGTTGCTGAAACGGGGCGGGACAGGTGACGACCGAGCTGATCGGCTAACAGCAACGATTGGTTAAATTCACGCGTGCGTAGGCGCGCCGGGTGTAAGGGCACTGGGATAATCACGTCGGCGTCGAGTCCCTCTGGTAGAGCGTTGATCATGAGTTGGGCGAGTGGTCGCGCGAGTGTCAGTTTGCCTCGGTACTTGAATGAGCAGATCGCGTCCCGCAGAGGTGGGAGATAGGGGAAAAGGGTCCAGGCTCGTTCAAAGTCAGGGGGCTGTTCCTGGCAGTGCTGGCATTGATGGTTCGGTGTATAGGTCGTAGTTGCCGGTGAGACGAACGGCTGATCGCAGCGGGCACACACCGGCTGATGGAGTGGGCGGATGGTTCGCCAGCACGCGGCGCAGAAGAAGGGGACGGGGTCGGTGCTGAGCGAGTGGCCACACGAGAGGCATTCCACTGGCAGGAGGAACCGAAGGAGCTGACGACATCGTCCCATCAGCCGATCCTGTGTGTCTTCAGGTAACATGAGTCGGGGAAGCGCTCCGATTACCGTGTGTATTCCTTCTGTGAGACCATCCTGCGTCCTTCAAGGTTGTTGCCCTGCAAACGGTTATGATATACGAAGGCAGTAGGATATTGAAACTACTCTGCCGGCGCAACCGGCTGTGATGGGCGAGAACAGATTGTGTGTCATGTTTGATGGCATTCGATGAACCCGATTGGAACACTCAGTCAGATAACGCGCGCGTCCATTCATCCCTACTGCGGATCCGGGTTTAGAGAGAGACGTCGATCGCCATGGTGAGATTTGACCAGGTGTCGAAAGTGTACGAGCGGGGCGGTGACACCATCATCGGTCTCGATCGGGTCACGATCGAAGTGGGAAAGGGAGACTTCTGCGCCTTTATCGGTCCCAGCGGTTGCGGAAAGAGTACGCTACTGAACCTGGTTGGTGGGTTGGATGTGCCGACTTCGGGAGAGATTCTTCTCGGAGGGCGTTCGACCAGTGGATTTACGAGCGACGACTGGACGAGAGTCAGGCGGGAAACCATTGGGATTATCTTCCAAGCCTTTCATCTCATTCCAGGGTTGACGGCAGCGGAGAATGTCGCGTTTCCGTTATTGTTGCGCGGGGAGCGGGGAGCATCGGTCCAAGCCCGTGTTGCAGAGGTGATTGACTTGGTCTCGATGACCGCGCGACGACACCATCGCCCCAGCGAGCTCTCGGGCGGGGAGCAACAGCGCGTGGCGATTGCACGAGCAATCGTGCATCAGCCTCAGATTATTCTCGCCGACGAGCCGACCGGTAATTTGGATTCCCAGCATGGGGCCGAAATCATCGCCCTTCTTCGGTCGCTCGTTCAGCGCGTTGGCCAAACGGTACTATTAGTGACCCATAGCGCCGAAGCTGCCCGGGCTGCAGATTACGTCTGGGTCATGAAGGATGGGCGGCTGATGACGAGAACGCAGCATGAGCCGGTCACGGTCGTCGCGTGATGGATTTATCGACCACCATTGCCGGCGTACGATTTCCCAGTTGTTTTATGAATGCCTCCGGGGCGCTCTGTGTCACGCGTGAGGAACTACTGGCACTGGGCCGGTCTCGCGCCGGGGCCATTGTCACGAAGTCGATGACGGTTGAGCCGCGAGACGGCAATCCCACGCCCCGGTACTATGCGTTTCCCGGCGGGTCCATCAACTCGATGGGTTTGCCGAATCTTGGATACCGGGCGTATGCCACGCTTATTCCTGAATTGAAGAGTTTCGGAAAGCCGGTCATCGCCAGTGTGGCGGGTCTGTGTGAAGATGATTTCCCGACGATTGCGGCCATCATCAATGCGGCGAAGCCCGACTTGATCGAAGTCAATCTTTCGTGTCCCAACATTCCTGGCAAGCCTCAGATCGGCTATGACACTGAAGCTTCTGAGCGTCTGCTGAAGCGGGTTCGCAAGGTCATCACGGTTCCGATGGGGGTCAAGTTGCCTCCGTATTTCGACCCCGCCCATCATACAGCGATGGGCGAGGTCATTGGCCGTTGCGGGGTTGATTTTCTCAACCTGATTAACTCGGTCGGCAACGGGTTGGTCGTCGATCCTGAACGCGAGGCGGTCGTCATCAAGCCCAAGGGCGGGTTCGGTGGGCTGGGAGGTACGATCATCAAGCCGGTTGCGCTGGCCAACGTGCGGGCTTTTTGGAAGATCTTCGAAGGGCGAATCTCAATCATCGGGACCGGCGGTGTCGTCCACGGCGTGGATGCGTTCGAACACCTGCTCTGTGGCGCGTCGGCTGTGCAGATCGGGACCGTGTTGGTGGAGGAGGGCGTGAGTGTATTTGGTCGATTGGAAACTGAATTGGCGGCTCAGCTCAGCAAGAAGGGCTATGCGAAGTTGGAGGACTGCCGGGGAAAGCTGAAGGAGTTATAGGCCTACTTGACTCCGAACGTCTTGGCAAGGAGGCCCAGTTGCAGAGCCCGTCGGAGTAGTTGCGCCACGTTTCTCACGTTCAACCGTCGCATTAAGTTGAATCGGTGCACTTCGACTGTGCGCACGCTGATCTCCAGAACATCCGCAATCTCACGGTTCGTGTGTCCGATCGACACCAGGCGAAGGATTTCACGTTGCCGAGGTGTGAGGAGTTCGGCATCTATCTTCTCATGTCGCGGCTGGATTTTTCGGCTCAAGGCAGTGTGTGCGCCCATCGATCCCCTCTTTCCCTCGACTCCTGTGAGTCTACCAAAGGTCCGTTTGACTGTAAACAAAACGGCTGATTTGTGCTGGGTTCCGTGCCAGACTCGAACCATTCGAGTCGTCCTCTCTCCCTCGTCCCGTAGGGTTCGCTCCATTCATCGTGCCCCCAGGATTCTATGATTATACCACTCGCTTTGATTCGCGCTCATGCCTTCCAGCGGCCATTTCGCACATTGCTCAGTATCGCCGGAGTGGCATTGGGGGTCCTGGCCTCCGTGGCCATTGGGACCGCGAACGTTCAAGTGCTGCGATCCTTCGAGCAAGCGGTCACGACGGTAGCCGGTTCTGCCACATTGGAAGTGGCAGGCCATGATCTCGGGGTGGATGAGTCGGCCATCACGGCTATCCGTGCGGTCGAGGGGGTCGTGAGCGCCGCACCGGTTATTGAAGAGTCGGTGGTCATCGCCCAGGGGGAAGCGCGTGGCCAGGTGCTTCAGATATTGGGGCTGGATTTACTCTCAGAGGTTGGGGCGCGTGGCTTTCAGATTCCGAAGGCTGAGGACCTCGATATGCTGGAGATGCTCCTCGCTCCGGACGCCCTGTATCTTGGCAGGCAAGTGGCGGCTGACTGGCACGTGGGAGTCGGTCATGTCCTTGAGGTCATGGTGGGAGGCCGTGTTGTACGGTTGAGGATCGCAGGGCTCATCCAAAACGAGGAGGCACGCTCGTCTCTCTGGGATCGGCTTGCCGTCATGGATGTAGCCGCGGCGCAGCTGTTATTCCAATCGATCGGGCGGTTGGATCGGATCGATTTGGTGACGATGCCTGGCCGATCGCTCGACGGCATCGCCGCCTCTCTGCGCGCAGTTCTCCCTCCCCATCTTGTTGTGCAACGGCCGGCACAGCGGACCAAGCAAGTCGAGAACATGGTCTGGGCCTTCCAGCTCAATCTGTCAGTCATGAGCTGGGTCGGGCTACTCGTCGGGGTGTTCTTGATCTACAACACGATTGCCTTTGTTGTGGCGCAACGGAGGCGGGAGATCGGTATCTACCGCGCACTCGGCATGACAGAGCGGCGAGTCATGGGCCTGTTTCTCATGGAAGCGGGGCTGCTCGGTCTTTTAGGCGGGCTCTTAGGAGGCGTCGGCGGGGTGTGGCTGGCCAAGGGGTTGGTGTCACTCGTCAATCGGACGGTGTCTGATCTCTATGCGCCGGTCGTGTCTAGCGGGATGATCTTGTCGATGGACATTCTGACCCTTACGGCAGTGGCAAAAGGAGTGCTACTCGGGACCGTGGTGTCGATGGTGGGAGCCTTGGGCCCCAGTGTGGAGGCCGGCAGGACTGTGACGGTTCGTGCGTTGTCGCCAGGAGACTATGAATCGACGAATCAGCTGAGGGCTGGGCTGTGGGGCTGGATCAGCCTCGCGCTGTTCGTGCTCGCAGGCCTCTGCTCGCTGATGGGTCCCGTTGGAGACTTGCCGCTCTTTGGTTATGTCGCGACCATGTGTCTTTTGGGGGCGCTATCTTGTCTTTCCCCGATGTGTATCAAGGCGTTGGGATGGCGGCATCTTCGACGAGAAAGCCAGACGATGGTGGTCGGAGGGAGCCTCCGGCTTATTGCGGCAGATCAAGCCGCGCGTCATCCGGGCCGGAATGCGGTGACGGTGTCGGCGTTGATGGTGGGGTTGTCGATCATGATCGGTGTGGTTGTCATGGTTCGGAGCTTCCGTGACACGGTCGAGTTCTGGGTGGACGAAACCGTCATGGCCGATCTCATTGTGGCTCCACAGTCCTGGCTTCATGGAAAACAGGCAGGGCAGGCTTCGCGTGCCCTGCCGGGGACATGGGATTCAATGCTATCGGCGATCGACGGTATTGCAGCAGTCGACACCTATCGTGAGGCGTATGTGGGCGTCGAGGGTCAATCGGTCGCGCTGGTGTCACGAGATCTTCGGCTCCATGCGCAACGTAGCCGGTATCTGATGGTCCATGGAGACTCAAGTGCGGCCTTGCGGCGAGCTGCCGAAACCGGAGGCGCTCTCCTGTCGGAAGTGTTGGCGACCCGGCTACAGCTTCGGGAAGGGGATACGGTCACGATCACGACGCCGGCGGGACCAGCCGCCGTGCCCGTTGCAGGGATCTTTTACGATTACGCGACCGATGGCGGGAAGATGGTGATGGATCGCTCATGGTATCGGCAACAATGGCACGATGACCGGGTGACCGTGTATTCCGTCTACCTGGTTTCCGGGGCCGATGCTGAGCACGTACGGCAGTCGATTGTGACACATGTGGCTGGGTTGGATGGAATGACGCTCCCCCCGTTGGTCATCCGTAATCACGAATTGCGGCGGGAAATTCTTGAAATCTTCGACCGCTCCTTCATCTTGACCTATGTCCTTGAAGCCATCGCCGTGCTGGTGGCCGTCCTTGGCATCGTCAACACCTTGGTGACGGCCGTCCTTGAGCGTCGACGTGAATTTGCCGCACTACGGGCGATCGGGGCCAGTACGAGGCAGGTGGAACGATTAGTGTTGTGGGAAGCGGCCTACCTCGGGCTGATCGGGGCAGCGTTGGGCGTCGCGGGAGGCTTGCTGCTCGCCCTTCTGCTCATCCGCGTCATCAATAAACAATCCTTTGGCTGGACGATCCAGATGACGGTTCCAGGCGGAGTGATTCTGCAAGCCGTAGGACTCGCGCTCACGGCAGCTTTGGTAGCCGGCTACTGGCCTGCGCGTTGGGCAGCAAGACAACCCGTCGTGGAAGGATTAAGAGAGGAGTAGCAACCCCACTCGTTCCTGTGCTCGCGCAACGCGCACGATGAGAATGTGCTCGTTCGATGCCGCAGTAAAGGGCAGCCTCGGTCACTCCCTTAACGAGAGATGAGAAGGGCTGGAAGGACCTCGCCAGGGCTATTGGCACGTCTCGGCGTGCCAGTGGACGGGCGGGTGGGAATGACGCGCGCAGTGGGAACGAACGGGATTGCCACTCCCTCTTGGATGGACCATTGGTAAAAGTGTGCTCACGCAACGCGCGGCCTCACAAGGCCCTCATTGGACACGCGCAGTGGAACGAGCTGAGGTGCTCCGTCCAGTGCATGAGCAGTCACGCCCGTCTAGTAACCATCTGATTTGTCACCATGTGTGCGGATACTTTCATCTGCTGATCTGCCGCCACCTAATCTCCTCACAATCCAGGAGGGTTTCTAGACGGGGCCCTTCCCTCGCCTTGAAAGGCTCATCCGACACAGACCCCCGGTTTTGTTTCGCAAGAGAAAAAGACTGGTAGGTATTGCAGGAAGGGGATGTGACTCTGTCTGTGCATCTGGCTCTGGCGGCGCACGCGCATGATCATTGTGCACCTGTCCATGCTGATTAAATTAGCTTCTCCAAAGAGTAGGCCCGCCACGCATCGTAAAAGGGTTCTTGCTTCTCCACGTGGTCCACATACGTCAGTACTCACTCTCTGACCAAGGAATCTCCTCTCACAATTCCTAATGAGTTATGGCCTGGTAATTTGGCCAGGTATCGTAGTGATTGTCGATGGGCAGCTGATCTGTTCGTTTTGCAAATATATGAATTATTTGAGTATTAAGTGTTAATTTGCATTTATATTGTTATGTCCAATGTATGTTCAATATTAATGCTAATAACATTTGACATATTGGACAATAATGTTTATACATTAGCCATAGATGTTACTTACATTGAACATAAAATTGCTGCTTGACCTCGACAAACGCATAAAGAGCGCCGAGGGTAGCTTCGCCGAGCAACCTTTTTTTCAGCCTGTACCTCCGCAACAAGTTTGGTGCTCGCTTCCATCACCGCAACCGCAACAACAGCGAGCCCAAACTACTCGCCGCTTACCTGCCGGGAGAACAGCACGGAGTCGGCGTTTTGTTGTTTGTCCTGGCGACGCACGAACAGGGCTATCGGCTGTTACTGTTGGGCGCGGACATACCGCGCGCCGGCGCGACGAGACCGTGGCTGCTGGCATGGTACCTCTCGACTACGAGATCACGCGGAGATCACACGCTGCCTGCAGCGCATTACTAAATCCCTCAAGATCCCTCAAGCTATCGGGGACAACCCACCGAGGACACCGAACTCGACAGGGATCAAGGACATGAACGCCGTATCGAATCTTGCCATCAACTGGACCGAACAGGGATTGATCCCGGACGCCATTATTCGCGCCGGCGTCCGCCGCCTGTGCAAGCAGCGGCTGGTCGAAATCCATGCCGGTGATTCCGAGGCTTCATCCGGGGCGTTCGAGCAGTTCGTGGCGCACATGAATGCGGCCGAGCTGGCGCCGCTGCCGCACAAGGCCAACGAGCAGCATTACGAAGTGCCTGCGGCGTTCTACACCGCGGCGCTCGGCGAGCATCGCAAGTACAGCTCGTGCTTCTGGCCGCAGGGCATGTCGAGTCTCGACGATGCCGAGGCTGCGGCCCTCGCCGCCACCTGCGAGCGCGCCAGGATTGAAAACGGCCAGCGCATACTTGAACTCGGTTGCGGCTGGGGTTCGCTTACCCTGTGGATGGCCGAACACTATCCGGCAAACCGCATTACTGCCGTGTCCAACTCACATTCCCAGCGGGAATACATTCTACGTGAGGCTGGTCGCCGCGGACTGAAGAACGTGGACATCATTACTTGCGACATGAACGTCTTCACTACTGAAGCGCGTTTCGACCGCATCGTGTCGGTCGAAATGTTCGAACACATGCGTAACTGGCGCGCTCTGTTCGAACGCCTGCACGGCTGGCTGGTGCCGGGCGGACGCTTCTTCATGCACGTGTTCTGTCACCGTTCTACACCGTATGAATTTGTGGACAGCGGACCGTCCGACTGGATGGGGCGGCATTTTTTTTCCGGCGGCATGATGCCGAGCGACGATTTGGCGTTGCGCTTTCAGGAGGACCTTAAGCTTGTACAGCGTTGGCGCTGGGACGGTAGGCACTATGAAAAAACCGCGAACGCCTGGCTCGCGAATGTCGATGCGCGCCGTGACGAGGTCATGCCGATTCTCGCTGCCATCTACGGTGCCGATGCTGCCGCGCAGTGGTTGCAGCGCTGGCGAATTTTTTTCATGGCCTGTGCCGAATTGTTTGGCTACAACCACGGCCAAGAATGGTGGGTGGGCCATTACCTGTTCGAGCGGCCGGCGGCCACTGAACCAAACTAAAGGGGGGAGGCGCCATACCCATGTTTGCAAATTTTCTTGCCTTTCAGATCGGCTGGTTTGCCTGTGTGCTCGGCGGTGCGCATGACCTGCCGTGGGTCGGCACCGGCATTGCTCTCGTTATCGTCGCCTGGCACCTGACGCGCGCCGCGCGTCCAAAGCAGGAACTGCTGTTGGTACTGAGCGCCGCCGCTATAGGGGCACTGTTTGATACGCTGCTGGTTTGGCTTGGCTGGTTCACCTATTCATCCGGTACGCTCATCGCCGGCACGGCACCGCACTGGATGGTGGCACTGTGGATGCTGTTCGCCACCACCCTCAATCTGAGCCTCGCCTGGCTTAAACGCCACTTGTACGTCGCGGTGTTGTTTGGTGCTATCGGTGGTCCGCTTGCCTACCTCGGCGGCGAGAAACTCGGGGCGCTGAACTTCGCGTCTCAAACTGCCGGGCTTATTGCGCTCGCTATTGGGTGGGCGTTGCTCACGCCACTACTCGCCATGATCGCGCAACGTTTCGACGGTTTTGTGAGTCGCCCAGATCCAGCGATCGAGATGAGCCATGTTTAATTTCACCATGTATCTCTCGGCCTTGGTGGTATTGCTGCTGGCGGGCATCGCCGGTTGGATCTCCAGCTATGCAAGGCAGAATGTGACCATTGTCGACAGTCTGTGGGCGCTGTTCTTCCTATTAGCCGCGCTGACCTGTGTAGCGCTGACGCCGCTCCCCGGACCCCGATCTACGATATTAGTCGTGCTTGTGACCGTCTGGGCGGCACGTTTGTCCGGCTATCTCAGTTGGCGCAACTGGGGCAAACCCGAAGATCACCGGTACCAAGAGATCCGTCGCCGCAACGAGCCGGGCTTCGCATTCAAGAGTTTGTACCTGGTGTTTGGAGTGCAAGCGGTGCTGGCCTGGATCATCGCCGCGCCGCTCGCCGCCGGCATCGCTAGTCAAACACCACTCGGCCTGCTCGACTATGCTGGCATTGTGCTGTGGACGGTTGGCTTCCTGTTTGAAACCGTTGGTGACTGGCAACTGACGCGTTTCAAGGCGAACCCTGATAATCAGGGCAAGGTCATGGACCGTGGCCTATGGCGTAGTACGCGTCATCCCAACTATTTTGGCGAGGCCTGCCTATGGTGGGGCACCTGGCTGATCGCGGCATCCGCCGGCGGCTGGTGGACCATATTCTCGCCACTGCTGATGACTGTGCTGCTACTCAAGGTCTCGGGCGTGGCGTTGCTCGAAAAAGACATCAGCGAACGGCGCCCGGCTTACCGCGACTACATCGCGCGCACCAATGCCTTTTTTCCTGGGCCGCACCGCCGAACGCTCTCCGATGAGAAGGAGCCCGCATGATGCGCGCGCTTTTCTTGTTGATGGCGCTGTTACTGTCGACGTCCGTTACCGCGTCCGCCTCGACTGGAGAATGGCGGTTCCGTGTGTTTCTTGATGACGCGGAGATCGGTTATCACCGCTTCAGCTTGCTCGGGGATGGGCCAGAGCGGCAACTGGAAAGCGAGGCGCGCTACAACGTGAAGTTTCTGTACGTCACGGTCTATCGCTACGCGCACGACAGCCGAGAACGCTGGCAGGGCAACTGCCTCAAGCAAGTCGAGGCCAACACCCAGGACAACGGCAAGATGCTGGCAGTGCGCGGGACACAGGACGGCGAACGGTTCGTGGTCACCGGTACACGTGGTCAGGCGAATCTCCCGGCCTGCGTGATGACCTTTGCTTACTGGAATCCAGACCTGCTCGGCCAGTCGCGCCTGCTCAACGTGCAGACCGGTGAATACATGGATGTGCAGGTGCGGGTGCTCGGTGAAGAAAACCTCACGGTCCGGGGCGCCGCTCAACGCACGCTGCGCTACGCCCTTGAGACGCGCGATTTCCGCATCGATCTGTGGTATTCGCCAAACAAGGAATGGCTGGCGCTGGAATCGAGCACCGAAGGCGGACGAAAAATTCGTTACCAGATCCAGTAGATGGCCATTTCTGTGGCTGGAGGAAACCGATGAACACGATAACGACGTTGCTGACCCTGGGTTGTATTGTTCTCGCCGGCTGCCAGACCGTTCAGCCGCCGATTGTGACCGTAGCCAAGGTCGATCTCGCGCGATTCATGGGCGATTGGTATGTGATCGCCAACATCCCAACCTTTATCGAGAAGGGCGCGCACAACGCCATCGAGTCCTACAAGCTTGCGGACGATGGCACGATCGATACCACATTCACCTTCCGCGCCGGGAGCTTCGACGGTGAGCCGAAGCGCTACACGCCGCGCGGTTTCGTGTTCGACCACGAATCGAACGCAGTCTGGGGTATGCAATTTTTTTGGCCGATCAAGGCAGACTACCGCATCGTCTATCTGACATCAGACTACTCGCAGACCGTGATCGGGCGCGAGAAGCGCGACTACGTGTGGATCATGGCGCGCACGCCCAGCATTCCTGACGCCGAGTACTCCAGCATCGTCGAGTTCCTCGGTCGTCAGGGTTATGACGTAACCAAGATTCAAAAAGTGCCACAACGTTGGTAGTTAGGTAGAGGGGTAAACAAATGAACGTCAACACACTCAAGGACGGCTCCGCCGTGACGCGTTTTGGACGCTCCCTCAGTGGCTGGTTTGACAACAGCGCCGTGACGCAGGAGGCCGGCGATGCGAAGCACATCGATTGGCTGCGCGTGGTACCCTACTTCGTCCTGCATCTCGGCTGCTTTGGCGTGCTGTGGGTCGGCTGGAGTTGGACCTCGGTGGGCGTGGCGCTGACATTGTATGCGGTGCGCATGCTGGCCATTACCGGCTTCTACCACCGTTATTTTTCGCACAAGGCCTTCCGCACGTCGCGCGCCATGCAGTTCTTGTTTGCGCTGATTGGCGCGAGCGCCGTGCAGCGCGGGCCGCTGTGGTGGGCGTCGCAGCATCGCCACCACCATACGCACGCAGAGGATGAGCAGGACCCACACTCTCCGCACCGCCACGGTTTTCTCTGGAGTCACATCGGCTGGTTCATGGCGCGGGGCAACTTCACAACGCGTATGGCGGTAGTGCCGGACCTGGCGAAGTATCCGGAGCTGCGCTTTCTCGATCGCTTCGATGCGCTCGTGCCGGTGCTGCTGGCGCTCGGTCTGTACGCGACGGGCGAGCTGCTCGCGTACAACGCGCCGGCACTTGCCACCAGCGGTCTGCAACTGCTGGTGTGGGGCTTCGCGATCTCAACCGTGGTATTGCACCACGCGACCTTCACCGTGAACTCGCTCGCCCATACCCTCGGCGGGCGGCGTTACGCCACCCGCGACCAGAGCCGCAACAACCTGTGGCTGGCGTTGCTCACTTTCGGCGAGGGCTGGCACAACAACCACCATCATTTCCCTGGTTCGGCGCGCCTTGGCTTTTACTGGTGGGAGATCGATCTCACCTATTACTGCCTCAGGCTGTTGGCCGCACTCGGCCTGATCTGGGATCTGCGTTCGGTTCCGGACGACAAGCGCGAGGCGCGGCGCGAAGTAGGGGCAGCATGAAAATCGCCATTGTCGGCACCGGTATCGCCGGCAATGTCGTGGCCTACCATCTGAGCCGCGAGCACGACATTACGGTGTTCGAAGCCGGTGGCCATGCCGGCGGGCACACGCACACGCATGAAGTCGAGCAGGACGGACGGCGCTATAACGTGGACACCGGCTTCATCGTGTTCAACGACTGGACCTACCCCAACTTCATTGCGTTGCTCGATGAACTCAACGTGCCTTCTCAGGCGAGCCTCATGAGCTTTTCGGTGCGCGCCGAACACAGCGGCATCGAGTACAGCGGCACCTCGCTCAACACCCTGTTCGCGCAGCGCCGCAATCTGCTGCGGCCGTCATTCCTGCGGATGGTCCGTGACATCCTGCGCTTCAACCGCGAGGCCCCGGTGCTATTGGACAGCGAAGACGATGACACGACTCTCGGTGACTATCTGGCCGCGCAGGGCTATTCGCACGCGTTCATCGAGCACTACATTATTCCCATGGGCGCCGCCATCTGGTCGACCGATCCGCAAAAGATGCAGAGTTTTCCGACGCGCTATTTCGTGCGTTTCTTCTATAACCACGGCATGCTATCGGTGGACCTGCGTCCGCAATGGCGCACCATCCAGGGCGGCTCGGCGCGCTACGTGGATAAACTCACCGCGCCGTTTCGCGCCCGCATCCGCCTGCACTCCCCGGTCGAGTGGATCCGGCGTTTTTCCGGACGGGTGATGGTCAAGGCGCGTGGACTCGAGGCCGAACGCTACGACCAGATGTTCCTCGCCTGCCACAGCGATCAAGCGTTGGCGCTGCTGTCGGACGCTTCGCCTCAGGAGCGCGAGGTGCTCGGCGCCATCCCCTACCAGGAGAACGAAGCGGTGTTACACACCGACACCCGACTGTTGCCATGCCGTCAACTCGCATGGGCGGCGTGGAACTACCACGTACTGCCTCAGGCGCGTGAACGAGTGGCGCTGACCTACAACATGAACATCTTGCAAAGCCTGCAATCACGCGAGCCGTTCTTGGTAACACTCAACCACAGTGCTACCATCGATCCGGCGAAGATCATCAAACGCATCCGCTATCATCATCCGCTCTTCACACGCGCAGGAGTGGCGGCGCAATCGCGCCAGGCGGAAATCAATGGTGCGCTCAATACGTATTATTGCGGCGCCTATTGGGGCTTCGGTTTTCATGAGGATGGTGTGGTAAGCGCCCTGAATGCGCTCAAACATTTCAAGGATCGCAACCGGCATGCACAGCGCACTTTACATCGGACTGGTTAGGCACCGGCGCTTCGCGCCGCGCGGCCACGCGTTCCTCTACCGGCTGTTCATGGCCTGGCTCGATCTGGCCGAACTGGACACGGTGTTCCGCAGCCGCTGGATGTGGTCAACCAAACGCCCGACGTTATGCTGGTTGAGGCGCGCCGACTACCTCGGCGATCCGAATGTGCCACTCGACAAGGCGGTGCGCGATCTGGTGGAACGTGAGACCGGCACCCGACCGAGCGGACCGATTCGCCTGCTCACGCACCTTCGCACCTTCGGCTACTGCTTCAACCCGGTCAGCTTCTACTACTGCTTCGATGTGGCCGATACACGTGTCGAAACCATTGTCGCCGAGATCACCAATACGCCGTGGAAAGAACGGCATGCGTATGTGCTGAGCGATCGTCTGAACGAGGGAAAAGGATCGTCCAAGCGTTACCGCTTCGACAAAGCCTTTCATGTCTCGCCCTTCATCGACATGGACATAGCATACGACTGGCATTTCAACACCCCAGGCGACACACTTGCGGTGCACATGAAAGACTACAAGGCGGGCGCCAAGCTGTTCGACGCTACCTTGCAACTTGAACGCCGCGAGATCGGTAGCGCAGCTCTGGCACAGGCGCTGTTCTTCTTTCCGTTCATGACCCTCAAGGTGATCGCGGCGATTCACTGGCAAGCGCTGCGGCTCTGGCTGAAGCGCGTTCCGGTTTATACCCACCCGAAGAAACTCCCCTCGCTGAACCAAGGAGGCGCCCACGAGGCGAAACCACAATGAACGCCAGCACACTCAACCGCAGTGAGCCATCCACTACTCCCAAACCGCATTTTCTCGATCGCCTGGCCTCACAGGCCGTGCACCAGCGGCTAGCCGGACTCGCCCACGGAGAGGTGACGCTCGTGGATGGCGCCAGCCACCGGTGTTATGGGCAGCGTGACGCGCTCTGCCCGCTGAGCGTCACGGTACAGGTGCATGACCCGCGCTTCTACAGCGACATCACCTTCGGCGGTTCGATCGGTGCCGGCGAAGCCTATATGCAGGGGTACTGGAGTGTGAACGATCTCACCGGCCTGGTGCGCATTCTGCTCCAGAATCGCACCGTGTTAGACGGCATGGAAACCGGCTTCGCGCGGCTCACGGCGCCATTGCAGAAAGCCCTGCACTGGATCAACCGCAATACGCGCGACGGCAGCCGGCGCAACATCGCCGCGCACTATGACCTCGGCAACGAATTCTTTGCGCTGTTCCTCGATCCAACCATGATGTACTCGAGCGCGATGTTCATGCATCCGAACATGACACTTGAGGCTGCACAGCTCGCGCGTCTTGATCATGTCTGCCGCAAGCTCGACCTGACGGCGCGCGACCATTTGCTGGAAATCGGCACCGGCTGGGGAGGTATGGCTCTTTATGCCGCTCGACACTATGGTTGCCGCGTGACCACGACCACCCTCTCGCAGGCACAATACAAGCTCGCCATCCAGCGAGTGCGTGCCGCTGGGCTCGACGAGCGCATCACCGTGCTGCTCAAGGATTATCGCGATCTCGATGGCCGCTACGACAAACTGGTGTCGATTGAAATGATCGAGGCTGTGGGGCATGACTTCTACGACACCTATTTCGGTAAATGTGCCGCCTTGCTGAAAGACGACGGCCTGATGCTGCTGCAAGCAATCACCATCGCCGACCAGCGTTACGATGCGGCGCGCCGATCAGTCGACTTCATCCAGCGTTACATTTTCCCCGGCGGCTGTATTCCGTCGATTACTGCCATGAGCGACAGCATCACACGTTCCAGCGATCTGAAGCTCACGCATCTGGAAGACATTGGCCCGCATTACGCGACTACCCTGCGGCGATGGCGCGAGAATTTCTTCCGAAACATCGATGCGGTGCGAGCGCTCGGTTATCCCGAAAGTTTCATCCGCATGTGGGAGTTCTATCTATGCTATAGCGAGGGGGGATTCGAGGAACGGGCGCTCGGCGATGTCCAGATGTTGCTGGCGAAACCCAATAACCGGCGTGTACCGGTCGAGCCAACAAACGAGACTGGAGGGAGTTGGAATTTAGTAGGCCTCTTTGGGAACGGAGGCGAAACATGATGATTAATAGGCGGGCAGGTGAGTGCCTGTGCACCGGACGTAGCGCACTAGAAGCGCAGCACACTGAGCGCAGTCGAAGCTCACCCCGCGTGGCGGCTTCCCGACGGACGCATGCAAGGGAGGAGATCGCAATTTGAGAGGCGTCGGATGGGGTGTGGAGGGTTCACGCACGATCGCCAATGTGTGCTACTCCCCTTTCACAGCATCAGACCGGATGAGCTCCAGGAGCAAGACACAAGAAGTCCGGCATCCCGCTCTGGCGCTGGTCAAGGCAGGCGGCGAGACATGTACCAAAGTGTCAGGCAATCAACGTCGCGCGGTGCGCATGGTCACCGGAAAGGAGCATGATGATGGGAGTTGTGGCTCGACAGAGTGCTCTGACTCATCGAATACTTGCGATGCTTGCGGATCACCCCGGTCTTCTGCTGGAAGAGCTTCTCGATCGTTGTCCGGATGCCACTTGGAATCAGCTTCGCCATAGTAAATCATCTGGGTCGCACCGGAGACATTCGCTTGACGCCCCAAGGCATGGGCAAGTGCCACGTGAATCTTCACGCGGCTCAGCATAGCCCAGGAATCTATAAATAACCCGGGGTCGGCCTGGCTCATTCATCTCGTGAGGAGTTTTCTTCATGGCTCGTCACCCAGTTGCCTGCTTACATTGGCACATGCATGTTTGCACTGGTATGTGCATCCTTCCATTGTGCGTATCCGATGAAAAAGAAGGGGCTTACAGGAACACCGTCAGTGAGGCGTCTTGTGGGCATTAACCAAGGAGAAACCCATGACTGACCAACAATACTCAAGCGTGTCCGGTATGTCACTGAATCGGCGCAGCTTCCTCACAACCTTAGGCGTCGCGACTGCCGCCGGACTGATTGGGCCTGCCCAGGGCGGCGACCTCGCTTACGCCGACGCCTTGAGCCAAGCACAGCGCGAGAAGATGACGCCGGACGAAATCATCGCGTACGCGAAGATAGGTAACGAACGTTTCCGCGCGGGCCTGCGTAAGAACCGCGATTTCCTTCGTGAGCAAACGACCAGCGCCAAGGGTCAGCATCCGGCGGCGGTGGTTCTCAGTTGCGTTGATTCCCGCGCGCCCGCCGAAATTATCCTCGACCTCGGTATCGGCGACATGTTCAATTCGCGCGTGGCCGGCAACATCGTCAACGAGGATATCCTCGGCAGCCTGGAATTCGCCTGCGCCGTGGCCGGCAGCAAGGTCGTGCTGGTGATGGGCCACACCGCATGCGGCGCGATCATGGGCGCGATTGACAAGGTCCAACTCGGGAACCTCACCAGTCTGCTGGAAAAGATTCGCCCGGCGATTGAGGCGACCCAGTATGACGGCGAACGCACCTCGAAGAATGACACCTTCGTGAACGCCGTCGCGCGCAAGAACGTGGAATTGACGATGGCCGGGATCCGCGTGAAAAGCCCCCTGCTGAAGGAACTGGAAACCAAAGGCAGCATCAAGATCGTCGGTGCGATGTATAATCTGGCTACTGCCGGGGTGGAATTCTTCTCGTGAGAGAAGGCATGTCATAGACATGAGCGAGCAAAGTCGATGGCGAATGCGGGGAAGGGCGTGGTGCAGAATTGTCAGGTCCAGCAACGACCCCCCATTCCCGCAGCGATCAGCCTATGGTGTGTCTACGCAGCCACAGCCACACGATTGGCAAATGCGAGTGGTCTGTCTTTGCGATCTGATGGCGCGATTGTCAGCAGCGGCCTCGTGGCGTGCCCGATCTCTTCTGCGACCCAACATGTCGGGATTTTTTGAATGGCGATATTGTACAGGTTGACCGAGTCGTTATAGAACTCTCGCCGGTCGGCTATGGTGCTTTCCAGCGCCGAGATGCGCTGCTGAATGGCGACAAACTCTTCATTGGCTTTCAGATCGGGATACTGCTCGGCCACCGCAAAGAGTGTTCCTAACGCCCCGACAATCTGATTTTCTGCCTGTGCCTTGTCGCTTGCATTCAGGCTTGCGGTATAGGCACTGCGCGCCTTAGTCACAGACTCCAGCGTTTCCCGCTCGTGCGTCATGTAGCTGTTACAGACTTGAACAAGCTTGGGAAGCTCATCATGACGCTGTTTCAGGATGACATCGATATTCGACCAGGCCTTGTTGATGTTGTTTGCCAGCCCGACCAGCCTGTTGTAGACGGCCACGACATAGGCGATGAGCACAATCAGGCCGCTCACAAACAGGCTTCCGATTATCAAGGTGCTGTTCATTGGCGCGCTCCTTTGGGTATGGCGATTACGATATTGTTCTCAGATAGTATTTAGCGAAGATGATCAAACATAATGCCGCAAGCGCCAGGCCTCCTGCTCCATACGCCCACATTTGCCATCGCAAGTGGGACCGTAAGTCTTTCTCGCTTCGATCCGAGATAATAAACTCATGGCCTCGGTTGCTCCCAATGTAGAGACGCGCGGCGTTCTCGACGCGTTCTGTTGCACCGAGGCGTTCCTGTGCTGTTCCGAGGACGTAGACCTGTGCGTCTGGGGGGATGAATGATTCACGGCATCGAAGTGTTTTGTTTCCCAACCAACGTTCTGTTGAAATCCCCAGTCGATTCAGTCCGTCGATCGTCGTGGGAGGCAATGCTCCGAGCCAATCGTTTCGAACGATGCGTTCGTCCTGCAATATCAGCTCGGCGTTAAGGGGTGCGACGAGCACGCGTCCAGTGGTATCACTGACAAAAAATGGCTGCTCCGATGTCCCCTTCGTAATGGTCTCCCACCGTATATGTTTTCCGGAGCCGACGCGTTCTTCAACGGCATAGGTATAGAACACACAGGGAACCCCTCTGAATGGAGAAGAGAGGACCTGTTTTTCTGGCTGGGCCTGCCCACTGATCTCTACTAATCCGAGCGCCAGTGAACGGATGGTCGAGGTTGGAATACTTTCGATCAAGCGCTTTCGTTGGAGAAGTAACCATCCTTCGGCGAAGAGCCAGAATCCTCCGAGGGTGCCGGCTGCCAAATAGAGAAAGGGGTGATCCGGTGTCCGACTCCACAGAGTGCTTCTCAAAGTTTTGTCGATCCCGGCGGCGAAAATAATCCCTCCGATCCCGAGGGCGAGTCCGAAAAACAGCACCCAGAACCACAGGCCTTGCGCGTGGGAGCGTGGTGTCTTGAGTCCGGGTTGATGGCGAACCCTGTTGTTGTGTGTATGATGCCTCGCCGCTGCCTGTGCATACAGTTCGGTTTCGCCGACCTGGATTGGCACCGCCGCGCCTCGGTAGGTCTCATTCAGACGAGTGAGGCTTCCGTGAGGCAGCCACCACCCGCGACAGGAATCGCAGCTCTGGAAGGACGTGTGCGATACCGTCGAAGACTCCATGTGTTGCGTGCATCGAGGGCAGAGGGTCTCTGTCTTAACCGCGACGCCTCCTGTGTCACCAAGCGCCCGCTTCAGCGAGCGATAATCTTCTACAAAGAAGTTTACTTCTCCCACATCGAGCCAGAGTCCGTGTCCGGAGAAACAGACATCAAGCCCAGGGCCGTGGCTAGTTGGAACCTGAGTCAGGTCCTCCTGACAGTCGGGACATTTCATGGCAACCATCGTATTCAAACTGTAGCAAGAATCGGGCAGGTGTCAACGCAATGCGCTAGTAATCGCCTTGAGAAACAGGGGTTTCAGCGGGGTTATCAGCGAGCAATCGTGAAGCAGTGTGTGTCAGAGGAGAGTCTCGGTCAGGGCATGTTGCGCTGCTATCTGATGCACCTCGGTTGACCCATGATAAGACTCATACTTGAGCGTTTACTTCCGTTCCTGGACGCAGGGTTGGCAAACTCACCACGTTCACCCTCACCTCTTACGCCGAACATTTCACCGTTCACGTCTCACGTCCTCTGAAAGCCGGCGTGATTTTCTACCGTGAAGAGCGTATCCTCCGGCGGTAACGATGGCGAGAAGGGGAGTGAAGTCTGCCAGTGAGCGATGAGCTAGATATTCTACAATCTGTGACCGCGCAATTGGAAGGGGCCGGCATCTCAGACGGTGGAGTTATGAACGACACATCCCCTGAAATGGAGTCACGCTATCGGGCCATGATTATGGAACGATCTGGCGAGGAGCGGCTTAAGATAGGTTGCTCAATGTTCGATGCTGCGAAGGCGATGATGCAGGCTGGCATTCTGGATCGGAATCCTCATGTGTCACCCGCCGAAATTCGCCGAGTTTTGTTCATGCAACTCTACGGACACGAATTCGACCCTGAGTCCCGTGCGAAGATTTTTGCTGCCATCGAGTCTGCAAGCCATCCCGCCGTCGTTTGTCTCTCTGGTTCATCTGTTTTATTTGGTTTGTTTTGTTCTTTTCGTTTGTCCGTCCGGTGAGCCAAACAAACCAGAAAAACGAGATCAACCAGACAGCCCCCATCAGCTCTTCTTCTACATCTTAGTGCTGGGCCAGACAACTCAGAACCCAGAACTCATAACTCCGAACTTTCCCAAACGGGCGGGGTGATTTCCCACGGGGAAAGGGGTATTCTGCGGCGCAATAGCGGGGATGGATTTTCACTTGCACGTGGGGAGGATGAGCACGATCAATGGCGCCTAAAGGAAAGTCAGCATCGAAGGCAGAGACCGGGGTCAATCTCGGCTTCGAAGCCAAGCTGTGGCAGTTGGCTGACGGCGAGCCGTTCGAGGAGAAGATGAAGCGGCTTACCGCGACATTGCGCGAGCAGCAGGCCGAGGCTTCGAAGCTTGATGCTGCCATTGCCGTCAACCTGCCTGTCCGCCGAAGCGGCAGCGAAGGTGGAAAGGAGCTAGGGTATGGCGGGTAAGCGGCCGCGCGAAGCAACCATCGTCCGCTCCGGCTTTGCGGCCCTGGTTACTGAGGTCAAAGGCCGCATCCAGGCAGCCCAGACCCGCGCGATGCTCGCAGTCAACGCCGAGCTCGTCCGTCTCTACTGGGACATCGGGCGCATCATCGACGAACGTCAGCAGCGCGAAGGCTGGGGCGCCGCCGTCATCCCCCGGCTGGCGTCGGAACTCAGAAACGAATTGCCGGAATTGAAGGGATTCTCCGAGCGAAACATCAAGCTGATGCTGGCATTCTACCGCGAATACCCCAATCCAGGTGAGTTTGTGCAACAGGCTGTTTCACAATTGCCCGGCGCCACGAAATCGCCACAACTGGCGGCGAAAATCAGTCCATCTGAGAAAGTGCAACCGGCGGTTGCACAATTGCCCGCTACAACGTTTTGGGCAGTCCCCTGGGCGCATCACGTCATTATCGTGCAAAAGGTCAAGGACCTCTCGACGCGCCGCTGGTACATGGAGCAGACACTCGCCAACGGTTGGAGTCGCAATATCCTCGCCCTGCAAATCGACGCGCAGGCCCACGCTCGCCACGGCAAGGCTGTTTCCAACTTCGCAGCGATACTTCCTGCACCGCAGTCCGACCTCGTCCAGCAGACGCTCAAAGACCCCTACATTTTCGACTTTCTCACCCTCGCTGAGCCGTTCCATGAACGCGAACTCGAAACCGCACTCGTCCGCCACCTCGAGAAATTCCTGCTCGAGCTCGGGCAGGGCTTTGCCTTCGTTGGCCGGCAATATCGGCTTGATGTAGGCAACGAAGACTTCTATATCGACCTGCTCTTCTACCACCTGCGTCTGCGCGCCTTCATCGTCATCGACTTGAAGAAGGGCAAGTTCAAGCCCGAGTACGCCGGCAAGCTCAACTTCTATTGCAATGTCGTCAACGACCGGCTCAAGCACGCGAACGACGCCCCAACCATCGGCCTGATTCTGTGTCAGACAAAGGATTATCTGCTTGCCGAATACAGTGTTGCCGGCATCGACAAGCCGATCGGTATCTCGACCTATGAACTGACACGGGCGCTGCCGAAGGAGCTGCGCTCGGCGCTGCCGACGGTGGAGGAGATTGAGGCGGAGCTGTCCGGAGAATCGAGTGGCATGTCACGGCCAAGTCGGGGGAAATCGTGAACGGTATCGTGGAGTGCGAGCGAGAATCCCGCACCCTCGCTACCCTGCTACCTAAACTCATCTCCGGTGAGCTGCGGATTGACGACGCAGAACGGATCATCAAGGAGCGGACCATATGACTGCACCCGACGATCTTGCCGCGCTTCGCGAGAAACCCTTTGCCGATGCAGTCGTTAAGTTCGAAGAGCTACTCACCCAGAGCGGCCGAGCCTTCTTAATTGGAGCCGGGTGCAGCAAGTGTGCAGGACTGCCACTCACAGCCGAACTCACTCAAGAAGCCCTCAGCAGTGACGCGCTCGACAACACGACGAAAGCAGTTCTTGCTGCAATTCGTGATCTCTTTGCGGGTGCTATCGACGCTAACATTGAGGACTATCTCAGTGAGCTCATCGACCTGTTGGCGATCGCTGATCGCCGGACATCATGAGGCGCGACACAGAAGGACGTCACTCTCGGGGGAGTTTCCTATAGCAAAGCGCTGCTGCAAACGGCAGCCGATCAAATCAAGCGGGGCATTGCTGGAGCCGTTGAGAAGAAGGTTTCGATCGAAACCCACCAGAACTTTGTTCGCGCTTTGCATCGCCCAGTGCGTCCGGGAAAATCTACGTCCGGTCAGACAGTGGACTACCTCGTCTTGAACTACGACACCGTACTTGAGGACGCCCTGGCCTTGGAGCGCGTACAGTTCGCAGACGGGCTCGAGGGTGGCGTGACTGGTTGGTGGTGCCCTCAGACATTTGATCGCGCTGGTCTGGCAGCGCGTGTGTTCAAGCTGCACGGATCGATCAATTGGTGCGAGTTCCCGGACGATCCTTTACCTCGGCGGGTCGGGGCTAGCCTTCAGATCGCGGCAGCCAACGAGCGGCGAATTCTCATTTGGCCAGCCTCGACCAAGTACCGTGAGGCGCAGCTTGATCCCTACGCACAACTGACAGAGCGTGCGCGGCGCGTGCTTCGGCCAAGCCGCGGTTCCCAGTGCGTTCTGGTCGTCTGTGGGTACCACTTCAGCGACGCTCACATCAATCTTGAGCTTGATCGTGCGCTGCGGGAGTCGGCGGGGGATCTCACAGTTGTCGTCTTCACTTCTGACAACGAGCCGTCTGGTCAGTTGGCAAAGTGGCATAAGGACGCCGCCGTAATGGAACAGGTACTTGTGTTCGCTAACCGAGGGTTCTTCCACGGCACCCAGTCAGCGCCAACGACGACGGACCTCCTCTGGTGGAAGTTTGAGAACATCACTCGGCTGCTTGGGGGTGAGCGATGAACGTCGAGAAACGCAATCCGGCCGATCCGATCGAAAATCTGGCTGTAGGCAAGATCATTGAGGTAGATGGATCCCACATCATTGCGGAATTGGAGCCAGGCCTGACAGAGCTTTCTCGTGTGTATGCCGGGGAGACGTATCCGATCGGCCAGTTCGGCTCGATCGTCCGCATCCACTTCGGTCGCCGGCTGATCTACGCCCTCGTAGGCCGGCTTAGGATGAAGGCGGAGTACGAAGCCGAACGCGGCATCGCGTCTCAAGCCTCAGCTGATGAGAGAGTCGTCGAGGCTGATTTGTTCGGAGAGGGCGAGTGGACGCGTGATGCGGATGGAACCCCTAGCCTTGTGTTCGAGCGCGGCGTGGCGACCTACCCTCTGCCGCAGCAGACGGTCTATCTCACGCCAAAATCGGAATTGCGCTTCATTTACGGACAAACAAAGGGCGCGGTCATTCGCCTCGGCGAACATGTAGGCTCTGGTGGCGCGCCATGCTATGCGGAAATGAACGAGCTTCTCGGCAAGCACACAGCTGTGCTCGGTTCAACTGGCGCTGGGAAATCCGGAACAGTCGCAGCAATCATTCATAGCGTTCTTGAGCGCGGAAAGGATGCGGACCACGCAAATTGGAAGCCGCAAATCGTCGTGCTGGACCCACACAACGAATATGGGAAGGCATTCAAGGACCATAAGAGACTTTCGACAGACGAGGGCACACTCTCTCTTCCCTATTGGCTGTTGGATCTAGACGAAACGATCGGGCTATTGATCGGAAAAACAGAGCACGCGGCTACCTCTCAGTCCAACATCGTCAAGAACGCGCTGCTTGCAGCGCGGATAAAGTCCGCGACGGATGTCCTACATCTCGATGCAGCTAAGCTCACCGTCGACGCGCCCATTCCATACGTCCTTGGTGAACCATCGGGTTTGGATGAATTCGGTGCGGTCAGCGGCACGAAGTACGAAACTGGTCTGGTCGGAGCGATCAATGCACAGAGACCAGACAACAAAAACAAGAAGGATCACGAGGACTACAACAAGATCTTGAGGAAACTCGACTCCCTCATGAAGGACGAGCGTCTTGCATTCGTGATGAAGCCTTGGAGTGGAACCGGCGACCCGATGACGGATATCTTGGCGCAGTTTCTTGGAGACTGCGATCCGGTGCGAATCGTCGACCTATCGGGAGTGCCAAACGAGGTGGCAGGAACTGCGAGTGCCGCGATAGCTCGAACGCTTTTCTCTCTAAAAGTCTGGCAGACCGCCAACGAGCGGGCGGTGAGTCCGGTTTTACTGGTCTGCGAAGAAGCTCATCGGTACGTGCCGAATAGTGGTGAGGCGCAATACGGGGCAGCGCAGGGAGCAATCAGGCGAATTGCGAAAGAAGGCCGCAAATACGGCATCGGGTTGATGCTGGTGTCACAACGCCCAAGTGAGGTTGAAGCGACCGTGTTGTCGCAATGTAACTCGTGGATTGTGCTTCGTCTCACGAATGAGTCTGACAGAGAACACGTCAAGGGGATTCTTCCTGATTCGATGGCTGGCCTCACGAAAATGCTGTCCGGACTTCGTCGGCAGGAGGCTATCTTTGTTGGCCAGGCGGCCATGCTGCCATCGCGTATCATGATCAGAGATCTAGCGGACGAACAGCTACCTAAGTCGAACGACATCGACTTTGACAAGGGATGGCAAAACGTCGGTACGTCCGCAGCGCAATTGGGAGTCGTTGCAAGCCGATGGCGTTATCAGAAGCGATGACTGGTAACTTCACCGAATCCGTCATCGAAGACGCCCGCCCTTGCCTGGCTTGATGGGTTGGGCTACGCGGTACTCCACGGCTCCGCTATCGCGACTGGCGAGTGGTCAGCCGACGACCCCAACTACCGCGACGTGGGGTTGGATCGGCGTCTGTGCGAGACGGTGCAGCCTTCATCCCCGGCGATCTGCGGTTCGAGAACGCTGAGAAATTCGTCGGGATGGGCAGGTGACGGCCCGGGCCGGCGGAAACTAGCGAATAGCCGACACTCATATTAGCGTTCAGCCGCCTGGCAGACCTACCATCAGCCGCGCCCTGCCCCGCCCTGCTTGGTTTCTTCCAGCCCGTGATGGCCGATTCGCGGTTTCCGTGCGAACGCTCTGAGTCGCTATGACAGATGCCTTCACCAAATCCTCCGTCTGCGCCATTCAAATAGCCGGGCATAATCATTTTGATTGGTCGAATGCTAACCTTTCACTTAGCCGAGCCATAAGGTTATGAATTGTGAAACGGATTCTCAGGAAGTACGGCTATCCGCCTGACAAGCAGGAACAGGCGACGAAAATAGTGCTGGAGCAGGCGGAGGTGTTGTCGGAAATGTGGGCGGTGGGGTGACGGCAGAGCCACGCCGATGCCCGATATTATGAGCGGCGGTTTTGTTCTTTGATCATAAGAGAGATTCACGGCTTTTTCGCCACGACCTTGCCGTTTTCCCACACGTAGATCGGCGTGCCATACATCCGGGCGGTCTTCCGCGCTGCCTTGGCGGCTCTCCGGAGTGCGCGTCCGACAGCTTGGGAAAGTGCTTTGGTTGCTTTCTTTCTGTTGGTTGTCTTCATGGACCCTCCTCCAGCAATGTAGGAGCATCGCAGGAATTGTCATAGACCGACCAGGCATGGGCCAAAGGACGATACAGCGTATGATAATTGTCCCAACTGCGTTGAAAGCGTCTTAACACGTCTGCGCGAGGAATGTCGTGCCCGCCTTGACGAACTCGCGAAGCAATACGTTGAAGGGCAAGTTGTGGGGAGGTGAGAGTCAAGAATACGATGGTGATCTGATATCCCGCTGTCTTCCATCCTGTCAGAAGCCGCAGATAGGTTCGCCCGCTCAAGGTGCTTTCAAACGCAAAATCCTTCCGATCCTTCGCCAAACGAGTGAGTTCCATCAGGACAAGCCTGCCTGCTTGCCGTGCTGCCAGTTCTGGTCGAAGGGGTGAAAGCCCACCAGCGATGAGGTCAGCATTGACGAAATGAATCACGCCAGTCTCGCGAAGAAGAAATTCCCTGGCGAAGGTGGTCTTCCCGGCGCCATTTGGTCCGGCAATGATGATGCAGCGAGGGGATCGAACGGTTCGGGTGCTCACGGCTGAGCCTGTTAGCTTGCCACTGGCTGCCGGTAATTGACCTCTATCTTGAATCCGAGATCCTCGATCATGCCCCAGACCTCTGGGGCTGGCTGGCCTGGTGTGGTGAGGTAGCCGTTCACGAAGATGGAGTCGGCTGGATAGAGGGCTAACGGTTGGAGACTGCGCAGGTTATGTTCGCGGCCTCCGGCCACGCGGAGTTCGGTGCGTGGGTGTAGAAATCGGAAGAGGCAGAGGATTTTCAAACAGCGTTGAGGAGTCAGGTTGTCGCAGTCTTCCAGGGGAGTGCCTGTTGCTGGGTGAAGTGTGTTGAGTGGAATCGAGTCCGGCTTTACGTCGATGAGGGCCATGGCTAGGTCGATGAGATCTTCATCCTTTTCTCCCATTCCCACGATCCCGCCGGAGCAGATTTCCAATCCTGCCGCGCGCGCGTTCCGGATGGTGCTGAGTCGGTCTTGGAAGGTGTGCGTGGTGCAGATGGAGCCGTGAAAGGCTTCGCTCGTATTCAAGTTGTGGTTGACCCGATCGACTCCCGCTGCCTTTAGACGCTTGGCCTGTTGTTCATTCATGAGGCCCAGTGAACAGCAAATCTGAATTGGAATCTCCTGCTTGATCGAGCGGACAGCTCCGGCGATTTCGTCGATTTCACGGTCCAACGGACTCCTGCCGCTGATGACGATGCAATAGCGTTGGGCCTTCGAAGCCGCCGCTTGCCGGGCGCCGTCGATCATCTGTTGTTGAGGCACAAGGTTATAGCGTTCGATGGGAGCGGTAGAGATCGCGGACTGGGAACAGTAATGACAGTCTTCCTGGCAGGCGCCGCTCTTGGCGTTCTGCAACATCTGGAGGCGAACGGTCTTCCCGAAATAGCGGGATCGGACGGTAAAGGCGGCTTGGAGGAGTTCCAGCAACTGTTCATCAGGAGTATCAAGCACAGCCTGGCATTCATCTCTGGTCAGCGTTTCGTCGCGCAAGGCTTTGGCAGCGTAATCCTGATAGTCGACCATGGGGCACTCCATCATGTGAAGCGGTTGAATTGACCGCGATGCGGGTGGCTGTGTGTCTACGTCAGGCAGCCGAACTCGCCGAAAACCTACACGGTTTCGAAGGGAGAAGCAATGCCTTGGTAGGGAACCGCTGAGACTGGAAGGGGGTTGTTGTCTGCATCGGGAACCGCTTGACCGCCGGAATTTGGCAAGGGTAATGCAACCAAGGTATTCCAGATCCCACAGCTTCTGCAGCGCCCAGACCATTCGGTCGATTCCTGTCGGCAGGCGGTACAGACATAGGGGACGACCACGCGTTTCTTGAAATGCAGGGCTTTCTTCAGTTCGGTGACGGCCAGTTCCATCTCCTGCTTGCGCAAATAGAGATTGGCCATGATCTTATGGTAATCGGCCAGCTGGTCCTGTACGCCTTCGACGGTCGAGAGGATATCGAAGGCTTCGTCGACCATTTCTAAACGGTAGTAGAGCTTGCCCAAATAGAACTGCAACGCAGGGTTGTTCGGGTCTTGCCGGAGGGCTTCCTGATAGACGCGGATAATTTCACTAGGCTCGCCCTGTTCGAGAAAGAGTTCTTCGAGACGGTGCAGAATGATGTTACTACGGGTCCTGGCATAGACCTTCTTGAGAATTTCTACGGCTTGCTTGGTCTTGCCTTCCCGGATCAAGATTTCACCGATACCGACGTAGGCCGGCAAGAACGTCCGGTCTCGCTTAATGGCGCCGCGGAAGTATCGTCGTGCTTTATCGGGGTGGCCTCGTTCCAGCAGTTGGCGTCCGACCTCGTACGTGCAGCCGGTGAGGAGCTGGGCTTCGGCCAGCCGTTCCGGTTCAGGGAGGTTGGCCTTCAGGAGTCGATGTTGGATTTCGAGCGTCTCGTTCCATTTTTCGAGTCTGATGAGCAGATCTCGTTTCCGGATGAGCGCGGTAAGATTGTCCGGTTCGATCTTGAGCATCTTGTGCAGGGTCTGTAAGGCGTCCTCGTACCGCTTGGCGCCCTCCAAGTCGTTGGCCAGCTCCAACAGGATTTCGATGTTGCGCTCGTCGACGCGATTCGCTCGTTGATGGAGGCGGATCGCCTCTGCGAAGTTGTGTTCCCCGCGATAAATATTTCCCAGCCAGAGCAGCGAATCGACACGATTCGGGTCCATGGCCAGCGCGCGTTCGAATAGGGCAATGGCTTCGACGGTGCGTTTCGACATAATGGCATGAGTGCCTTCACGATGGAGCGCGTCGATTTTTTCTTTGCGGCGCAACAACCGCGTGCTGCGCCAGTTGCCGATGACGTGGGCGGTCTGCCGCAAGCCGACGGCCAAGGCCACGAGCACGGCGCCGATAGCCATGGAAAAGACGACGAGTGTGACAGGACTCAGTTCGAATTGGATGGAGGGACTGGTTCGGACTGCGACCGTTCCAGGATTCAACTCGCGTGCGTAGCTGTAGAGAAAAATCCCGATGCTGACGAGGAAGATAGTGGTGAGCAGTCGGAGCATCGAACTAGGCCTTGGTTTTCGCGGGTGCCTTTTTCCGCTTCACGAGCCGTGGGGTCACGGTCGGTTGTGCGACAGTCGGTTCATCCGGGATGGTGACGCGCTTGGCGTCGGCCCACAACCGTTCGAGTGCGTAATGCGTCCGGACATCCTGTCTGAAAATATGGACGATCACATCGCCAAAGTCCATCAAAACCCACTGTGAGGACCGTAGGCCTTCGACCCGTAACGGCTTAGAACCGGCACGAGAGAGGGTCCCATCGATATAATCGGCGATGGCACTCGCCTGGCGATCCGAATCCGCAGAGCCGATGACCAGATAGTCGGCAACGGAGGTCAACGGCGCTATCTGGAGGACGAGAACGTCGGTGGCCTTCTTGTCGAGCATGGCCCGGGCAATGGTGCGGGCCGTGGACCTAGCTGTTCGTGCGATTAGGGTCCCCTTGGTAGAGATGATGGTGAAGTATATAAGATTCCACTAAGGGCGGCAACAGATTTGCCGCCGGGAGCCCTTGGCGGATTCGAGCGCGAATGTCCGATGCGGAGACCGCGGAGGGTGGTAGTTTGAGGCAGATCAGGCCTTGCGTTCCGAGCGGCGCCTCGATTCGTGAAATTCGTCCCGCATCGAGGTCCGCCAGTGAGGGATAGGGAATCGGCGGAAGCCGTGCGACGGTAGAGAGGGAACGAAACGACAGGCCTGGCCGGGAGAGGATGACGAAGCGGCAAAGCTCTAGCAATGTC